>Ga0307470_10000777_pt1 | contig 13787 bp, 8 predicted proteins | sample atmos_gasesAM3C__FD_204565 | JGI IMG/M metagenome (GOLD analysis project Ga0307470, IMG submission 204565) | Hardwood forest soil microbial communities from Morgan-Monroe State Forest, Indiana, United States - atmos_gasesAM3C_05 | ecosystem: Environmental > Terrestrial > Soil > Temperate forest... | reverse complement strand
CGCGGCGAGCGAGCCGGCGGCGCGCCCGGCGCGGGCGAGCTCGACGCCGGCGGCGAAGCGCCGGGCGGCGCGGGCGAGGGCCGGCCGCAGCGACCGCCCCTCCTCGAGGGCGAGCAGCCGGGCGCCGGCCGACGGCGGCTCGGCGCCCAGGGTGCGGTCCCAGCCGAGCTGATCGAGCACGGCGTAGCGCGCGCCGCCCTGCGCCAGCCAGAGCGCCGCGCAGAGGCCGAGGAGGAGGCCCGCCCCCGGGCTCAGACCACCGCGCAGGCCGCCGCGCAGCCGGCCGCGCCCATCCCTGGAGGACAGGCCGGCGGAGAACAGGTCGGCGGCGAGCACGGGCGCGACGATCGCGAGCGCCAGGGCGAGCGGCAGGCGCTGGCGGGCCGAGGCGTAGCCGACGACCTGCACCGCGCCGGCGAGGAGGGCGACGGCGAGCGGCCCGGCGAGCGCGGCGAGCCGCTCGCGCCGGGCGAAGCCGAGCCAGGGGAGGGTGACCGCGAGGAGGGCGAAGCCGGTCGGCAGGCGCGGGCGCAGGCGGCGATCGAGCATCTCCGCGGGGGCGAGGTCGTGGCCCTCGTAGGGGGAGAGGGCGAGCGCGGCTTTGTGCCACAGCCGTGCGGCGGCGCGGCCGGGCCAGGCGGCCATGCCCTCGAGGGCGAGCCCGGTCCAGTAGCGGTTGGCGGCGGCGGAGGAGAGCCGGCTGCCCAGCCGATCCTCGGGCCGGCGACCGGCCGCCCAGGAGGCGAGGGTCCGGTAGGCGACGTGCCCGTAGTCGGCGGACTCCGGGTGGGCCCGCTCGAGCTCGACGAGCGCCATCGGCGCGAAGCGCGCGAGGCCGGTGGCGCCGGGGCCGTTGCCCTCGTAGAAGACGGCGCCGGGATCCATCAGGGTCGGCACGCCGGTGGCGAGCGCGCGGGCGACCAAGAGCGGCCCGACGACGACGGCGGCGACCGCTCCGGCGACAGCCCAGAGCCTGAGGCGGCGGCCCGGTGGCGCCGCGGCGGCGATCCACCCCGCCCACACCGGCAGGAGGGCGAGGTGCTGCGGCCGCGCGAGGCCGGCGAGGGCGACGGCGGCGAAGGCGGCGAGGGCGAGCGATAGGGCCCTCCGGGGGCCTGCGGCGGCGGGCGCCGTGCGCAGGCGCTCGCGTGCCAGCAGCGCGCAGAGGATCGCCACGGCGAGGAGGGCGACGATCAGCGTCTCCGGCTCCTCGATCCCGCAGTAGACGAGGAACGGCCGGTAGAGGGCGGCGCCGAGGCCGGCGGCGAGCCCCCAGCCGCCGCCGGCGAGGAGGGCGACGGCCAAGGCGACGGCGGCGGCGGTGATCCCATGGAGGACCCCCTGGACGGCGAGGAGGCCGGGTTCGGGCGCGGGGGGGTGGTGCGGCGCGCCCCACCCCAGGCCGAGGTAGAGGGGGCTGTAGTCGCGCTGGCGCTCGGCGGCGACCGCCGGCGGCGCCGCCGCCGCCGCCAGGTACTTGGGGAAGAGCGCCGGGGGGTGGGTGACGTCCGCCCAGAGGAACGCGGCGGCGAGCGCGACGACGAGGGCGATCCCCGCCGGCAGCCAGGCGGGTGGCCCGGCGCGTGGCGGCAGCAGGCGGCCGGCGCCGAGGAAGTCGTCGGTCTCGATGCGGGTCATGGTCGGTCGGCGCGGGATCGCGACGCGGGGAAGGGCGAGGCTCGTAGAATAGAATGAAACCCGTCGAACGCAGCGAACGCACCGGACGCCGAAGGAGCCTCCATGCGCATCGGTCCGCCCCTCGCTCCCCTCCTCGCCGCCGCCCTGCTACCCGGCGCCCTCGCCGCGCAGCCGCGACCGCTCTCGGGGGTCTTCCAGATCTCCCAGCCTTTCACCCCCGCGGACCCGGATTTGAGGCGGAGCCTCTTCGAGCCCACGGCCACCGCTCTTTCGACCGGCGGCTTCGCCGTCGCCTGGGCCTCGCTCGACCTGCTGGGCTTCGCCACCCAGAGCAGCGGCGTCGACGGGCGGCTGGTCTCCTTCGCGGGGCAGCCCGGCGCGGACTTCCGGGGCGATCACAGCACCGATACCACGTTCGGCTCCGGCTGCCCGGCGCTCGCGGCGACCGCCGACGGGGGATTCCGCCTCGCCCATCTGGAGCTGGTGGAGCCCAACAGCATCGTCGAGACCTGGGGGTTCGGCCCCGGGGCCACGCCCGTCGCCCAGTTCCACAACGTCGGCAACGCCGGGGACACCGACGACGATCAGTGCCCGTCGATCGCGACCGGCGCGAGCGGCCGGTGGGTCGTCGGCTGGCCGCGAACCCACCCCGGCGGCACGACGTCGACGGTCTTCTTCGTGCGCGCCTTCGACCCCGCCGGCCAGCCGCTCGCGCCGCCGCTCGCGCTCGACACTGCGCTGCCCGACTTCTTCACCGACGTCCCGCCGGCGGTGGGGATCGATCGCCTGGGCCGCCTGCTCGCCATCTGGCGCGGCGGCTCGACGCCCGGCCTCTTCGCCCGGCGCTTCGCCGCCGACGGCACGCCGCTCGGCGCCCCCTTCCCGATCGTCACCAGCTACGCCGACGGCCCCTTCCTCGCCATGGCGCCGGACGGCGGCTTCACCGTCATCTACACCAAGCCGGCGCCCGCGGGGAAGCCGCACGCGCTGGTGCTGCGCCGCTTCGCGGCCGACGACAGCCCCGTGGGGACGCCGGTGTCGCCGGGCGAGATCGCCCCGGTCCCCGTCGGCACCAGCGCCGGCTTCCCCAACGTGAGCGCCGACCGCTACGGCAATTTCGCGCTGTCCTGGCTGGACGCCGCCGGGCACAACCAGGTACGGATCTTCGACCGCTCGCTCGCGGCGCACGGCGGCTTCTCCCCGGCCCTGCCCCCGCCCGACCCCTTCACCCTGGCCGAGCCCTCGGCGGTCGCCCTGGCCGACTCGGGGCGCCTGCTCGTCGCCTGGGTCGACGGCTCGCGGATGCGCGGGCAGCTCTGGCAGGCGCTCCGCGAGGCGAGCCTCTGCGTCTACCGCGGCAACCAGTTCCTCTGCGACGCCGCGGCGGGGGGCCAGGCGAGCTTCGCCTTCGGCTTCGGCCTCGGCCCGCCGGCGGACGCGCCGCTCCTCGCCGACGTCGACGGCGACGGCCGCGCCGACCCCTGCGTCCACCGCGGCAACCGCTTCCTCTGCGACACCGCGCGCGACGGCGGCACGGCCGAGGTGAGGATCGCCTTCGGCCAGCCGGGCGACACGCCGCTCTTGGGCGACGTCGACGGCGACGGCCGCGCCGATGCCTGCGTGCACCGCGGCAACCGCTTCCTCTGCGACACGGCGCACAACGGCGGCAACCCCGAGGTGACGATCGCCTTCGGTCTGGCGGGCGACGTCGCTCTCCTTGGCGACGTCGACGGCGACCGGCGGGCGGACCCCTGCGTCTACCGCGGCGGCCTCTTCCTCTGCGACACCGCGCACGACGGCGTCCTCGCCGAGGTCAGGCTCGACCTGCGCCCGGCGCTCGGCGGGAGGACCGACGGCGTGCCGCTCCTGGGCGACGTCGACGGCGACGGCCGCGCCGACGCCTGCCTCCTCCGCGACGGGACGCTCACCTGCGGCCTCTTCGCGAAGACCGGCGGCACGCCGCAGCTCGTCGTCACCCAGCCGGCGCCGTACGTCCAGCCGGGGGACGTGCCGCTCCTCGGGTATATTGGGCCGCGCTGAGGCGGCCGCCGAGCGCGCTCGCGCGAGCTGGCCCGGTCAACCAGGCCGCGCCGGTGCTCGCGCTCCCTGGCGCCCAATCTCGGGCAAGCGGCGCCCTATTCCGGGCGGCCGCTCCCCTCGTTGGGGCGCGTGGCGCCCTATTGAGGGCGGGTGGCGCCCTGATTCGGGGAGCCGCTCCCCTATTCCGGGCGGCCGCCCCCCTCTTCGGGGCGAGCGCCGCCCTATTTTGGGGAGCTGCTCCCCAAAATAGGGGAGCTCGCGCCCCGGATTGGGCGACCGCCCCCCAAATCAGGGCGCCACCCGCCCTCTCTTCGCCCTCTGAGGAAACGCGCATACCGTCGCTCGCAGTGAGCGGCTACGCTCGTCGCGCGCCGTCGCGGCGGTCGCGAGCGCCGGGGTCGCGAGGCGGCGAGCTCAGCCTGGCGTCTGAAACAGGATCTCGACCCCTGTGAGCTCCTGGTAGATCGAGGCGATCGTCTCCTGGAGAGAGGCCGCGATCTCCGTCGCCGGTAGCTCGGCGACCTCCGGAGCAACGCCCGTCTCGCGGCAGACCTCGCGCCGCAGATCCGTGTCGAGCAGATCCCAGGTCAGCACGGCGAGTGCCTCGCGGCAGGAGCGAAAGGCAGGCTCCGGGTCGTGTCGCGAGCGCGCCACGAAGTCGGCGACTCGCGCGAACGTTCCCGCGCGCCGCGCCGCGAAGGCACCGGCGATGGCGGTCCGCGCGTGGGGGTTGATCGCCTCCGCGGCGAAGAGCGGGGCGAGCTCTGCGCGCAGCCGCTCGACCTCCTCCCGCCGCTCCGCTTCGAGGTAGGCCCGCGCGAGCTCGAGGGCGACGAGCACGGCGTCGTAGGGCGCGCCGAGGGCCCAGAGCCGCGCGACCGCCTCGAGGCGGATCCGCTCGGCCTCGCGGTCGCGACCGCTCGCCTCGGCCACCTCGGCCTCGCGTGCCAGGGCGAGCAGGCGCTCGCGCTCGCTCGGCAGCAGGTCGTAGAGGTCGCGGCCGGCGGCGACCGCCTTTCGGGCGTCGGTCGCCTGGCCCAGCTCGGCATTGGCCATCGCGAGACCGTGATGGACGTCGAGGAGCGCGCCCAGGCTCCCCGCCGGCCCGAGAGCGTCGAGGCCGCGGTCGAAGGCGAGCCGCGCCCCCTCGGCATCGCCCTCGTCGAGGCGGAGCCATCCCTCGGCGCGGAGCGCCATGCCGAGCCCTGGCCGGTCGTCGCTCTGCTCGTAGAGCTCGGCCGCGCGCGCGAGGAGCGCCAGCGCCTCGTCGGTCCGCTCCTGGTCCTGGCGGAGGCGAGCGAGACCGTGGCAGAACCGCGCTCTCGCCTGGCCGTCGAGCGGCACGGCGGCCAGGTGGCGGGCCGCGGCGCGGAACGCGAGCTCCGGGTCCTTGCCGGATCGCCGGCGCGCGTCTCCCAACAGGCACCAGGCCGCGGCCCGCGTCCCGCCGACCGCCGCGTCGCCGAAGCGGCGGGCGGCGAGCCGGTCGCCGATCGCGAGCGCCAGCCGGGCGAGCGCCTCGGCGCGCGGCGGGTCGGCCGCGGCGGCCTCCTCGCCCTCCGCGACGAGGAGCCGGGCGAGCCCCAGGGAGTGTAGGCGCGGCTCGTCCTGGATCGCTTGCTGCCGCCGCTCCGCCGGCAGGGACAGCAGCTCGTCGCGCAGGGCGCGGGCCGCGGCGCGGTCCCGCTCGACCTCGGCCGCGGCCCGGCTCTCGACCTCGCCGACCCGCGCCCAGAGCAGGCCGAAGCCGCCGGCCGCAAGCGCTCGATCGTCAGGCGAACCCGCTTCTCGAGACGTCTCATCGCGCGTCTCGTCAAGGGCCGCGAGCTCGGCGGCTCGCTGGCGGCAGCGGGCGCAGCCGAGCAGATGGAGCAGCTTGCCCTCCGCCTCCGGTTCCGCGGCCAGGAGCTGGAGGATCTCCTCCGTCCCTAGATGCACCAGACGCATCGCTCACCCGCCCGGCTCACCGTGTCTGCCCTCTGTCCCGGGACCAGTGCCCGGCCGCCTCGCGGAGAGCGGTGATCCCTGGGGTCAAGCGGTCGGCGAGGACGCACTGGATCGCGCCGACCAGGTGTTCCGTCGCGTCGAGATCATTCTCGTCGGCCGATTCCGCGCGCGGCCGCCCCTCCTGGCGCAACCCTTCGCAGATCCACTGGAGGCGGATCTGGACGGTGAACATCTCGCCGACGAAGCTCAAGATCTTCTTGCGCGCGGCCACCAGCCGCCGGCGCGCCCGGCGCCTGTCTACCGCGGCCGGTGCTCCCTCGAGGCTCGTCGCGAACACCTCGAGCCGGTCGTGAATCGACTCGAGGTCCTGCGCGACGGCGCGCAGCTCGGCCAGGTTCCACACCCTCGGCGCGCGGGGACCCGGCGCACCCCGTTCAGTCGTCTCGCGCATGCGCGGTCTCTCCTCTTGGCCATCGCGAACCTACCGGACACCGTTTGCTGCAAGATGGTTGTTGCGCCGAAGGGAAAATAGTCTCGCGGCGAGGGCTGGTTTCCCGGCCATCCGGCTGTCACGCCGGCGTCATTCCCGCCACCCTTTCTTTCAGGAAGCACGCATGAGAGACAATGAGGGCTGCATGGACAGGAAATCTCGGCCGGAACGCTGCGAAGCCCTCCACGTCCTGCGGTGGATGAGCGGCCTCAAGGAGAAGGAGGCGGCCGAGCGGTCGGGCATCGATCCCAACACCCTCTCGGACTACGAGCGGGGCAAGAAGACGCCCTCGCTCGAGCGCCTCCGGCGGTTCGCGGCGTCCCTCGGGCAACCGGACGCGCTCGTGGACCGCACCCTCGCCATGGTGCGCGAGATCCGCGCGGCGCTCGCTCCGCCCGGCCACGCCGCCGACCCGCTCGCCGCCGCGCGGCCGGCAATCGACCGCTGGGCGGCCGCCGGCGGGGCCGCCGCGGAGGACTATCTCCGCAAGACCCTCGAGCGCCTCGCGACCCGCGCCTTGGCGGAGGAGGAGCGGTGCCGGGCGCGGGAGGCCTGGGACGTTCTCGGCCCGTACCCGCCGCAGCGGCGGCGCGAGCTCCTCGCGGCGATCCCGGAGGCGAAGACATGGGCTCTGGTCGAACGGACGTGCGACGCGAGCGTGGCGGCCGCGGCGGACGATGCGGCGCAGGCCGTCGAGCTCGCGGACCTCGCCGTCTGGATCGCGGCCGGCGCTCCGGGAGGCGAGGCGGCCCGCGGCTACGCCTGGGCTTTCCTGGGGAACGCGTGGCGCGTGCAGGGCGAGCTGAAGAGGGCCGAGATGGCGTTCCGACGTTCCCACGAGCTCTGGCGCGAGGAGGCCGCCGGCGCGCTCGACCGCTCCCGCGTGCTCGACCTCGAGGCCTCACTTCGCCGCTGCCAGCGGCGCCTGCCCGAAGCGCTCGCTCTCCTGGACCGTGCCCTGGGGGCCGCCACCTCCATGGAGTCCCGCGGGCGCATCCTGATCAAAAGGGCGAAGACGCTCGAGGAGACGGGCGACTACCCAGCCGCCGTGGCGGCCCTGCGCCAGGCGGAGCCCCTCCTGGGCGACCAGCGGAACGGCCGGGTGTGGCTCACGCTGCGCTTCAATCTCGCCGAGAACCTCCTGCACCTCGGCCAGCATGAGGAAGCGGAGGCGATGGTCGAGGAGGTCCGGAGGCTAACGCTGCGGCTCCGCAAAGCTCTGGACGAAACGCGCCTCCACTGGCTCGAAGGACGGATCGCCGCGGGCCATGGACGCATGGACGAGGCCATCGCGATCCTCATGAAGGTGCGGGGCGAGTTCGCCTCGCGCCTCATGGCCTTCGACGGCGCTCTCGCCTCCCTCGAGCTGGCGGAGCTCTTTGCGGCGCAGGGCCAGCCGGACGCCGTGAAGAGCCTGGCGCGGCAGATGGCCTGGGTCTTCCAGGGCCAGGGTGTCCACAGCGAAGCGAGGAAGGCAATCGCCCTCTTCCGCCGCGCCGCCGAGCAGGAGGCGGTCACGGCGGAGCTCGCCCGTCGGCTCGTCGAGTATCTCCACCTCGCGCGGCACGACCCGCAGCTCCGCTTCGAGGCGGCCTGAGCCTTCCGCCGCCGGTCCACTCCCCCGGGTCGCAGGCATCCCGGGGGAGAGGCCGCCCGCTCATCGTGCTACCGCGAGCTGGCGCAGCGGCCGTCCGGGTCGAGCGTGCATCCTTCAGGAGCCGGGGCTACGGCGGCCGTGCCGCCACCGTGCGGGTTGCTCGCGCAATGGGCGCCGTTCGGGTCGAGCGTGCACCCCTCATCGCCCCAGATGGCCTTCAAGGCACTCCAGAAACGCGTGACGAGGCCCGCCGCAGAATCGTCCGCGGTCCGGTGCGAGCCCGGCGGTTCCAGAGCGGGCCGTGGAGCGGCCGAGGCGGCCCAGGGGGCGATCAACAGCGATCCCAGGGCGAGGGCGGCGATCCTGCAGCGGATGGTGCGGGACATGAGATAGCTCCTTTCGTGGGGCCGCTTAGCCGAGACCGCCATGGCCGCCGGAGCGCGCCCCCGAGGAGTATGGTGCCTCCCGGATTTCCGGGATAGAAGGCGAAGAGGCTTATGATCCGGGGCAGGCGGCACCCCTGCGGACCGCCCGCGAGCACCCCGAGATTCCGAGGCACATGCAGCAAGAGCGCGACCTGGAGGACCTGCGGGCGACCCTCGCCCAACTGCGCGAGCTGAAGGATTGGACGCAAGAGGACCTGGCCCGGGCCTCCGGCATCACGGCGAGCGCGATCTGCGAGTACGAGACGGGCAAGCGTGCGCTCACCGAACGCAGCCTCGCGCGACTGGTCGCCGCTTTCGGCCTCTCGCGCCCGCTCTTCGACGTCCTCTGCGGCTTGACGCGCGCCGCCCGCGCGGCCATGAGCCACGGGGGGGTGCCCCCAGCCGGTGTGTCGCAGGAGGAGATCGCCGATCTTGCCCAGGGGGCAGGCCGGGAGGTCCACGAGCTCCTGCAGACGACCCTTCCCGTCGCGCTCGCCGGGCTCGCGGCGGCTTGGGAGGCGGGATCGAACGCCGCCTGGACCGCCGAGGACCGCCTCGCGGCGCCGGGTCTCCGCGCGTCCCTCGCGCCGTTCTCAGCGGCCGAGCGGAAGGGCCTCGTCCAGGCGGGCCGGCGGTTCCGTAGCTGGGCCCTGGCGGAGCTCTGCTGCGCCGAAAGCGTTCAGGTGGCGGCGGACGACCCAGGTAAGGCCGTGGAGCTGGCAGAGCTCGCGCTTCACATCGCCGACCGTTGCCCCGGAGACCCCCTCTCGCGGTCCTCCCTGCGTTCCTACGTCCTCGCTTTCCTGGGCAACGCTCGCCGCGTGCTCGGCGACCTGGTCGCGGCGCGGGAAGCCTTTGCGCTCTCGCGCGAGACCTGGCCCGCGAACGGCGGCTGCGGAAATGGCATTCTCGACCCCTCGCGCCGGTTCGAGCTCGAAGCATCCATGCTGAGGAGCGAACGGCGCAACGTGGACGCTCTGGCACTGCTAGACCAGGCCCTCGCGATCTGTCCGCCAGGTTCGGTTGCGCGGATCTTGGCAAAGAGAGCGAAGGTCTTGGAAGAGCTCGACGACTACGAGGCCGCGGTCGCCACGCTCCAGGAGGCGATCACTCTCGCGGACGACAGCGAGCCCCGCCTGCCGCTCGTGCTCCGCTTCAATCTGGCGGAGAACCTCCATCAGCTCGGCCGCCACGCCGAGGCGGAGCCGATGCTCCCCGAGGTGCGCGCGCTCGTCGACCGCTTGGACAACGCGCTCGACCGCATCCGCCTGCGCTGGCTGGAGGGCCGGATCGCGGCCGCCATGGGCCGCCTGGACGAGGCGACCATCGCCCTGCGCGAGGTGCGCGATGCGTTCGTGGTGCGCGGGATCGCCTACGACGCCGCGCTCGCCACCCTGGAGCTCGCCGCCCTCCTCGCCGAGCAGGGGCGCACGGCGGAGGTCAAGGCGCTCGCCGCCGAGACGGCTCCCATCTTCGCCGCGCAGAGGGTGGAGCGCGAGCGCCTCGGGGCATTGACCCTCTTCCGCCAGGCGGCCGCGGAGGAGCGCCTGACCGCCGCCCTCGCGCGCCAGCTCCTGGGCGACCTCCGGCGGCCCAGGCGGCTCGCCAGGGCGGGCGATTGAACGACGCGCGCTCTCGTTGGAGTGGCCGCCTCCCCACCCTACAGCGCGGGCTCGGCGCCGGTCAGCCGCCGGAAGGCTTCCAGATATCGCGCGCGGGTGCCGTCGACCACCTCGGCCGGCAGCTCGGGGGGCGGGCTCTGGTGGTCCCAGCCGGTCGAGTCGAGCCAGTTGCGGACGTACTGCTTGTCGAAGGAGACCGGCTCCTCGCCCGGCCGCCAGCGCGCGGCGTCCCAGTAGCGCGAGGAGTCGGGGGTCAGGACCTCGTCGATCAGGATCAGCTCGCCGTCCACCTGGCCGAACTCGAATTTGGTGTCGGCGAGGAGCAGGTCGCGCTCGGCCGCCCGCCGCGCCCCCACCGCGTAGAGCTCGAGGGTGAGGTCGCGCAGGCGGCGGGCGAGGTCGGCGCCCAGCGCGCGCTCCAGCGTCGCGAGGTCGACGTTCTCGTCGTGCCCCGCCGCGGCCTTGGTCGCCGGGGTGAAGATCGGGCGGGGGAGGCGGCTGGCGCGCTCGAGGCCGGGCGGCAGCTCGATGCCGCAGACCCGGCCGGTCGCCACGTACTCGCGGTGGCCGCTCCCCGCGAGGTACCCCCTCGCCACGCACTCGAAGGGGATCACCCGCGCCTTGCGCACCACGACCGCCCGCCCGGCGAGCAGCGCACTATAGGGCGCGAGCGGCGCGGGGAAGCGGGCGGCGTCGGTCTCCACGAGGTGGTGGGGAACCCGGCGGCCGAGCTCGCCGAACCAGAAGGTCGAGAGCTGGGTGAGGATCTTCCCCTTGCCGGGGATCGGCGGGGTGAGGACGTGGTCGTAGGCGGAGAGCCGGTCGGTGGCGACGATGAGCAGGCTCTCGCCGAGGTCGTAGACGTCGCGCACCTTGCCGCGGCGGGGCGGCGGCAAGCCGGGGAGAGCGGTCTCCCAGAGCGCGGCGCCGGCGTCTTGCGTGGGGGCGGGCGTCACGCCAGGCCCGCCGCGCCGTTCCGGCTGCGCGCGAACTCGCGCTCGACGGCGCCGACCAGGCCGCCGTCCAGCCGCTCGCTGCGGTCGGCGAGCGACTCCTCGCCGAACTCCGCGCCGTCGACGAACTCGTAGACCGAGAGCTTCTCGAGCCCCTTCAACTGGGCCAGGCCGATCTTGCGCAGGCCGACCACCAGCCGCTCGCCGGCGTCGTCGAGCTCGAGCATCACGTAGCCGCGGCCGCCGTCGGCGGCGCGGTAGAGGATGCGCTCGCCCAGCTCGTGCTCGAGCTGCGCCACGTAGGGGCCGGTCGCCACCAGGCCGCGGTTGACGAGGTTGCCGTTGCCGTCGATGTAGGCGTGAAACTGCCGCGCCTCCTCGCGCTTGTCGACGAGGTCCAAGTTGCCGTGGGTGAGCGGCGCGAAGAAGCGCTGCACGGTGGGCTCCGGGTAGCCCTGGTTGATCAGCATGTTCTTCACCTCCTCGATCTCCCGCGTCGCCTTGCCGGTCACCAGGCGCGACAGCTCGACTAAGCCGTGGCCGAAGAATTCGTAGCGCTCGCCCTCCTCCGGGCCGCCGCCGCCCATCGGGATCAGCCGGTAGTGGCCGTAGTTCAAAGCGATGCGCAGGCCGCGGTCGAAGGGGAAGCCGGCGTCGATCGCCTGCTGATAGTAGCGCTGCAGGTGGAGGGCGCACACCAGGAGGTTCACCGCCTCGCGGCTCGAGTAGAAGGCCCCGTCGCCCAGGTACTTCTCGAGCTTGGCGCGCCGCGAGAGCGCCAGCCGGTTCACCCGCCGCTGGAAGCGGAACATCATGCGGAAGGCCTCGTCCTGGCTCTCGGTGCCGGAGCGGTGGAGGACGGAGACGGTCTGCGAGAAATCGCTGATGTCGTAGATGAGGCCGTAGCGGTCGACTCGCGGATCGACCACCCACGAGGCCATGAAGTCGAGCGGCCGGGTGGCCGGCGAGAGATGGCGCTCGGCCCCGGCCGTGCCGGCGCCGGTCCCCACCCCCGTGCCGCTGGCGCCGCGCAGGACGATCCCCTGGCGGCAGATCAGCCGCTTGCCGTGGACCTCGACCGGCAGCAGGGTGCGGCGCAGGGCGTGGAAGAGCTCGTACTCCTTGAGCTTCAGGAGCAGGCTCTCCCACACCTGGACCAGCTCCGGGGAGAGGAGGCGCGCCGGGTCGTAGGCGCGCCGGGTGGCGAGGAAGGAGACGTATCCCATCCGGTTGAGGAGGTCGCGGCCGCCGCCGCTCTGGGGGTCGGCGCCCAGCAGGTGGACGACGGCGGCGGCGAGGTCGCGGTCGCTCTGCAGCTGCTCGGCGTGCCAGCGCGCCAGCTCCTCGAGGCGCTGGCGCAGGTCGCGGCCGTCGATCCGCAGGTAGCCGTTGAAGTAGCCGGCGAGCTCCGAGAGGTCGCGGCTGATGTGGTCCTCGGTGAAGATGAGGACGTTGTCGCGCATGCGGGTGAGAAGGCGGGGGAAGAGGTCCTCCTCGACCTCCTCGGTGGCTCCGGCCAGGCGCTGCACGAGGTCGTAGGTGATGGCGAGCACGCGGTCGAGGTAGCGCTCGAGCACGCGGTAGCGGATCTGCTCGCCGTGCCGGCGGCCGATCTCCAGGTGCTGGCGCAGCGCCCGCTTCGGCGTCTCCTTGAGAAAGCGCGCGATGTCGAGGGAGTGGTGGAGCCAGAAGATCGCCGGGTACTGGCGCCCGTAGCTCGAGGTGGTGACGTTCTCGGTGGCGCGGGTGAAGAGCAGGCGGTAGCGCTCCCAGGCGACGGCGTACTGCTTGCGGTCGTAGGGCTCGCGGGCGAGGATGGCGAGCTGCACCCCCTCCTCGGCGGCGAGGTAGTTGCGCAGCGACGCCCGCAGCTCCTCCATCGGCCCCGACTGCTGCACCGGGAAGCCGCGCGCCGGCGTCGCGCTCTCGTCCTCGAAGAAGACCTGCCGCGGCTGGGGAAGGGATTTCTGGAAGTCCGGCAGCAGCCGGCGCACCTCCTCCATGTCGAGGCGGAGGAAGTTGAACGGTCCGGGCAGAATCTGCAGCAGGGAGGTCGCGCTCATCTCCTCGAAACCACGCGGCGACCCGGATCGAGCCCCGAATCGGGCCTGAACTCGCGCCTGAACTCGCGGTGGTTTACGTATAGCATACCCGTCCACCGGAGCACGCGCAGGGAGGGGCCGCGCCCCGGGGAGCCGCCGCGCAAGGAGGAGCGCCGAAGATGAGCCAGGCCGTCGAAGTCGCCATCGTAGGGCGCCAGGAGCTCGCCGCCGACCTGCTGGTGATCGCCTGCTTCGAGGACGAGCCGCCGGAGGTCGCCGGCCTCCCCGAGCCGGTGCTGGCCGCGGCGCTCGCGGCGGCGGCGCGGCCGGGGTTTCGCGGCAAGGAGGAGCAGAGCGCGGAGACCGTCCTCGCCGGCGGGTCCCGCAGCTTGACGGCCCTCGCCGTCGGCGGCCTCGGCCGCCGGGGCGAGCTGACCTGGCGCCGCCTGGCGGCCTTCTTCGCCCGCGCCGTCGACGCGGCGCGGATCAACGGCATCGGCCGCCTCGCCTTCCTCTTGCCGCGCCACGGCGAGACGGCGGGCGCCGAGGCGGCCGAGCGGGTGCTCGCCGGCCTCGCGCTCGCCCCCTACAGCTTCGACCGCTACCTCGCTGCCGAGGCGCGGACGGCAGCGCTCGCCGGCCTCGCCCTGCTGCCGCCGGCGGGGGAGGAGGCGACCTACCGCGCCGCCGCCGCCGTCGCCCGCCCGCTCGCCGCCGCCGTCGCCCTCGCCCGCGACCTCGGCAACGCCCCGCCCAACGAGGCATCCCCCGACTGGCTCACCGCCCGCGCCGGCGAGATCGCCGCCGCCCGCGGCATGGAGCTCACCGTGCTCGACCGCGACGAGCTGGCGCGGCGCGGCATGGGCGGCCTGCTCGCCGTGGGCGGCGGGGGAGCCCAGCCGCCGCGCCTGCTGCGGCTGACCTGGGGCGACCGCGGTCCGGTCGTCGCCCTGGTGGGCAAGGGGGTAACCTTCGACTCCGGCGGCATCTCGATCAAGCCGGCGCCCGACATGGACGCCATGAAGTACGACAA
>Ga0307470_10000776_pt1 | contig 13790 bp, 10 predicted proteins | sample atmos_gasesAM3C__FD_204565 | JGI IMG/M metagenome (GOLD analysis project Ga0307470, IMG submission 204565) | Hardwood forest soil microbial communities from Morgan-Monroe State Forest, Indiana, United States - atmos_gasesAM3C_05 | ecosystem: Environmental > Terrestrial > Soil > Temperate forest... | reverse complement strand
TGCGCGGTGAGACGAACGTCACGCACGCAAGAAGGCCGGCGAATTTCGACCACCGCCCTGACCGCACTCGGGCGAGGACGCCCGAGTGCCCGCGAGCGAGACGCTCGCACTCCTTGGAGTGCGGTCGTCTCGACCGCGGCCCATCGGGGCGTCCCGCCTCGATGGTTGAATCCGGCCAGATAGCGTCAATGGTTTGAACCCGGACCAGACCATGAACAAGCCTAGATGCGCGAGTGCTGCGATCTCCCGTTGAACACGTAGCGGGGATAGTCGCACTGCGCCTCCGCCGCGGCGGACATATCGATGTCGACCGTCGCGAAGGGTGCGTCGCGCGTCGTCTGCGCGAGAATGGTTCCCTGCGGATCGATGATCCATCCGACGCCGCCGCAGGCGCCTGCCGGATCGACGCGGTTGGATGAGAGGCAGAATGTTGCAGACCGCACGGTCGCCACCACGCCGGCCGTCGTGGCGGCCCGGGTAAGTGAGGGAATGCGGTCAGCTCTTCGCTCGGGTATTTCGATTGCGGGGTTCCTGGACGTGACTGATTCGGAGACTTACCTCCGAGGCTCACGCAATCGCGGAATGAATGTCTAAGCCCGGGTAGTGTTCCCATCTGATGCTATGACGAACGGGACTAGCGCCACGTACGAACGGCCGATCGTTTTAGTGCTTCGACTTACGCAGCTCGTCCGCCCGATTCGAGAATAGAAGGCCATAGTCATAGTACAACCGCTCTTGGAGTTCAGGTGGAGCAGAATGCGTGACGCGCACGTAGGCGCGCAGATCGTCCTCAGAGGCCTTCGTGAATCCTCGTTTAGCATCTCGTTGTGAAATCGCATCACTTACGATCAACAATAGACGCACGGCTCGCAAATTTGAGGGAAGGGATCCAACCTCGCGTTCCAGAAGGCGAAAGAGTTCTCGCTCAATCGCGTGCCGCGTTTCGCGAGGCGCGTCCTGCGCCACTGCGAGGTAGAGCAAGTGCCACTTCGCAACCATGGTGTTAGGCGCGTCTGTGCCCTCGCGTGCGATTGAGAGCTCTGCGACCGTGCGAAACCACTTCTCGGCCGCGGGTAGGTCCTCCAATACCAGGAAGCCGAGTGCGACGTCAATCGCAGTTTTGAGAGTTGCAATGTGTCTTTGACCAAGAAGGCTGATGCGAACTTCGTACGTTTCAATCCTTCGGGTCATGGTGTTGCGCACGGCCGCGATGCCTTCTGCCGAACGGTCAACAATGTATCGTCTGTCAGGCTGTCGCTCGACTACCCCGAATGGGTGAAGATCCAGCTCGCGCGGCGGCGCAGGGTGATCGAGGGCCGCCAGCTTCGACGCTACTCCGAAGATCAACAGCAGATCGCCGCGCAAGTTTGGCACATCGTCATCCGCCGCCCGCCGAAGCACAACTTTCATCGCGGACAATCCCTCGGTGTCGGTTTCATGAGAAATCAGAAGCCTTTCCGTTGCGCGGGCATGGTCTTCGAGCATACATTCGAACTTAGGGTCTTTAAGCATTCGAGGATCATCGAGCGCATGCTGAAATAGCCATTCGACGTGCGGTGCAACGCTAAAGAGCGTGTCAAATGATGGGTCCGATTGTTCGAGCACATTGGAGATCGCCTTCGCACAGTCGCGAATTGCATTTCGCACATCACGTGAAGGCGAACGAAGCAATCGCCGGAACCATCCGTCTCGCGGTCGAGCTTTAAGGTAGTCTGCGTAAAGCCGGTGCACGCGTCCGAATGGCCGTCCGCGTTGATCGCGAGTGGGCAGAATCACCGCACGTGCCTTTAGTTCGATTAGCACGTCACCCGATCCGAGTCTATCTGCAAGCGCCCACGGTATCGGGGCGGGAGACAAGACAGCGAACCTATAAGCTGTTGTCTTCGCAGGATTGGTCAAAATATCGTGCGTGAGATCGAATGCGCGTGCAACACCTCGAACCGCGCCTTCCGGCACCCAGGGCTTTAGTCGCAGATATACATCGTCAAGAACCGCCAATCTCTCGCTGGTAGCCATCTGCGCCTGTACCTCGTCTGGCGAGAGCACTCCCATCGCGCTATGAAGGAGGTTCAGTGCAAGAGGCAGTTCGCCCACAGCGCGAACAAGGCGGCGCCACTCGTCCTCGGAGAGTGCGCCAACCTCGACCGGCGGCGCTGTGAGCATCTTCATGCCGTCGTCAACGAGGAGTGGTGGAACGTTCATTGTGTGCACGCCGGTTTCATGCATGTACCGATCGTCCCGAGAAGTGGCCAAGACGGCTGCGACGCCATGCAAAGGACACCAGTGATGAAAAGGCCTTGCCTCCGCGGTTCGCACCTGCGGAATATCATCCACCACTAACAAGATTGGTTCACCTCGCCGGGTTGCCCACTCCGAGAGGCTGCGCCGAGGATCGCCAGCGATAGGATCCAATACGGTTACCCGTTGCGCCAGTTCCGTAACTTGGTGCTCAAAGTCGGCAGTCGAAACCCCGCCATCGAGCCAGAATACGCCGCCCGGAAAGCGTCTGCCAAAGCGATGGACATATTCAACTGCAAGCTGCGACTTGCCGACACCGGCGAACCCTTGCAACAACACCGTGCCTTGAATCCAAGATGAGGAACGGGAGTCGAAGTTGCTTAAATAATGATCCATGTGCCATAGCTCGTCAGCGCGGCCGTAGAACGCTTCATTTCTGGAAGCCGGGATATGTCGAGGGTAGACAGGACGCCCGAGCGGAGCCGGTGGTGGAATACGTGCGCCCTCCGAGAGCGCTAGGACAGACGGGTCAAGACGGGTCAAAAAGGCGCCGAACGTAGGGGCGGACCTTGCAATCTGATCGACGAGGCTGGTCAAAGCAACCGTATCACCGGCGCTCGGCCAATTCCGTTCTTGCAGGGCCGGCGGCAAAGCGCGCAACGTATCTGCGGACGGCTGCTCGGCGAGAGCTACTAGGATGGCTGGAGAATATTGACCGTTTTTCGCGGCGCGCTCCTGAGCCGCAAGGGCTATCTTCAGCTCGCGTATGCAATACCACCGGGTAACGTACAAGGCATCCAGAACGATGACAAAGACCTGTGCATTAAACAGTGCATCAATGATAGCTCGTGGAAACACGGAAGCGAATTCAACGGATGTTTGATCCAGGAATACCGACGCACAACGATCGACGAGTGCTTCCCTGATTCCCTCCGCCGCAGCAGCACCGCTCTGACGAGCGTACGAGATGAAAACTCTCATAAAGGCCTCAAGTCTTTTCAGTATCTTACTGCAGCGGTGCGAGTCCAGCCGCAGTAAGAAGACCGCCGCAGATGTTCATCGAGGCACGCGTTAGTTTCACGCCATCGCGGCCACCGTGCTTGCCAATGTTGTTCATGCTTTTGGGCTGATGAGGTTGGCTCTCCGGCCTCAAGGCCTCGAAGCGATCGGGATCGCCGGCGCGATGACCGATCCGCTAGCCTCGCGAGCGCTGCGATCTCCCGTTGAACACGTAGCGGGGATAGTCGCACTGCGCCTCCGCCGCGGCGGACAGATCGATGTCGACCGTCGCGAAGGGTGCGTCGCGCGTCGTCTGCGCAAGAATGGTTCCCTGCGGATCGATGATCCATCCGACGCCGCCGCATGCACCTGTCGGATCGACGCGGTTGGATGACAGGCTGAATGCGCCTGAGCGCACTGCGGCTACCACACCTATCGACAGCCACTTGCTCGTCGTGGCGGCTGCCGTTGCGCGGGGCGAGAGGATGACTTGCACACCGCGGGCGGCGTAGGCGGCGTACGTCTCGACGGCCCACAGCTCGGTGCAGATGTTGAGGCCGAACGAAAGAGCGTTGGCGTGGTATTCGGTGAAATGGGCATCACCGCGGTCGAACCAGCGCGCTTCCCAGCCGCCCGGTTCGTCCGGGAGGTAGAACTTGCGGCGCAACGGCAGCAGTTCGCCGGAGTCTGACCAGAAGAATCCCTGGTTGAATCGGCGGTCGTCGATGGTGATGGGGCGGGTTCCCACGACATGCGCGACGCGCAACTCGCTGAGGCGATGGCGCCATAGCTCGCTGCGCGCTTCCGCCGCCGCCCAGCGGGCAGCGTCGAAGTGCTCGTCCTCCCAGAGTGGATCGATCATTGCCAGCTCCGGCAGCAGCACCAGTTCGGATGAATGGCGCTCCGTGTGCTCGCAGAGTGCGGCCCACGCGGCGGCCAGCGCTACTGGCTCATGCGGCAGTTCACAAACGGTGACACGCATAGTCGCTTCGTTGCTTCGCTACCAGACCCGCACGCGCGCCGCGGGCTCGAGGTAGAGCCGCTGTCCGGGGCGCACGTCGAAGGCGTCGTACCAAGCATCGAGATTGCGAACGGTGTCAGCGCGATAGTCTTCCGGCGCGTGGTCGTTGGTGGCTATCTGCTTTCGGTTGGCCTCTTCGCTGATCTTTCGCCGTTGGGTCTGCGCGTACGCGATGAAGAACTCGCGGTTCTGCGCCCGCACGTAATCCGTATCGGTCAGCCGGTTGCCGAGCGTCTTGTGGAAGGCGTCGAGCGCGGCGGCGAGTCCGCCGAGGTCGGCGATGTTTTCGCGGAGTGTCAGCTTGCCGTTGATGGAGAGGCCGGGGAGCGGCTGGTACGCCGCGAATTGATCCACCAGCGGTTGCGCGAGCGCCTCGAAGTGCTGCATATCCTCGGCGGTCCACCAGTGGCGCATCCGATGCTCGGTGTCGTAGTCCGCGCCGAGGGTGTCTATGTAGTGCGTGAGATCGTGTCCGATGAGCGCGCCGACCGAACCGTAGGCAGCGGCGTCGGATGACGCGTGATCGTACTTGGGCGGCTCCAGCAACGCGGCGTCCATGACGTACGAGTTCTGCTGAAACACGAGCAACGCGGCGACCGTTTGCGGAGCGCTGTACCAGTACTTCAGATTGACGGGATGACCGAGGCGGGCGAGGGCATTGCGGTAGGCGCGGTCGGAGACGCGTTGCAAGTTGCCCAGTGGGTCTTTCGGGTCAATCGTCAGCGATCCGTAATCCTCCCATTGATCGGGATACCCGAGGCCGACGTATAACGTCTTCAACTTCTCCAACGAACCGGCCTTGGTGGCGGGCGACATCCACGTCGCGGCCTCAACACGTTTGATGAGCGCTGCGCGGACATTGTCGGAGATGCGCTCCAGGCGCGACTTCTGTGCGGCGGGAAAGTAGCGCTCGGCGTACATCCGGCCGAGGGCGTTACTCATGGCGGATTGTGTGGCTGCGAGTGCGCGCTCGGCGCGTGACGGAGCTGCCGCCGACGCCTCCAGGGCGAATGCGTGCGGCAGCACGTCGGCGTAATCGTGGATAGCGTGGAAGCGCAGGTAGTCCTTCCATGTCTCCAGCGGTTGCGACGCGACGAGCGATGCCAAGCCGGTGACTGCGGTCGGTTGCCAGACCGCAAACTCCTGTTGGCGGCCGAGATCCGCCGCATCGAAAAACGCAGTCCAGTCCATCCCGGGCGCGCGCTGCGCGAAGTCGGCGCGCGTCCAGACATTGTCGGCGTTATGGTCGTTTGACGATGCTTCGGGCGTGCTGTGGCTCTGCGCGATCGCGGTTTCGAGCGCCAGCACCGCGCTCGCACGTTCGCCGGCATGGTCGAAGCCGGCGAGCGTGAGCATTTTCGCGATCGATTGGCGATAGCGTTCTCGCTTTGCAGAGTCCGCGCTGAGATAGTTCTCGCGATCCGGCAGACCAAGTCCTCCCTGCAACAGGAAGGCGACGTTGGTCTTTTCTCCGTGGATGCTCTGCTCAACCGAGAGGCCCAGCACGCTGGCGGAGTCGTAGATGCCGAATCCCTCAGGATCGACATCGGCGCGCATCCCGCGGCCGAGGAGGCGTGTGAGCTGCGCTTTGTCCGAAAGTTCCGCTATCTGATTGAGCAGCGGCTTGAGCGACGCGAGCCCCCTGGCCTCGATGGCAGCTTCATTCATATATGCAGCGCGAAAGTCCGCAACTTTGCGCGCCGCCGATCCGGCCGGCGCGGCGCTGGCGGTGTCGAGCAATTCGGCGATGCGGCGGCGGGTCAGTCCTTCGAGCTCATCGCGCGCTCCCCATCGCTGTTTGCCCGCCGGGATCGCGGTGGCTTTGAGCCAGGCGCCGTTGGCGTAGGCGAAGAAATCGTCGCCGGGTTTGATGCTCGCGTCCACCGTGCTCTCGAGCTGCGGCCTTCGGTCGTTCGTCGCTTGAGCGGACAGGGACACGTGCCACCACGCGAGCGCCGCGGCCATGAGGATCGGCAGCGCGACCGCGAGAAGATGTCCATCGGGCCGGCGACGAGGAAGCGTGTTGCAGGATGCGTCGATGTGCATGGAACGAAGGTACTGGCGCGCCGATGGCCTGTCGCCGCGCAGGGGCGACATCTTTCGTTCACTTTCGGACAAGTAGTGGATTAGTGATTAGTGGATTAGTAGATCAGGGCTGATCAGGGCCACTAATCCTCCAATCATTGAAAAGACCGGTTGCCTTTGCTTCGGCGACTACGACAGCCGTGCGAATTGACCCACGACCGGATGTCGTAGGCGCTAGACAACTCCGGTGCGACGTGCCACGATCGCGCACGTGACCAGCAGACCCGACGCAGCGCAGCACCTGCGTGATCTCGCGCGGTTGCGGCGCGTTCGCGACAGAATCGACCGGGAGTACGCGCAGCCGCTGGACGTCGAGGCGCTCGCCCGCGGCGCGAACATGTCGGCCGGCCATCTCAGCCGCCAGTTCCGGCTCGCCTACGGCGAGTCGCCGTACTCCTATCTGATGACGCGGCGGATCGAACGCGCGATGGCGCTGCTGTGTCGTGGTGACCTCAGTGTCACCGAAGTCTGCTTCGAGGTCGGCTGCTCGTCGCTGGGCACCTTCAGCACTCGCTTCACCGAGCTGGTGGGTGTGCCGCCCAGCGTCTATCGGCGCCAGGGGGCGCGCGCGACGGCGGGGATGCCGTCCTGCGTGGCCAAGCAGGTGACCAGACCGATCAGGAATCGAGAAGCGCCGGCTCCCGAGCCGCACCTATATTGATCGGCATGAACATTAACATTCACGCGAGCTTCCTCCCACACACCGACCCCGACGCCTCCCTCGCCTTCTACCGCGACATCCTCGGCTTCGAGGTCCGCGCCGACGTCGGATACGGCGGGATGCGCTGGATCACGGTCGGCCCCGCCGGCCAGTCCGGCACATCCATCGTCCTGTATCCGCCTTTCGCCGCTCCCGGCATCACCGACGACGAGCGACGCACCATCGCCGAGATGATGGCCAAGGGAACCTACGCCACGATCCTGCTGGCAACGAAGGACCTCAACGGCGTTTTCGCGCGGCTGCAGTCCAGCGACGCCGAGGTCGTCCAGGAGCCTACCGACCAGCCGTACGGGGTCCGCGATTGCGCTTTCCGCGATCCCGCGGGCAACCTGCTCCGCATTCAGGAATTGCGCTGAGCTGTCCGGCGATGGCGGAGCGCCTTGCGGTAGCAACACGTTCGATTCCGTTCAGACGGTAGCGATTTCAACTGCGAGGCGACACTCAGTTTTACCGTGCGGACCCGAGGGTTTTCCAAGCGGGCCCTGGGTTTAACCGTGCGGGCCGGAGGTTTTACCGTGCGGGCCGGAGGTTTTGCCGTGCGGGCCGGAGGTTTTGCCGTGCGGGCCGGAGGTTTTGCCGTGCGGGCCGGAGGTTTTGCCGTGCAGGCCGGAGGTTTTGCCGTGCAGGCCGGAGGTTTTGCCGTGCAGGCCCTTGGTTTTACCGTGCGGGCCGGAGGTTTTACCGTGCGGGCTGGAGGTTTTACCGTGCGGACCGGAGGTTTCACCGTGCGGATCGGAGGTTTCACCGTCCCGACCAGTCGTCCAGGAGCCTACCGGCCAGATGTACGGAGTCCGCGATTGCGCTTTCCGCGATGGCAACCTGCTCCGCATTCAGGAATTGCGCTGAGCTGTCCGGCGATCACAGTCTGAGTGGAACAGGAAGGGACGTGTGTGGCGACGACTCCTAGTTCCCGCTGATCAAGTGCTGGTGGCGCAGACCGTTCGCGCTGGCGAGAAGGAGGATCGCAATGACGATGACGACGATCGCAACGACCGTCCACACTCGGTTCCGAGTTCCCCCGGCAGCCTGAAGCTGTTCGAGATGCGTCGCGAGTTGATGCCTGTTCTCGGGAGTTGCTCCGTCAAGAATCGCATTCACCTCATCGCGGCTGCAGCCGAAGGCCAGGAGGCCTTTGCTTAGCTTTTCTGCTTCGATGGCGCGGGAAACAGTGAGGCGATCAGAGTTGGTGTTGTCCAACAAGACGGTGTTGGTGGCTTTCGATGGAATCGGCCCCGGAAGTGCAGGAAACGGGAAACCGATCAAGAGCGCAATCGATATGAGTGCGGTTAGCGGTTTGCTTACACGAGCTCTCATCTTTTCACTCCCTTCCGAAGATGTCCTTTGACGGCGCAGGCCGGCAACGTTCGTTCACTTTAGGACATGACAAAGAAAAACGCACCACAGAGGCGCAGAGAGCACAGAGAACTTCTCAGTGACCTCTGTGTCTCTGTGGTAAATCTCTGACCCGGATGAGTGGCGTGGCATAGACATATGCTTTGATTCACTAGGAGCACATGAACACCCGCGCCCAGCTCATCGACATCCTCTTCGTCATCGTGCCGCATTCGTTGCTGCTCGACATCGCCGGGCCCGCGGAAGCCTTTCGTCTCGCCAACCAGCATCGCGAGCTGCGCGGACTGCCGCCGCGCTTTCGACTCAGCTTCGCGGGACCGGTGGCAACGCTGCCGACCTCTGTTGGACTGGCGTTGGGCGACCTCGTTCCATTGCCGGATCAGCTCAACGCGCCAACGTGGGTAGTAATCGTCGGTCAACCGACTGCGCACGTAACGAATGTCACGCCGGAGATCGCGGTCACCGCGCAATGGTTGCGCGACCGGCTACGCGATGCGCTCGTCCGCGCGGACACACCGCATCGCCTGGTGACGATCTGCTCGGGCACCCTGCTCGCCGCGCGGGCAGGCCTCCTCGGCACGCGCCGCTGCACCACGCACCACGAGCTGTTGCCGATGCTTCGCGCCCTCGCGCCGCGCGCAAAAGTCATCGAGAACCGCGTCTTCGTGGTTGACGGTCCACTCGCGTCGAGCGCCGGCATCACCGCGGGGATCGACGTCGCGCTGCACCTCATCGCCGAGGAGTGTGGTGAGGCGCTGGCGGCAAGCGTGGCCGAGGATATGGTGGTGTACCTGCGGCGCTCGCCGCGCGACACCGAGCTGTCGCCCTTCCACATGCACCGCCGCCATCTCCACCCGACCGTGCACCGGGTACAGGACGCGATCGTCTCGGAGCCGCAACGCGATTGGGACATGGCGTCGCTGGCCGACGTCGGCCACGCGGCCGAGCGTCACCTCTTGCGGCTTTTCGTCGACCACGCCGGCATCTCGCCGCTACATTACCTCCGCTTGATCCGCCTGGAGCGCGCCCGACAATCCCTCGAATACGGCGCGACCGTCACGCGCGCCGCCGCAGTAGCCGGCTTCGGCTCCGACGTGCAACTACGCCGCGCCTGGAGCCGCCAATGGGGCGGCTCGCCTCGCGATGCGGCGCGGGCGGCAGAATCGGCCGCCTCGGCACCGCGGGCACCGCGCACGACTCGATCTCGCAGTCGCTGAGCCGCTCCCTACGGGCGGTGTACGATGCCCCAACACCATCGGAGGCGCGGATTTCACCAACCAGTTTGCGTAGGGTCTGCCGGGTTGCGCTGATCGCCGCGCTCTTTCTTGGAACCGGTGCCTTTGCGCTCGATCCCGGGCGGGCGCTGACGCAGGCGCGCCTTTCTGTCTGGGCGAATGGTTCGGGGTTGCCGCAGGCGACGATCGACGCCATCGTTCAGACATCGGATGGGTATTTGTGGTTTGGCACCGAAGAGGGGCTGGTCCGGTTCGATGGAATGCGGTTCGTCGTCCATGACCGGCAAAATACGCCGGGACTGCGCAGTCCGTTCATCTCGTCGCTTTACGAAGCGCCCGACAAGACGCTGTGGATCGGCACCTACGGCGGCGGCGTGGCGCGGCTGCGAAACGGCCGGATCGAGGCCTTTCATCCGGAGCTGCTGGGATCGGACCGCATTCGCACGTTTCATACGATGCGCGACGGAGCGATCTTCGTCGCCACCGCCGGTGGTGGGCTGCTCCGGCTCGACGGCGAAAAGGTCACGCGCTTCACGACTCGGGACGGACTGCCGAGCGATCGGATCTGGACGATTGCCGACGACGGCGAAGGCGGCCTGTGGGTTGCCACGTACGGTGGGGGAGTGGTTCGTTGGCGCGATGGACGCGTACAGCAGCGGATCACGTCCCGCGAAGGCCTGCCAAACGATGTTGCGCGTGCGCTTCTGCGCGATCCCGATGGCACACTGTGGATCGGAACCGACGGCGGCGGTCTTGCCGCATGGCGCGCGGGATCGATCGTGCGTACGGTGACGATGCGCGACGGGCTGCCGAACGCGTTTGTCCGGACGATTCAGCGCAGCCGCGATGGAAGCCTCTGGATCGGAATGGATGGCGGGCTGGCGCGCCTGCGAGGATCGCGGGCGGAATCGATGGGCGTTACGGAAGGCCTGCCCAGCGCCGCCATCCGGTCGATGATCGAGGATCGTGAAGGAAGCCTCTGGATCGGCACAGCCGGCGGGCTGGTCAGGCTGAGCGACACGCGCGTCCTCTCCTACACGCGAAAGGAGGGATTGCCGGTTGACACTGTCCGCGCCATTTTCGAAGCGCGCAACGGCAGCGTCTGGGTCGGGACGGAAGGGGGATTGTGCGAGGTTATGCCCCGTCGCGTGCAGTGCCACACGGAGGCAGACGGGCTTCCGCACGGCACGGTATATGCGCTGATCGAGAGCCGCGATGGGAGTCTCTGGGTCGGAACGGACGGAGGCGGAATCGCCCGGTTCCGCGACGGCAGGTTCGTCGAAACGATCGATACGCGCAGTGCGGGCCTGCCGAGCGATCGTGTGCGCGCTCTCGTCGAAACGGCGCAAGGTGATCTCTGGGTGAGTATGGCCGCCGGTCTGGCGCTCGTGCGCAACGGGCGGGCGACTCGCATCAAGGAGTTCGAGGACCGGCAGCTCCGGCCGCTTCTGGCGCTGCCCGATGGGAGTCTCCTCGTCGGAACGGACGGCGCCGGACTGTGGCGCGTGAGCGGCGATGGGTCGAAGGCGAAGGTGGTGGCGAGTCTCGGCAGCGGTCTCAAAAGCGACCGAGTGTTCAGCCTGACTATGTACGCCGGCAGGAGCGGCGTCTGGATCGGAACCTCGGGAGGTGGCCTGTCGCGTCTCGATCTGGCGGATGGTTCCGTTCGATCGCTCACCAGACGCGATGGCCTTCATGACGACGTCGTGTTCGATGTCGTCGATGGCGGCGTCGGCGCGGACCTCTGGCTCACCAGCAATCGCGGCGTCTATCGTGTGCAACGCGATCGTGTGCTCGCAGCGATGATGGGAAAGAAGTCCGATCTGACCGGAACTGTTTACGGGACGATCGACGGGATGCCATCCGCGGAGTGCAACGGCGCCTTTCCCGGTGCGATGCGCTCAGGCGACGGACGGATCTGGATCGCGACGTCACGTGGTCTGGCAGTGATCGACCCCAAAGCGAACATTCGCAATGAGGTCCCGCCTCCCGTGCGCGTGGAGGAGGCGCTGATCGATGGCGGCGTTCGAGAGGCAAGCAGCTCACTGCGCGTCCCTCCCGGCACGCAGCGCCTGGAGGTGCGCTACACGGCTCTCAGCCTTCGCGCTCCGGAGCTGGTGACGTTCCGTTACATGCTCGAGGGATTCGACCGCGACTGGGTGGAGGCGGGAACGAACCGTGTTGCGACGTACACGAAACTCGCTCCTGGCGATTACACGTTCCGCGTCCTGGCTACGAACGAAGACGGCGTGCGGAGCAGTAGCGAGGCCCGGCTGGCGCTCACCGTCGAGCCGCAATGGTTCGAGACGTGGTGGGCACGCCTCCTCGCACTGGCGCTCCTCGCCGCCGCGCTCTGGGGAATCGTGCGTCTGCGCCTCGTGACGCTGCATGCCCGTCACGCGGAGCTCGAAGCGCTCGTGGCAGAGCGCACCAGCAGCCTCGCGGTAGCCAACGAGCGCCTCAGCGGTTTGTCGTATCGGGACGGATTGACAGGTGTCGCAAACCGCCGCCGTTTTGACGAGGCGCTCGCGGAAGCGTGCACCGCGGCTCGGGCCGACGGCTCGCCTCTCTCGCTCGTGTTGCTCGATCTCGATCACTTCAAGAGACTCAACGATTCGCAGGGGCATCAGGAGGGAGACGAAGCCTTGCGCTCGGTGGCCATGCTCCTCGCCGGGCAGACGGAAGCCCGCGGCGGCCTGGCCGCGCGCTTCGGCGGCGAGGAGTTCGCCTGGCTCCTCCCCGGCGTGACGCTGCACGAAGCGAAAGCCGAAGCGGAAACGCTCCGCCTGAAGATTCGAGATGCCGGCATCCGCCACGCGGAGTCGGAGCACGGCGTCGTCACGGCGAGCTTCGGCGTGTCCGGCGGCACAGGAATGACGCCACCAGCCCTCGTAGCCGCCGCCGACGCCGCGCTCTATCGCGCGAAGTCGGGCGGGCGGGATCGGGTGGAGGCGGAAGGGTAGGAGTATGCGGCCGGGCCCGCCAAGGATCCTGGGCTGCTTCCTCCCCAGGCTCTTTGTTATCCTGGGAATCCTTGTCACCGGAGGCATCAGGCCTGATGCGTCGATGGGGGAGAACCGCTCGCAGACGAGCGCTCTGCCAAGCTCGACTGGTAGTGATCGCGAAGTGGATTCGCGCTGACTTGCAGGCATCGTTGGCGTAGACGGACCCGCCGTTCGCGCAATATCGGCCGATCCCTATGGACATTCATACCGCACGGACATAGAGTCACGTCTGGTCCACCCGCCCGGTTAGACATTTCATGCTTTAGCGTTGCGCAGCACTTCGAATGGTCGAAGCCATGTCGGAGTTCCGTCTGGTGAGGCATTTTCGTTCTTACGCCAGCATCGGTTTGGCTTCGACGATGAGAAGGAGGGGCTACGATGAGCACGGCATCACTTCCCCGGTTGCAGGTGAACACGGTCGGCGCCGTCTCTTCCCAGTTGACGAGTGAGCTCTCTCCTTATGTCGATTTGACCACCGAGCCCAGCGGGGATGGAACGCTCTTCGATGGGACGGGTGAAGTCGAGCGGGCGGGACTGGCTGACGCGCTGGGGTCGGGATCTCCGATCATCGTCGCCCGTCCGAATGCCGCGTATCAAGCGGCACTGCTCGAGATGACCGGAGTCGCACCCGGAGCCGATCTTGCGGCGGCGATCTACCGGCGGTCTGGCGGCGCATTTGTCTGCCAGACCATTGAGAAGAGGACGAATAGCCGGATCATCGTCTCGGAGCCGTTCGGAATGGAGCTCGCGCGCGCGTTGCCGGAGGGGAGCTTCGATAGCGTGACGCCGCCGTCGACGATGTTTGCCAACGCCGGCTCGGTGGCAGGCTACGCCGTCGCGAAGACGTTTACCCACAACTTTCAGATCAACGCGCCGGTCTGCGTTTGGGGTTCCTCGACGATCGATGACAGACTCATCCAGGCTTCGCAGCCAGCCGCCTATTCGGCGACCGTCGTGCTGTACGTCTACTACGTCAATGCACCGCAGAATCCGTACTTCGCCGTCTTCGCGACGCTGAGCTCTACGACGGCGTGCACGCCGGTGAGCGCCGCCAACACGAACCTCGGCTGGTTCAGCCCCATGTCGCGGCTCTCCCTCACCGGCCCCTCCATTCCAGCGGCCACGTCGCCTTT
>Ga0307470_10000775_pt1 | contig 13798 bp, 9 predicted proteins | sample atmos_gasesAM3C__FD_204565 | JGI IMG/M metagenome (GOLD analysis project Ga0307470, IMG submission 204565) | Hardwood forest soil microbial communities from Morgan-Monroe State Forest, Indiana, United States - atmos_gasesAM3C_05 | ecosystem: Environmental > Terrestrial > Soil > Temperate forest... | reverse complement strand
GCACGTGAAGATGCATATACGATCCGAAGAACAGCGGATCGCCTTCCGACAGGACGGCGACGGTTCGTCCGGCGTCCAGATGGGCCGCAACCGCGGTCGCCGCTTCATCGAAGAAGCCTTGAATCGCCGAGCGGTACTTGGGATCCGCCGCCGGTCGTTCAGTCGTGATCGGATACAGAAGCGGCAGTTCCGTCACGCCCGGGCGCAAAAACTGCCTGACGGTAGCCCGTGCATTGCTTGCATTTCCGGCTTTGGCGAAATGCGCGATGACGTCCGCGCTTTGCATCGCGCGCACCGCCTTTAGAGTCAAGAGGTCCGGATCCCCCGGTCCGACACCCACACCGATCAGCCGTCCCGAGCCGCTCATAGTCCGGCCCGCGCCAAGCCGTTCACGGCAGCGGCGGTCATCGCGCTGCCGCCGACTCGTCCGCGTACGGCGATGAAGGGCACACCGTGCGGGTTGGCGATGAGCGCCTCTTTGGATTCCACGGCGCCAACGAACCCGACGGGAATCCCCAATATCGCCGCCGGACGCGGTGCTCCCTCGTCGAGCATTTCCAGCAGGCGGAACAATGAGGTGGGCGCATTGCCGATCGCGACGACGGCGCCCTCGAGTCGATCGAGCCATAGCTCGAGGGCGGCGGCCGAGCGTGTGGTTCCCCGCTTTTCGGAGAGCGCCGGTACGGCCGGGTGGCGCAGCGTACAGATCACTGCATTGCCCGCGGGAAGGCGGGCGCGCGTAACGCCATGGCTCACCATCTCGGAATCGCAGAGAATTGCCGCTCCGGCGCGCAACGCTGCCCGAGCCGCAGTTACGACCCCGTCCGCGAACACGATGTTCTGGGCGATCTCAACCGCGCCGCAGGCATGCAGCATGCGAACTGCGACATCCGCTTCCAGGTCGGAAAATCGCGACAGGTCGGCTTCGGCACGAATGATGGCGAACGATCGCTGATAGATCGCGGCACCGTCGCGCAGGTAGTCAGCCATGCACCGTCTCCCCGCCCATGACGGCGAGCACACGGATCGGGCCGAGCCGCGACACCGTGTCCGCGCTGCACTCTTGACCGGTGCGTGAGCGCTGTCGTTCTGCGCACAGGCGCGGTAGGCCGGCGATGAACGTGGCGGCCGATGCCGTGCCGTGCGGTGTGTCGCCGGCGCGGCCCTGCACGACGAGACGATCGGGCCCAATGAGGGTCAACGCGGCGGCGCCGGGATGTGCACACCCCTTGGCGCAGCCCGACACGTGCAGGGTCAATGAGCCGTCGAGAAAGCCCGAAGCAGCCCGCGCGATCGCCGGAGCCAGTTGGCGGGTGGAGAGCAGGGCGGACCCGCAGGCGGGCGCGCCGGCGCAGGCGACGACATACCGGCGCACATCGTCGGGCCGCACGACGAATCCTGCCGCCGCCGCAGAGGCGGCGAAATCGCTCGTCGTGGCCGCAGCCAAGCCAAGGGCAAGCACTGCGCGGCCGGGTGCCGGCTGTATCGACGTGGCGCCGCAACGCGCGGCGGCATGCGCAAGTCCTTTGAGCACGCCGGCCTCGGCGTATCCGAAGGCGAGTGCCAACCCGAACGCCTCTCGTCCGTTGTTCAGCCGGTGGCTGCCGATCGGCTCCGCAGGCGGCCTCAGGGCAGGCGGCGGCGCGTCGCTGAGTACGCCGGCCAGCGACGCGCGAAGAGCATGCGCGTCGGCGCTATTCGCCAGGTCCCGCGCTCTGGCACCCGCGCCGCGGTTCGCGATGCTGCCCAAGACATGGACGATGACCTCGAGTGCTCGATGCGGCTCGACCCAACCAAGACCGGTCGCGGACGCGCCGGTCCCGGCAATGCTGACGTGCAAACGAGAAGCCGTATCCGCCTGCAATCGCAGGTCGCCCGGCACGTTGTCCAAGTGCAGCACGCCGCCGCCGTCGATCAGGACGGAGACCTTGGGACCGAGCGATGCAAACGCGGGGTGGTTCGTGAATTCCTTGCGCAAAGCGGCCACCATGGCACGCAGATCAAGGCGCTCTTGCGCGTCCAAACCCATCAAGGGTGATGTCAGGATGGGCGGGCGGCCTTCCTGTCCCAGTCCGAGCGTGACGGCAGTGCGAGCAAAAGCGCGGGCGGAGGCAGGTGAAAGCCCCCGAATTTGCAGGCTGCCGCGTTGCGTCACCTCCACGATGCCGTTGCCGTGCGTTTGGCTTGCATCACAAAGTGCATCGAAGGCGCCGAGTGGAATGGGTGCCGATGGCAGCAGCCGTGCGAGAAGGCCGTCGCCGGTCGGCATCGGTTGCGAGATGCCGGGACACGCACCGCGGGTCAGCGGCATCACGATAATTCTTCTCGAAAGTTGGCCGGCGGTACGCGGGCGATGAGACCTCGCTTCAAAGACTCCGGGCGGCCGCGCCACGGCATGATGCCGTCGGCCGCCAGCGCGAGCAGGCGTGCACCGATGATCAGTGAGGGACCGTCTCGGGCCGGTTCCAGGCCCCCGAATATGTAGGTCCAGCTGTCATCGCAGCGGATTGCCGCGCTCAATCCCCGGCTGCAGTTGCCAAGACAGCGGACGCGTTGCACGGAAATGTCAGAGGCACTCGCGGCGGCGGCGGCAGCCTCGGCCAAGGCCACGCCGGCTCGCGGCGCGTCGTCGCGCGGTGCGTCGCTCGAGTCCGTGGCGGCGCGGCAGGTAATGCACACCAAGACCGTGGCCCGGCCGGCTGGCCCGATGTCGCTCATTCCCGCGTCTCCTGACCACTTAAGCTCGGGGGTGCGGAACGGGCGCGAATCGGCTGCTGCTGATTCCCGCACAGTCGAGACGAACTCGACCGTCGCCGAGGCACCCCGCCCGGCACGCGACCAAAGGGATGGCAGGTCTCCTGGCTCGCGGGTCAGTGCAACTTGCCGCCTTCCCGACCTGTCGCTTGCGGACAGAAATCAGTGGCATCGGGCAAGCGCTCGCCGCTTACAGTTGCGGGGGCAGCCGTGGGTTGGTATCGAAGCACGCTGCGGTGCTCGATGCGTACCACATTCCCTCATCGCTCTCTCGTTCGAGAGAGGCCATCACGGGCGGTAGTACAACGTCGCGCCCTCATGTTGTCAACTATTGTCGTTGCCGGCCGTATGCATTACCCTGAATGCGTTGTCAGGTGCTCGGAACCAACTGCATGGGGTTGGCGAGTGAAACGGGAATCCGGTGCAAGCGCTCGAGTGGGCGTTTAATCCCGGGACTGCCCCCGCAACGGTAAGCGAATCCAGACGAATCTTTTAGTCACTGCGCCCGCGGCGTGGGAAGACGTTTCGTCGGCCAAAGGGCATTCGCGAGTCCGGAGACCGGCCTGACATCGAGTAGCGGATAACTTCGCGGCGGGCGAATTGAGCTATGTGCTTACGCATCGGCGGCACTCCCCCTGTGCCATCGGGCGCCTCCCAAGCGGAGGGCACGCTCAATCACTTACCTCGATGCCGGTGCCCTGTCGGCACCCGGATGTCCGCGGTCCGGTGCCGATTCGCGTGGAAAGTGAGTGATCATGGCGGAAGCCAATCTGCCTCCTGAGGAGTCCGAAGGTGCCGAAAGCAGCGAAGGTGCCGGGAGCAGCGATGCGTATTCGCAGCGCATACGGCGACGCAAGGCAATTCAGGATCGGCGCATGGCCGAGACCGTCTCGGATCGAGGACTCGTCATCGTTCACACAGGGGCGGGGAAGGGGAAAACCACGGCCGCGCTCGGAATGGTGTTGCGCAGCCTGGGTCATGGCTATCGCGTGGCCATCGTGCAGTTCATCAAGGGGGCGTGGGAACCGGCCGAGAAGCGAGCATTCGAGCCATGGGGCAGCCAACTTCAATTTCACGCCACGGGTGAAGGCTTCACCTGGGAAACGCAGGACAAAGTCCGAGACAAGCTCATGGCGCAGGCGGGCTGGGAGGTGGCGCTGCGCTACCTGGCCGACGCCGAGTACCACCTGGTCTTGCTGGATGAGGTCAATATTGCCCTGAAGAAGGATTACTTGTCGGTCGAGCAAGTATTGGCGGGCATCGACCAGCGGCCGCCGAAAACCCATGCGGTACTCACCGGACGAAATGCGCCGCAGGAACTGATCGAGCGCGCGGACTTGGTGACTGAAATGAGCCTGATCAAACATCCCTTGAAGCTGCAACGCATCCGCGCGCAAGCCGGCATCGAGTTTTGACGAGGACTTGATGATGAGTGCCACCAGCCCGGAGAGTTCGAGGCCATCGCGCATTCGGATATTGGTCGCAACGCAGGGGGTCGATGAGCGATCCTGGGAGGATTGGCAGGCCGCGCGGCAGGCGAGTCCCCACGCGTCACGGATTGCATTGCAAAGGGTTTCTCGCGAAGAGCCGCGTGACCGGTGTGCGGTCGGATTGGGCTACGGCGCAACGTTGCGCTGGTTTGGACCGATTGACGACGCCGGCAAACGCCGCCTGACGATCGAGTATGCCGGCGCCGTGCTCGACGCCGACGGCTTTCCCGCGGCCGGATGTGCGCTTCCCGCGCCGGCGCGCGGAGCCGAAGGGCCCGCATACCAAGAGACTGCCTCGGGCACTGCCGAACTCACGGAAGGTCTCATGCTGCTTTCGCATGCGGAAACGGACCTGCTGGCGCTCGAAAGGGCTCGCCCCGAACTACCGGCCGGCTTTCCGACCGTCGTGGGTCATTCTCTCCTTGGCCTGTGCACTTCCGATGCGTTGTTTGCTCTGTTCGGTGCGCGGCGTTCCCCGCGGCTGTTGGCGATCGTGCGCATTCATGGCACCCACGCCTCGGTGCCGGGACTTACCGATCTCATCGGACTGGCGCACCAAGAGGGCTGGGGACTCGTAGTGATCAGCGGAGTGGGGGCCGGCGCCGAGTTGCTGCCCCGTACCTCGAAGGTGAAGGCCGAACTCGCATCGAATCTGACGTCCTACTTCATGGCCGGCGGCACGACCAACGTGGCGCAAGCCCTGCGCCATGCGGCGGTGGAATACCTCGGAATTACCGGAGAGTTTGCACCACCCCGGCCGATGCCCGCCCACGGCCTGTATCATCCGGATCTACTGGTCACGAATGCCGCAGAATGGACCAGCCATCGCGCCCACGGTGAACCCGCTGCGATCGTCCTTTTCTACCGTGCTCACGTGCTGAGCGGAAATCTGCAATTCGTCGATGCCGCGCTGCGCGCCCTGGAGAGCCGCGGTTTTTCTGCGATCGGCGTTTTTACGAGTTCATTGCGTGATTGCGATGCGACGGGAATGCCGCTCGCACTGCGTCTATTGCCTGATTTTCCGGACATTATCGTCAATACGGTGAGCTTTCCGGTGCCGGAGGGATACGGCACGCCCTTTGAAGTGATCGGCGTGCCGCTGATTCAAGCGATTTGCTGCGGGACGCCGCGTGCGGTGTGGAATGAATCCGCGCGCGGCTTGAGTCCGTCGGAGGCGGCGATGCACGTCGCGCTGCCCGAATGCGACGGACGCGTGATCTCGGTACCCATCTCGTTCAAGGAGAGGCATCGCTACGTCCCCGACGCGGAGCGATTGCAGCGCGTGGCGGGTTTGGCCCAGCGCCTCGCGGTGTTGCGCAGCAAATCGAATTCCGAGAAACGGATCGCCATCGTGCTCAGCAATGCCGGCGGAAAAGCTCAGCGAATCGGCGGTGCGGTCGGCCTGGATACCCCGGCATCACTGCTGCAGTGGCTGGTCGACATGAGCGCGGCAGGCTATGCAGTGGGTGTGCTGCCGCGTTCTCCCGACGCACTGATGGCGCAGCTGCTGGCGCAGGGGAGTTACGACGACAAGCACCCGCTCGATCCGCGTACGGCCTGGCGCATGTCCCGCGCGCGCTATAGACGCTGGTTCAGCGCGCAATCCGAAGGATTTCAAACGTCGCTATGCGACATGTGGGGCAAACCGGCCGCGGCAGGGCCGACGGTGGCTCCGCCGTTTTGGCGGGGCAATAGGCAAGCGGCACGTCGCTCGCCCTTGCTCGCGCTGCACGAACCGTTCTCCGATGACCGCGATTATCTGTACAGCGGATTGAAGTTCGGCAATGTGCTGATCGCAATCCAGCCGCCGCGCGGGTTCGGAGTCGACCCGGAAGCGGCGTATCACGCCCCGGATCTACCGCCATGCCATCACTATGCCGCGTTCTATCGGTGGCTCGCGGAGGATTGGCGGGCCGACGCGATCATTCAATTCGGCACGCACGGAACCCTGGAGTGGCTGCCCGGCAAGAGTCTGGCGATGTCGGCCGATTGCGCGCCGGACGCGCTCCTGGCCGATCTGCCCCTCATCTATCCGTTCGTGGTGAATAATCCCGGCGAGGGCGCCCAAGCCAAGCGACGCACGCACGCCGTCATCGTGGATCATCTCGTGCCGCCGCTCACCCATGCGGAAACTTACGGGCCGCTCGCGGCATTGGCGCGTCTGGTCGAGGAATACTATCGCGCCGAAGTGCTCGATACCAACAAACTCCCGGTGCTGCGCCGTCAAGTGTGGGACCTCGTGCGCACCGCGCGGCTCGAGGATGATCTGAAGCAGATCCGGCTCCAGCGCCACGGCGATCATGAGCACCCGTGGGACGAGCGCATCAACGAGCAGGGGATCCCGCGCGCGCTGGAAGGGCTGTCGGGACGGGGCTTCGCGCATCTACTGGAAGATCTCGATGCCTATCTCTGCGACTTGGGCCGTGCCCAAATTCGGGGCGGGTTGCATGTGTTCGGTGCGCCGCCTCAGGGGTCCGCGCTGGTGGACCTGCTGTTTGCGATCTTGCGCAATCCGAACGGCAGCATCCCGTCCTTGATCGATGCGGTGACGCGCACCGGCGGCATCGATTCCGCGGCGCTGCGCGACGCCCAGGGTGCTTGGGCGGGGACCGCGCTTTCGCCCGTTCTGTCGCAGTGGGTGACCGTGGGCGCCACCGCGGGACAGGTTCGGACCGCCGTCGATGAGCTGGCGCGAGCGCTGCTTCGGGATCTCGCCGCGTGCGCATTTTCATCGCCATGCATCGACGGCGTGATTCGGCGGCGGTTCGCATCGTCGGATGAAGCGGGCGCTCCGCCCGATGCCGCCGCGCTGATGGATCTGTCGCGGACCTTGCACTTTGTATGCGAGACGTTGGCGCCTAATTTGGCCCGAACGACCGACGAAACACGCCATTTATTGGCGGCGCTCAACGGCGCCTACGTACCCGCCGGCCCTTCCGGTTCGCCGAGCCGCGGCATGGCGCACGTGCTGCCCACCGGCCGCAATTTCTACACGGTCGATCCACGCGGTCTGCCTACGCCGGCCGCCTGGTCGACCGGGGGAGCGCTCGCGCGCGAGGCGCTCGCGCGTCATGTGGCAGAAAAGGGCCGCTGGCCCGAGAGCATCGCGCTGAGCGTCTGGGGAACGCCGACCATGCGCACGGGCGGGGACGATATAGCACAGGCTCTGGCGCTGCTGGGCGTGCGTCCGGTGTGGGAGCCCGAGACCCGCCGCACCTGCGGCCTCGAGGTCATTCCGCTCTCCGAACTCGGCCGTCCGCGCGTCGATGTGACGCTGCGCGTGAGCGGTTTTTTTCGCGATGCCTTTCCCGCCCTGATGCACCTCTACGACGATGCCGTTCAGCGGGTCGTGATTCTCGACGAGCCGGACGAGCAAAACTTCGTGCGCAAGCATTGGTTGGCGGAAACCTCGGGCTTGCAGGCGCAAGGCTGCGATGCGGATTCGGCGCGGCGTCGAGCCTCCTATCGGGTTTTCAGTTCCAAGCCGGGGGCCTACGGAGCGGGACTCATGCAGCTCATGGACAGCAGCGCCTGGCGCCATACCAGCGACCTTGCGCAGGCCGTCTTGCTGTGGGGCGGTTGGGCCTACTCGCCGCAATGCAGTGATGGGGTAGAAGCCGTGGAGTCATTCCGCCGCAAACTTGCCGGCGTCGAGCTGGTGCTGCACAACCAGGATAATCTCGAACAGGATCTGTTCGACTCCAGCGACTATTTTGAATTTCACGGCGGCTTGGTGGCGGCAGTCACGTCGATTTCGAACACGACGCCACAGTCCTACTGCGGCGACTCATCGGATCCTTCGCGCCCCGGCATTCGAACGCTGCAAGGAGAAGCATTGCGGGTTTATCGTTCCCGCGTCGTGAACCCGAAGTGGCTCGCCGCCATCCAGCGTCACGGCTACCGCGGCGGTCTCGAAATGGCGGCAACCGTGGATGCGCTGTTCGGCTTTTCGGCCACCGCAGGAATCGTCACCGACTGGATGTTCGAGGGAGTTGCGGAAAGTTTTGCCGACGGCGAAGCACAGTGTTTCTTGCAGCGCGATAATCCCTGGGCGTTGAACGCAATCGTGGAGCGCCTGCTGGAGGCCGAACAGCGGCGGCTGTGGGTGCCCAAGCCGGAGACCCTGCAGAGGCTGCGTGCGGCGCTCCTGTCGAGCGAGGCGAGCATCGAAGAAGTTGCCGAGAACTCTCCATGAGACCCGATTTTCCGTTTTCCGCCGTCGTGGGCCAGGAAGACTTGAAGCTCGCGCTCGTGCTGGTGGCAGTCGACCCGGCCATCGGCGGCGTACTGATCAGCGGCGAAAGAGGCACGGCCAAGAGTACCGCGGCGCGTGGCCTCGCCGCGCTCCTGCCAAAGACTTCTGAAGGGAGGGCTGCGCCGTTCGTCGAGCTGCCGCTCGGGGCGACCGAGGATCGAGTTGTCGGATCGCTGGATATCTCGCGGGTATTGCAGGACGGCAGCACCGAGTTGCGATCGGGTCTGCTGGCCCGCGCCGACGGCGGCGTCTTGTATGTGGATGAAGTCAATTTGCTGCCGGATCACATCGTCGATCTTTTGCTGGACGCGGCCGCCAGCGGCTGGGTCACGGTCGAACGTGATGGCGTTTCCGCCGGCGAGGCGGCGCGGTTCGTCTTGGTGGGCACCATGAATCCCGAGGAAGGAGAGCTGCGGCCGCAGTTTGCCGATCGTTTCGGGCTCTGTGTGCAGGTTCGCGGACTCGCGCTGCGCGATACGCGGATCGCGGCGATCCGCCAGCGGCTGTCGTTCGATGATCGGCCCGCGAGCGTCATCGAAACAGTGCAGCCGGCAGAACACTCGCTCCGCGAGGGGATAGCAGCGGCGCGCGGGCGGCTTGCGGGACTCTCCATAACGAATGCCCATCTATCAGCGGTCGCCGCTCTCTCGGTCGAACACCAATTGGATGGCATTCGAGGCGATCTCGCCATCATCAAGGCGGCGCGCGCTTTGGCGGCGTGGCAAGGCGCTCCCGAGATCCGCGATGAACACATCCGCCGCGGCGCTGACCTCGCCCTGCCGCATCGAACGCGCCAAAAAAAATCCAAGACTCGGCCGCGAGCGCCCACGAGCCTCGATCCGCCGGATGAAAATCTAACGCCGGCGGATAGCGAGGCGGCGCGCGCATCGGGCGCGGCGCATTCCGCCGAGAGTCCGCGGTTGCAACCGGCGCCGCCCGGTCCAGACCGTGGCCCTGTACGTTTGGCGACGGACGTGATCGATCCCGGGGGAGTCGGCCGGCGCGCGACGGAATCGTTGGGCTCGCAGCGCCTAGCCGGCGCAATTCCCTTCCAGCACACCGGAACCCTGGCCATGCCGCAGACTCTGGCCGCTGCGGCCCAGCGGGGGGTTCGCGCCGGCGAGCGGGGCGTCAGGCTCGCAGCAGCCGATCTCATGCAGCATGAACGCCGCGGCCGCGGTCTCTGCCATGTGCTATTCCTCGTGGACGCCAGCGGGTCGATGGCGACGAAGCGCCGCTTGGAAGCGGCGAAGGGCGCCGCGTTGGGGTTGTTGACGTCGAACTATCAGCGACGCGACGAGGTTGCCCTCATGGTCTTTCGCGCCGCGGGCACGGATCTCGTATTGCCGTTCACGCGCCATATAGCGAGCATCGAACAAGCGCTGAGCGATGTGCCCACGGGCGGGCGAACACCGCTCGCGCGCGCGCTGCTCGACGCGGCACTCCTGATGCAAACACGCGAGCCTTCTTTGCTGGTGCTTCTCACCGACGGGCGCGCGAACGTCAGCCTCGACGGCGGCGACCCTTGGGAGGAGGCGCTCGCCGCCTGCCCGGTGTTGCAGGCGGCATGCGCCGGCGCGCTGGTCATTGATTGCGAGCCGGGGCCGATCATCTTGGGCCGCGCACGAGTGCTTGCTCAGGCGCTCGGCGCCGAGTGCGTTGCGCTGGATGCCATGGAGTCGACAGAGCTCACGCTTCGCATCCACGGCCGCCTCGAGAGCCTGTGAGCATCATTCTCGCCCTGCTGATCGATCGCTGGTGGGGAGAGCCGCCGGCGCGCATCCATCCGGTCGTATGGATGGGTCATTACCTGAAGCAGGCCGGACGCGGTTTGCCGGATCACGGACCCCGGATGGCGCTGTTTCTCGGTACCACGTATTGGCTCGCCGGCGCGGCACTCGCCGCGGCCGTGTATGGATATGCCGGGGCCGGGTCGGCGAAGCTGCCGCCGTGGCTGAACATCGGGTTCACCGCGGTGCTCCTGAAGCCGCTGTTCGCTCTGCGTCTGCTTCTGACCGAGGTGACCGCCGTCGAGAGCTCGCTCATGCGCGGCGTCGAGTGCGGCCGTGCACGCCTGGCTCACATCGTGAGCCGCGACACGGCGAACCTGGATGCGGGCGAGATACGCGAATCCTCATTGGAATCGTTGGCCGAGAATCTTTCGGACTCGGTAATCGCGCCTCTTTTTTGGTTTGCCCTGTTCGGCCTGCCGGGAGCCGCGGTGTATCGGTTTGCGAATACGGCGGATGCCATGTGGGGTTATCGCGGGCGCTGGGAATGGGCCGGAAAATTTGCGGCGCGAGCGGACGATCTGTTGAATTTGATACCTGCCCGATTGACGGCTATTGGCTTGCTCTTGCTGGGCCCAAACCGAGTGTCGCTGCTGCGGCGGCTGCCGGATGAAGCGGCACGCACGGCATCACCCAATTCGGGTTGGCCGATGGGTGCTCTGGCGCTGTCCCTGAACGTTCGCCTGCGCAAGCCCCGGGTCTATGCGCTCAATGCGGACGGGTCCGCGCCCTCGGCCGCGGACGCGTCCACGGCGCTGCGCCGGGCGGAGGCAACCGCGTGGATCGTCGCGGTTGTATTCGCGCTCGGCATGCAGTTTCTGCCGCGTGTCGGCCATGTCTAGTCTTTATCCGAGGCACGGCGGCACCGATTCAATGCCGGATCCGCGCTACGATTTTTCGAGCAACGCCAATCCCTTGGGACCTTGCCCGTCGGTGCTCGCCGCGGTCCGGAATGCGGATGTGACTCGCTACCCCGATCCACTGTACACGCAGCTACGCGCCACGCTGGCGACCTATCATCAAACGACGCCGGAGCGAATTGTGGTGGGTGCCGGTGCCAGCGAGTTGATTCTGCGCTTGATTTTGCGCACCCACGGAGCAGTTCAGCAACTCGTGCCGACATTCTCGGAGTATGCGCGCGGCGCGCGGCTGGCCGGAAGAAGCCTGATCTCGGCACGGTCGCCCGCCGCGTTCATACGCGCCCAATCGGAGCATCCGGGCCTGGGGTTTGTCTGCTGGCCGAATAATCCGACCGGTGATCTTTGGTCTCCGGAATTCGTGTCCGCCGCTGCGGCCGCCGGACCCGTAGTCGTCGATTTGGCCTATGCGCCCCTGTGCGATGCGGGCCATGCCGCCGCCATCGAGGCGGCCGCCGCCGGCGCGTACCGTCTGTATTCCCCGAACAAAGCCTTCGGCCTGACGGGCGTGCGCGGCGCATATCTCATCACGCCGCGAATCGATAAGCGCATCTCCCGCGCAGCGCCGAGTTGGGTGATCGGGCGCGACGCGGTCGCATTGTTGGAGTCCGCCGCCGAACCTCGAGCGCGCACCTGGCTTGCACAAGGAATCCCCCAGGTGAAGCGATGGCGCGTGCGGCTGGCAGGGTCGCTGCGGCAGCTCGGGCTGCCGGTGCGCGAGAGCCCGGCGACTTTTCTGCTGGCGAAGGTGGGAAATGCCGCGCGCATCACCGCTCACTTGAGGAGCCACGACGTGCGGGTTCGCGACGGCAGCTCGTTCGGATTGAGGCAGTGGATACGATTGAGTGCGCAACCCCCGTCCGCGCAGAAAGCCTTGCTTGCGGCGCTCGAGGGTGCGCTGTGATGCCGCCGCACGACGTCCCTCGAATCGTGATTGCCGCCGCCGCATCGGGCGTCGGCAAGACGACGATTGCCGCCGGACTGATCGCAGCCTTGCGCCGGCAGGGTTTGGCCGTGCAGCCGTTCAAGTGCGGCCCCGACTACATCGATCCGAGCTACCACGAACGCGCAGCCGGGCGGCCTTGCCGAAATCTCGATGCTTGGATGTTGGACCGCGCGCAGCTTCTGGAAGGATTCTCCCGGGCGTGCCGGGATGCGGATATGGCGGTGATCGAAGGCGTCATGGGTCTCTTCGATGGCGACAACTGGCACGACGAGCACGCGTCGACGGCGCAGATCGCCAAGCTGCTGGGTGCACCGGTCATTCTGGTTGTCGACATTGCAGGGGCCGCGCGCAGCGCGGCGGCCGTCGTGCTGGGTTGTCAGCAGTTCGACCGCGACGTGGCATTGCGAGGGGTGGTTCTGAATTTTGCCGGGTCCGAAGGTCATGCGAAAGGTTGCGCCGAGGCGATCACCGCGATCACCGGATTGCCGGTGTTGGGTTGGCTGCCTCGCGAGTCCCTGTTGCAGATTCCGGAGCGGCACCTGGGTTTGGTGCCGGGCGGCGAACATCTGGATTCGAGCTCGCTCATTGCCGGAATCGCGGATGCGGTCAGCCAGCGGTTCGATCTGGCCGCGATCGCTGAGATTGCTCGAACGGCCGGAGCGATGCCCGGCACCTTCGTACCCGTACCCCTCGCGCATCACGAGCCCTGCGCCCGCCGCCCCGTCATCGCGGTCGCGCGCGATGACGCGTTTTGCTTCTACTATCCCGAGAATCTGGAACTGCTGATGGAGGCCGGTGCCGCGATCGAATTTTTCAGTCCCCTGCGCGGGGAGCGACCCAGCCCCAACGCGGCCGGCGTCTATCTGGGGGGCGGCTACCCCGAGCTGCACGCCTCGGAACTCGCATCGAACGCCGGGTTGTGGCAGGCATTGAAGGAGCTGCGTGCTCGGGATGCGCCGATCTATGCCGAGTGCGGTGGTTTCATGGTGCTCACGCATGGCTTGATCGATTGCGAGGATCGTCGCTGGCCGATGGCGGGCCTCATTCCCGGCGTGGCGCGCATGGCCGAAAAGCTCGCCGCGCTGGGCTATCGGCATGCCACTGCACTGCGTCCAAACCTGTTGACCGATGGCGGCGCTGCGCTGCGCGGGCATGAATTTCGATACAGCACCTGGGTCTGCGATGAGCCGATTGCCGACGATGACATGGCTTGGCAGGTGCGCGGCACGCGGGCCGAAGCCCCCGCCGACTCAGGTGGATTCGTGAGCGGCAATCTGCTCGCGAGCTATTTACACATCCATTTTGCGCAGCGCACCGGTATCGCCCGCCGGTTCGTCGAAAAACTCGTGCCGCGGAACGGCGGCTGACTCATGACAAGCGCCGGGCCCTTCGTGCGCCTCTATTTCAATCGCAAAGGGCACCCGGCAATCATCAGCCAGACGTCGTCCGCAGCCGCAGCCGTCAGCTGCGCAAGGATGCCGGCAAGATCCCTGAACCGCCGCGCTCGAGGCTCGGGCGGGACCAAGCTCCAACCCAATTCGTTGGCGACGATCACGCACGGCCAGGATGCGGCTTTGAATGCCGACAGCTGTGCGCTCCACGCCGTGGTAATGGCCTCGTCCGCGTCGGTGAGCCGTGCGCTCGCC
>Ga0307470_10000774_pt1 | contig 13823 bp, 11 predicted proteins | sample atmos_gasesAM3C__FD_204565 | JGI IMG/M metagenome (GOLD analysis project Ga0307470, IMG submission 204565) | Hardwood forest soil microbial communities from Morgan-Monroe State Forest, Indiana, United States - atmos_gasesAM3C_05 | ecosystem: Environmental > Terrestrial > Soil > Temperate forest... | reverse complement strand
AGAGCGCCCCCTTGGCGACCACTTCGGGCACGGTGATTTTGAATCTTCCGGCAAACTCAAAGGTTCCCACCGTGACGCCATTTGATCCGACCAACTCGCAAACTTACAGCCAGTCCACATCGACATCGGTGTATGACTCACTGGGCAATCAGTACCCGGCGACCTTTTATTTCACCCAGACCGCGACGCCCAATCAGTGGAACGTCAACTTGACCGTCAACGGCACTCAGGTCGGCGGCGCGCAACCCCTGACGTTCTCCAGCACGGGCGCGGTGACCTTGCCGGTGGGCGGTGCATTGCCATTCAATGGGTTTACTCCGCCGGGCGGGGCGAACCCGATGAACATGACTTTCAACTTCGGCGCGACCACGCAGTACGGCTCGCAGTTCGGCGTGACGTCGATCGTGCAGAACGGCTATGCGACCGGTCAGCTCAGTACCGTTGCCATCGACACCGCGGGCGTCGTGTCCGCCGTCTATACCAACGGGCGTTCGACGCAGCTCGGACAGCTTGCCATGGCGAACTTTCCCAATCCCCAGGGACTGAAGCAGCTGGGAGACACGAATTGGTCCGAGACATTCAGCTCGGGCACGGTCGTCTCCGGCACGGCCGCATCGGCCGGATTCGGCACCATTCAATCGGGTGCGTTGGAAGCCTCCAACGTCGACCTGACCACGCAGCTCGTGAACATGATCACCGCGCAAAGGGCATTCCAGGCCAACGCGCAGGTCATCACCACGGCCAATCAGCTGTCGCAGACCGTCATCAACATCGCGCATTGATCCGGCGCCCATCGAGAAACTGAACCATGGATAGAGGACTGTATGTGGCGATGACGGGCGCGAAGCAGATCATGCAAGCGCAGGCCGTCAACAACCACAACATCGCCAACTTGAGCACCATCGGGTTCCGCGCGGATACCGTGGCGTTCGACAGCGAGCCGATCTACGGCCCGGGCTATGCGACGCGCGTCAATGCCGTGGCCGGCGACGCAGGTACCGATTTCTCCCCGGGCGTCATGCAGAGCACGAGCCGCAATCTCGACATCGCCGTCAACGGCAAAGGCTTCATTGCGGTTCGCGGCACCGACGGCAAGGAGGCCTATACCCGTGCCGGCGATTTGCGCCTGTCGCCGACGGGCGCGGTCACGACCGCGAGCGGATTGGCGGTGCTGACCGAGTCCGGCCCTTTGGTGATACCGCCCTCGACCCAGGTGAGCATCGGCGGCGACGGCACGGTGTCAGTGGTCCCGCAGGGCTCCGCGCCGCTTGCGGTCACCCAAGTCGATCGAATCAAGTTGGTGAACCCCAAGACGGCGGATCTGCAAAAGGGCGATGACGGCCTGCTGCGGCTCAAGTCGGGCGGGAAGGCGAAGGCCGACGACACCGTCTCCGTGACTTCCGGCATGCTGGAGTCGAGCAACGTCAACGCGGCCCAGTCGTTGATCAGCATGATCGAACTGCAGCGATTGTACGAATTCCAGATCAAGAGCATCAATTCGACCAATCAAAACGAACAGAGCGCCGAGCGCCTGATCTCGTCCCCGTAACCTTTCAAGGACACTCACGATGAATCTTGCATTATGGGCCGCAAAAACCGGTCTCGACGCGCAAAACACCCGGATGGCGGTCATCTCCAACAATTTGGCCAACACCAATACGACGGGTTTCAAATCGGGGCGCGCCGCCTTTCAGGACCTCATGTACCAGAACATCCGCCAGGTCGGCGCACAGAGCACGCAGAACACGCAATATGCCACGGGCTTGACGCTCGGCACCGGTGTGCGCATCGTCGCGACGGAAAAGGACTATTCCCAAGGCAGCGTGCTTCAGACCAACAACAGCCTGGACATGTCGGTGAACGGGCGCGGATTTCTGCAGATCACCATGCCGGACGGCACGATCGCCTATACGCGGGACGGTGCATTTTCCCTGGACAATCAGGGCAACGTCGTCACCGCGTCGGGGTATCCGCTGCAGCCGGCGATCAACATTCCGGCGGGCGCCCAGTCGGTCACCGTAGGCACTGACGGCGCGGTGACGGTGAAAACCGCGGCCAACGCCAAGGGCACTCAAGTCGGCCAGATCCAGTTGGCGGATTTTATCAACGAACAGGGTCTGCAGCCCATCGGCAACAACTTATTGGTCGAATCCGCAGCCAGCGGATCACCGCAAGTCGGCACGGCCGGCACCAATGGACTGGGGACTCTGCAGCAAGGTGCGCTGGAAACGTCGAATGTGAATTCGGTGACGGAGCTGGTCTCGATGATCGAGTGTCAACGCTCCTACGAGATGAATTCCAAGGCCATCAGCGCCACGGATCAAATGCTGCAGTACACGACGACCAACCTGACATGATGCGGCAACACCGATCCGAATCGCGAATGATCCCGCCGGGAGTGTTTTTCTGCGGTCTTTTATCGGCGTGCGCGCTGATGTCGGCGTGCGGACTATTGCCGGCGCGGCAGCACAAACCCGAACCCGCGGTCGCGCGCGTTCTGCCGCCGCCGACTCCGCGCACCGACGGCGCGATCTATCAGGCGGGCCAGCAAATGGAATTGTTCGCGGATCTCAAGGCGCGCCGCGTCGGCGACGTGTTGACGATTCGTCTGACGGAATCCACCAATGCCAGCAAGAGTGCGGTCACCAAGACAACGAAGACCACGGCGGTCAACAATACGGGCCCCACGATTTTCGGCAAGACCTTCACCGCGGCCGGCGTGCCGATTCTCACCACCACGATGAACGGCGCGGATAGTTTCGACGGCGAGGGATCGAGCACGCAGGGCAACAGTCTGGCGGGCAGTCTGACGGTGACGGTGATGGAAGTTCAGTCCAACGGCAATCTGGTCATCCAGGGCGAGAAGACATTGAAGCTCAATCAGGGCGATGAGTTCGTGCGCCTTTCAGGCGTAGTCCGCCGCGCCGACATCAACACCGACAATACGGTAACTTCGGACAAGGTGGCGGATGCCCATATCAGCTACTCCGGCCGGGGTGTGATCGACAGTTCCAATCGCGTGGGCTGGCTGGCACGGTTCTTCAACTCCGCCTATGCGCCGTACTAGCATCATGCACTCGAAGTTCGCCGCGAAACTCTGCTTGGGCTGGCTCCTGCTGCTGCTGACCGGTCCGTTCGCCGAAGCCGAACGCATCAAGGACTTGGCGCAGATACAGGGGGTGCGAACGAACCAACTGGTGGGTTATGGGCTCGTCGTCGGCCTCGACAGCACCGGCGATCAAACCAGCCAAGCGCCTTTCACCGTGCAGTCTCTCAACAACATGTTGGCGCAACTGGGCATCACGGTTCCCGCAAACGTCACGCCGCAGCTCAAGAACGTGGCGGCCGTGGCGGTGCATGCCGTCATGCCGGCCTTCGTGAAGCCCGGGCAAACCATCGACATCACCGTCAACTCCATCGCCAACGCGAAGAGTCTGCGCGGCGGATCGCTCTTGGTCACTCCCCTGCACGGCCTCGACGGACAGATCTACGCAATTGCTCAGGGAAATCTCATCGTCAGCGGCTTCGGCGTCGAAGGCACCGACGGATCGAAGCTCACCGTGAATGTGCCGAGCTCGGGCCGCATTCCGAACGGCGCCACGGTAGAACGAGCCGTGTCCTCGCAGCTCTCCCAAGGCGATTCGATCGTGCTCAATTTGAACGATCCCGACTTTACCACCGCGACGCGATTGGTCGCGAGCGTGAACAGGGGCATGGGGGACGACATCGCCTCCGTCATCGACGGCGGCTCGATCCGGGTACGCGCACCCCTGGATATCACGCAGCGCGTATCGTTCCTCTCGTCGGTCGAGAATTTGCAGGTGGAGCCGGGCATGGCCTCGGCCAAGGTGATCATCAATTCGCGCACCGGCACGGTGGTGATCAGCAGCAATGTCATCGTGACCCCGGCCGCGGTGTCGCACGGTTCTCTGTCCGTCACCATCAAAGAAGAGCAGACCGTCAGCCAACCGGCGCCATTTTCCAAGCTGGGGCAGACGGTGGTGCTCAACAACTCGACCATCAAGGTGGATCAGGGATCGAGCCGCATGTTCCTGTTCAAGCCCGGCGTGGAACTCGAGCAAATCGTCCGGGCCGTCAACGATGTGGGCGCGGCGCCCGGCGATCTGGTCGCCATCCTCGAAGCTCTCAGGGAGGCCGGTGCGCTGCAGGCCGAGCTCATCGTGATCTAAATGACTACAGATCTTTCATTGACCGGCGCTCTGCAGCCTCTCGGCCCCTCGGTGCCGGACGCCTCCGCCGCAGCCACCTACACCGATCTCAACGGCTTGGCGGCCCTCAAGGCGGATCCGACGTCGCCCCAGGCGATCAGCGCCGTGGCCGCCCAGGTCGAGGCTTTGTTCCTGCAAATGATGTTGAAGAGCATGCGCGACGCCGGCATGGGCGACGAACTCGACGGGAACGAGATGGGCGTGTACCAGGACATGTTCGACAAGCAGGTGGCGCTCACCATCAGCCAGCACAACGATTTAGGAATCGGCGCGATACTCAAGCGACAGTTGACGGGCAAGGCTGCACCCGCGGCGCCCAAGACGGCTTCCGGCGGGCTGTCAGCCCCGGCGCAGGTCTTGGCGCAAACGCCGGCGGAGTTCGTCGATCAGGTGATGCCGGCCATCCGCCGCGCCGCCACCGCCCTGGGGCTCAATCCTCTGGGCCTGCTGGCGCAGGCGGCGCTCGAGACGGGATGGGGTCAGCGCATGGCGCGTAACGCCGATGGCTCGCCCAGCCTCAACCTGTTCGGCATCAAAGCCGGCGACGGCTGGACCGGCGCGCGGGCGACCGCGGATACGGTGGAGTTCAGCAACGGCGTGGCGACGCAGCGGCGCACGGCTTTTCGCGCCTACGGATCGATCGAGGAGAGCGTCAGCGACTTTGCCAAGGTGCTGAAGAAGTCTCCGCGCTACCGGGATGCGATCGCGGCAGGCGGCGACGCCCACGCGTACATCGACCGCATCGGCAAATCCGGTTACGCGACCGACCCTGAATACGCAAATAAGTTAAATCAAATCTTGAATAGCGGCGTGCTCCAGGCGGCGCTGCCCACCCGCACTGCAAAATTATAGATATTGGATCGGCTGCCGATAGTGCGGGAGTCGAGTGAGTTCTACGCCTGAGCGCGGAGAGGAATAGTGTCTGACATATTTGGCATCAGCGTTTCGGCGCTTCAGGCGTTTCAAGCTGCAATGGCGGTTACCAGCAATAACATCGCCAACGCCGGCACGCCCGGATATAGCAAGGAATCGGTGGTTCTGAGCGCCGCGGCACCGCAGTCGAATGGAACAGCCAGCGTCGGCAGCGGGGTCAACCTCATCGCCACCACACGAGCCTTCAACCAGGCGACCAGCAATCAATTGAATTCCTCGCAAAGCAGCCTCGGTCAATTGAACGGCCTGCAGGGCTACACGTCCCAGATCGACAATATCGTCGGCACGACGGCCGGCGGCATCAGCACCGCCCTACAGGACTTTTACAGCGCATGGTCAGCCGTCGCGAATACCCCAACGTCCGCAGCCACGCGGCAAGCCCTGATCGGCAAGGCGCAGAGCGTCGCGGACAGTTTCAGCAGGATCAGTTCCCAACTGAACGGCTTGAACACCGACATCAACACACGCATCACGGCCGACGTGCAGCAAATCAATTCGATCGGTGCGTCGATTTCCAAACTGAATCAACAGATAGTCGTGAGCACGGCGCAGGCCGGCGGTAGTCCGCCGAACACCCTGCTCGACCAGCGCGACAAGCTGGTGTCGGATCTTTCATCGTTGATCGGAGTCTCGACCACCACGGACACCAACGGCGCCCTCAATGTCTTCGTGGGCAATGGTCAGCCCCTGGTTCTGCAGGGCACCACCACCACCTTGACCACCGTGGGAAATTCCTTCAATTCGGCGCAACTGGAGATATCCTCATCGACTGCGGCCGGCAATGTGATCAGCAGCTACATCACGTCGGGAGACCTCGGCGGGCTGCTGGCGGCGCGCACCCAGGCGATCCAACCCGTACAAAATCAGTTGGGCCAGATTGCCATCGCCTTCAGCCAAGCGGTCAACTCGCAGCAGAATGCGGGTCTGGATCTCAGCGGACAGTTCGGCGCGAACCTGTTTTCGGTGGGCGGGCCGACGGCCACAGCCTCCTCCAAGAACACGGACAACACCAGCGTCGCGGTCAGCATCGCGAATGTCGGCGCGCTGACTGCGAACGATTACGTGCTGTCGTACAAGGCGGGCGCGTATTCCCTGACCCGCTCCAGCGACGGCAGTACGGTTGCCCTGTCGGGCGCCGGTACCGCGGCGAGTCCGCTGACGGCCGACGGCTTATCCATCGTGGTGTCGGCGACGCCCGCCGCGGGAGATCAGTTTCTCATCCAACCCACCGCGCAGGCTGCCGGCTCATTCGCCGCGGTGTTGACCGACCCCTCGAAGATCGCCGCCGCCGGCGCCGTGCAGACGTCGGCCGCAAACGGCAATGTGGGAAATGCCACGATCAGCAGCGGCACGGTGGTCAATGCCGCCAACCCGAATTTGCTGAATACCACGAGCATTCAATTCATCAGCCCGACGGCGTATTCGGTGAATGGCGCCGGAAGTTTCGCCTACACCGCGGGCGCGAATATCAGCCTCAACGGCTGGCAGGCGTCGATCAGCGGCACCCCGGCGGCCGGCGATACCTTCACGGTGAAGAGCAACGCGGGGGGCACGGGCGACAATCGCAACGCCCTGGCGAGCGCCAATCAGCAAACCCAGGGAATTCTGGCCAACGGCACCATCAGCATCAACGGTGCGATCAGTTCGCTGATCACCGGTATCGGCAGCGAGGCCCAACAAGTCAATACTGCACAAGCCGCCCAGTCGGCGGTCAACACTCAGGCGCAAAAGAATGTGCAGTCCGTATCGGGGGTCAACCTGGATGAGGAAGCCGCCAGCCTGCTGCAATGGCAGCAGTCCTATCAAGCCGCTGCCCAGGCGTTAAAAATCGGCAGCAGCCTGTTTCAGAGCTTGCTGACCGCCGTACAGGCGGCATAAAGGAAATCTCCATGCGCGTAACCCAAAGCCTGAATCAAGCCCAGTTCCTCGCGGCGCTCACCCAGATCGAGTCCAATCTGTCTCAAACGCAGAACCAAATCTCGTCAAATCTCGCGTTCACCACCCCCTCGCAGAATCCGGTCGCCGCCGGGAGCGTCAACAACTACGATCAGGCGCTCGCGCAAAGTCAGCAATACGATGCCAACGCCAACAGTGCACAGACGCGGCTCGGCACCGAGGATAGCGCCCTGGCACAGGTGCAAACCGAGCTTCAGACTTTGCGCGATCTCGCACTGCAGGCCAACAATGGCTCCGTTTCCAGCGAGGGCCACACGGCAATCGCGGCGCAGGCCACCCAAATCCAAAATAGTTTGTTGTCCCTGGCCAACACCCAGGACGGCAACGGCGAGTACATTTTCGGCGGCTTTTCCACGACTAACCAACCGTTTGCGCTCACGCCAAGCGGCGCAAGCTACGCCGGCGATCAGGGCCAGCGTCAAGCGCAGATCGCGGCAGGTCAGACCATCGCCGACGGCGACAACGGCAATGTCGTGTTCAATCAGATCAAAACCGGCAACGGTACGTTCAGCGCGAGCGCCGCTGCAGGCAACACAGGTACGGGTGTGCTCGGCGCCTCCGCGGTGCAGAACCCGGCCGCCTACGACGGCGGTACTTATGCCGTCAATTTCACCGCCGCCAACACCTACGAAGTGCGCGATTCAGCCAATGTGCTGGTGACCTCGGGGACGTATATCTCCGGCCAGTCGATCGCGTTCCGCGGCGTCCAGGTGACTCTGAGTGGTCAGCCCGCCACGGGCGATTCGTTCACGGTCGCGCCGAGCACCAATCAAAGCTTGTTCACGACGGTACAGAATCTCGTGACTGCGCTGCAGACCGGGACCGGCACCTCGGCCACTCAGGCCAAGCTGAATAATTCGCTGGGCAACGCGATCAACAATATCGATCAAGCGCTGTCTCAGACGTCGAACGTTCGGGCGACCATCGGCGCGCGGCTGAACACCATTACCACCCAGCAGTCGGTCTCCAGCAGCCAGCAGATTCAGCTCAAGGCATCCATCTCCTCTCTGCAGAGCCTGGACTACGCCAGCGCGATCACCGCCCTGGACCTGCAAAACACCACCCTGAGCGCGTCGATGCAGGCCTATACCCTGACGCAAGGGTTGACGCTGTTCAAATTTCTCTAGTGGTGATGTCCGCCCGCGCCGTGCACGTGGCCGTGTTCGAGTTCTTCGCCGGTCGCCTCGCGCACGCTAATCACGTCAACATTGAAATGTAGGGTTTGGTCGGCCAGTGGGTGATTACCATCCAGAGTGATCATGTCACCGACCACGGCGGTCACGGTGAATAGGCGCATGCCGTCTTCGGTCCGCGCCTGAAACTGCATGCCCTTCTTGATTTCGCCCGAACCCTGCAGGGTGCGCTTCGGCACGCGCTGCACCAGCGCCTCATCGCGCACACCATAACCATCGGCAGGCGCGAGCGAGACGGCCACGGTCTCGCCGTCTCGTTTCCCCTCCAGGGCTTTTTCCAGGCCGGGGACCAGATTGCCGTGTCCCTGGATATAAGCCAGCGGTTCGCCGCCGGCCGAGCTGTCGAGCACGGCGCCGGCGTCGTTCTTGAGGGTGTAGTGAATGGTAACGACCCGGTCTGCAGTAATGTCCACGGCTGATTTCCTAGTCCAAGGGCTGGTACGAAGATCGGCAGATTACACAAACGGGGTCAATTTCGCCTCAAGATCGTAGGAGTCCGCCCGCGTGATCTGCACGTCCGCCCAATCGCCGACGGCCAGCCCCTTCGCCGCGCGGATTCGCACCACGCCGTCTATTTCCGGGGCGTCGCTGCTGGAGCGCGCAATGGCCACATTGCCTTCGATTCGGTCGACCAGCACCTTCATATTGCGGCCGATCTTGCGCGCCAGCCGCTCCGCGCTGATTTGCTTGCTGAGTTCCATGAACCGTGCGCGGCGCTCCGCTTTGATTTCCGGCGGTACCTGCGGTTGGTGCAGTGCATTCGCCGCGGCGCCCTCGACCGGCGAGTATTCGAAGCAGCCCACCCGATCCAATTGTGCGGTGCGCAGCCACTCGAGCAATTCGGCAAAGTCCTCCTCGGTTTCACCCGGGAAACCGACGATGAAGGTGCTGCGAATAGTGATGTCCGGCACCACGCGCCGCCAGTCGGCTATGCGTTCCAAGGTATTTTCAGCGGCGGCCGGACGCTTCATCAGTTTCAGAATTCGCGCACTCGCATGTTGAAACGGAATGTCGAGATAGGGCAAAACACGTCCGTCCGCCATCAGTTCGATCACTTTGTCGACGTGGGGATAGGGATAGACGTAGTGCAGGCGAATCCACACACCGAGTTCGCCCAGCGCGGCGGCTAGATCGTAGAAGCGGGCGCTGCGCTCGGCGTTGCGCCAGGGCTGTGCGGCATACTTGAGATCGACTCCGTAGGCGCTGGTGTCCTGGGAAATCACCAGGATCTCCTTGACCCCGGCGCGCACGAGCTGCTCCGCCTCGCGCAATACCTCGCCGACCGGTCGACTGACAAGATCGCCGCGCATCGAGGGGATGATGCAGAAGCTGCAGCGGTGGTTGCAGCCTTCAGAGATCTTGAGGTAGGCGTAGTGCCGCGGCGTCAGCTTGACGCCCTGTGCGGGAATCAGATCCAGGAACGGCTCATGCTTCGGCGGCAAGTGCTCATGCACCGAGGCCACCACCTCTTCGTAGCGCTGTGGTCCCGTGATTTTCAGCACTTGTGGATGTCTGTCGAGAATCTTCTGAGGTTGAGCGCCGAGGCAGCCGGTCACGATGACTTTCCCGTTCTCGGCCAACGCTTCACCGATGGCGTCCAAGGACTCGTCCACCGCCGCGTCGATGAAGCCGCAGGTGTTGACCACGACGAGGTCTGCCGCACTGTAGCTGGCCGCGACCTCATACCCTTCCGCACGCAGGCGCGTGAGAATTCGTTCCGAGTCCACCAACGCCTTGGGGCATCCCAAGCTGACGAAGCCCACTTTTGGGGTCTTACGGCTCACGGTTTTCAAGCGACTAATCGACCTTGGCAAAGATAAAGGGGGCCGCATTCTACTCCATATGCGGCGGTTGACATGGAGCCTTATGTCAACCGCCGATGCCAAAACCGTGAAGTCGAGACGATTCCGAGCGCCGCCCGGCGCGATTTTCCGCTCAAGAACCGCACCGAGCCTCCGATAACCTCTTTGAACGTGGTCACCGGTCCGCCCGCTTGGCGGGTGAAGTGAACACAACAGTAGGGCCTAAGACGGGCCGGTGTATTAACTTTCAGGAGTCTTAATCATGCCATTGACATTAAATACCAATATCGATTCGCTCAACGCGCAGCGAAACTTGACGAATTCCAAGGCGACCTTGTCGCAGGCCTTGCAGCGTTTGTCCTCGGGCTTGCGCATCAACAGCGCTGCGGACGACGCCGCCGGCCTCGCGATCAGCCAGCAATTCACCACGCAGATCAACGGCACCAACCAGGCCGTCAACAATGCGAACGACGCCGTCTCGGAATCGCAGACAGCGGGCGGCGCATTGTCGACCTTGACCGATGCCTTACAGAGCATCCGCACACTCTCGGTCGAGTCTGCGAACGGCTCGAACAGCGCTGCCGACCGCGCCGCGCTCGATGCCCAAGTGCAGCAGCAGATCGCGGAAATCACGCGCATTGCGTCGCAGACCTCGTTCAACGGCACCAAAGTGCTGGACGGCAGCAGCGGCGTCACGACCTTCCAAGTCGGCGCCAACGTCGGCAACACCATTTCCGTCAACTTGGCGCAGGGCGTGCGAGCCGACCAAATCGGCCAGGTTGCCAGCGGCGCAGGCGGCGCGGGAGTTTCCGCGACCGCGTTGACCGGCAGCAATCTGACCATCCAGGTGGGCACGGGAACGGCGGTGAGCATCGGCGCGAGCGTTGCAGGCTCCGCCGGCGCCACAGCCGGTCAGTCGGCCTATTCCGCCTATGCCAAAGTGCAGGCCATCAACGCGGCCGGCGTCGCCGGCTTGACGGCCAGCGCGTCGACCACCGCGACCGGTGCGGCACCGTTCTCGAATATCACCGGCGGTTCGGCCGGTACCACCTATGCACTGACCATCAACGGCGTTGCCATTTACGCTGCCGGTACCGCCATTGCCACCGGCCAGGTATTGACCGGGTCTGCCGTAGCGACTCAGATCAACTTGTACTCCTCGCAGACAGGCGTCACCGCGGGCCTGAGTGCAACCGGCGCGTTGCAGTTGACGGCAGCTGATGGCCGCGACATCAATCAGGTCGAGACGGTAACGGCGGGAACGGGCGGCACCGGAACGGGTGCAGGTATCGCAGCCGCGCAGACGCGGGGCACGATTACCCTGTCCGCGGCGAGCAATATCGTGATCGGCGGCGCGGGTTCAGCCGATGTCGGCTTCAACGCCGGCGGCCAGACCATCTCGCTGAGCGCAGCGACGTTGGCGAACGCCAACGTGCTGACGGTCGCCGGTGCCAACAGCACGATCGCAGCGGTGGATTCGGCGCTGGCAACGGTCAGTGCCTTCCAGAGCCAATTGGGCGCCATCCAAAACCGCTTCACGTCGACGGTCAAGAATCTGCAGTCCACGGTGCAGAACCTGACTTCTTCGCGCAGCACGATTCAGGATGCGGACTTTGCGGCCGAGACGGCCAAATTGACCCAGTCCAACGTGTTGCAACAGGCGGGTATTTCGATTTTGGCGCAGGCCAATCAACAGCCGCAGCTGATCCTCAAGCTTTTGCAGTAACAGCCGATAGATCGAACTTGAGTTTGTAGAGTTTGATGACTCTGCCCGGGTGCCTAGGCACCCGGGCAGCGGTCGCTGGAGGCGGCCTGAAGCTTAAGGAGTATTCGCAGTATTAGCCGAATCAGATAGATAGGATGCAGCAATCATGGCCAGCGACGGAATTCCGGTAAGCGTACCGGTGACGCGCCCCGTGCACGGAAGTCAGGCGCCGACATCGGCAACGGTTCAAGAGTCAGGCGGCAAGTCCTTGCCGGCAAATGGGCATGCGGCGGCCGCTGCGGCAGCTTCGCCGGCGGTGCGCGCAAAGAGCGTGCCGGATTTGCAGGCGCTCATTGCGCAGCTCAACAAGTACTACCGGGAATCCGGCCGGCCAAATCAGTTTCGCCTGGATGCCTCTTCCGGCAGCAAGCAAATCCAGGAGATCAATCCCGATACGGGCGATGTCATCGGCGAGTATTCCGTCGCGGAATTCCCCTTGCTGTTTCGTAGCCTGGGCGTTCCCGGCGTACTCATCGACAGCCACGCGTAAGAGAAGCCGGCCTCGTTTGCCGGTCCGCCCCAACATTGGTACGCCTCTTGCTTAACTTCCAGCCGGATTGGCCGATAGATTAATCAGTTCCACGTTGGGCGAGGCGCTCCATGAGTTCAGTCATATCATCCACCGGCATCGGATCGGGACTTGATATCAATAGCATTGTGTCGTCTCTCACCACGGCAAAAGCCGCGCCGGAGACCAATGCCCTGAATCGGAGCAAGACGGCGCTGACCGCCGAGGTTTCGGCATTCGGCACATTCAACAGCGCGCTCGCCACATTCCAGGCGACGTTGGCAACTCTGCAGGATCCGGCCAAATTGGCCAGCCGCACCGCCGCCCTGGCTGACACCACCATAGCCTCGGCCACGGCGACCTCCAGTGCGGTGGCGGCTCAATATTCCATACAAGTGCAGAATTTGGCCGCTGCTGCCAGTCTTTCGTCGAAGCCGGTGGCCTCCGCGACGACCACCATCGGCACCGGCACGCTGACGTTGGCGGTCGGAGGCGCGTCGACCTCGATCACCATCGACAGCACGGACAATACCCTGCAAGGAATCGTCGCGGCCATCAATAGTGCGGCGAACAATCCGGGGGTGACCGCCAGCATTCTCACGACCACCGCGGGCGCACGACTGGTGCTGTCCGGCACGGCAACCGGCGCCGCCAATGCGATTTCGGTGACCCAATCGGGCGGCGACGGCGGTCTGGCCTCGCTGGTCTACGACCCGAATGGAACCAAGAATTTGACGCAAACTCAGGCGGCGCAGGACGCGAACTTCTCAGTGAACGGCTACGCCGCGACCAGTCCCAGTAACGTCGTGAGCTCGGTCATCACCGGCGTGACCTTGAATCTTCTCAAAACGACGGCAACCAACACGCCGACGACTTTGACGATCGGCAACGACACGCAAAGCGCTCAGACCTCCATCGGGACCTTCGTCACCGCGCTGAACGGCCTGCAAACCAGCATCCGGAGTCTCACCGGCTATGACGCTGCGACTCAGACCGCAGGTCCGTTGCTGGGCAACCAAACCTTGCTGTCCTTCCAAAGCCAATTGTCGAAAATACTTGGACAGGTCAACTCGAGTATTTCAAGCGGACCGAATTCACTCGCCGCGCTCGGCATCGCGGCAAATCCGCAAGGGACCTTCAGTACCAACGCCACGACCTTGGGCAATGCGCTGACCGCCGGCGTGGCTTCGGTGGCCAAATTGCTGTCCGGCCCGAACGGCATCGCCACGCAACTCAATGGCTTCGTCACCCAGTACACCCAGGCAGGCGGTCTGCTGGACACGATCAATACCAGCCTGCAATCGAGCTTGAGCAATATTACGAAACAACAGGCTGATTTGACCGCCAGGATGGCGGTTTATTCGGCGACGCTCACGTCAGAATATAACGCGATGGACACGGCAGTGGCGTTGTTGAAGCAAACGCAAACCTATCTTT
>Ga0307470_10000773_pt1 | contig 13843 bp, 23 predicted proteins | sample atmos_gasesAM3C__FD_204565 | JGI IMG/M metagenome (GOLD analysis project Ga0307470, IMG submission 204565) | Hardwood forest soil microbial communities from Morgan-Monroe State Forest, Indiana, United States - atmos_gasesAM3C_05 | ecosystem: Environmental > Terrestrial > Soil > Temperate forest... | reverse complement strand
AACTGAAAGAGAAGATCGAGCGGGTGAAGGGGATATTGGAACGGTGTGAGAAATCGGCCAACGACCCGAAGTTGCTTACCAGAAGTACGTATAAATGGTTCGCGGATGATTTGCGTGCAGCAATGGAGGGAAAGAAATGATTCAAGATGAAATTATCGGCTATCTGCGACTAGCCGCTGAAGGCCGGGTGAAGCTAAATGAAACAGATGCAAAGTTGACTCTCGACACGATTGCCGATCTCCAATCCCGCCTCGCGCAGGCCGATGAACAGATTCGACTAATTCACAGCACTCGAAACGAATTAATCGACGCCGCGTTGAAACGGGCCGAGGAGCAGACCAAGCTGGAAGTGACGGCGGCGCTGAAGGAGGTTGTAACCCGACTTGAAAGGCGTGAAAAGTTTCACCGAGATAATCGGGGTGCCGCTGTCGTCGTTGCTGAACTTGATAAAGCCATCGCAGAAATCTTATCCCTTACCATTTCCGACAACGCATCTCTCTACGAGCGCAGGATGGCCGAAGGTATGAGTGATTTAAAGATTGCAGTCGTTAAGCGATTGCAAGAACGCGAGCCGTCGAGTGGTGCATGGTCAGAACAAGCGAAAATTGTGCACGAAGTTTGGAAATCCGAACTCCGCAAAGCAACTACTTGCCGAGCCACGGCGGGAAAGGGGCAGGCGGAATGAAGGCTAAATATAAACGTGGCTATACACTAAAAGTTCCATGTCCAATATGCCATGCACAAATTGGAAAGCCCTGTATTGTGGGAATTAGATATAAATCTAGGGGTACAATTCTTTCCAATTCTCATACGCAACGAAAAGCACTGGCTAAATCTTTTGAGGAGCCCACCGATGCGCGGTAAGCAAAAGCCGAAGTTTCGAGTATATGAAGATTCAGACGGCTCGATACTGATTGTCAACGTCGGTGTGACTCCTAGAGCGCTAGGCGTAGTAAATGGCCGCTCGGAAACTACCTTCTATATGTATCCGGCAATGCGTGGCAAGGAACGCTGCGAGGTGTCCAGTTTCACGATTGGAGTGCTTCGAGAAATCGGCCCACGCCCACGAGGGAATGGGAGAAAGAGTCGATAGTCGAGCCGGGGGTTAGTGTTCATGGCACAGCGGGCCGTTAACCCGACAGGAGCGGAGATACACACGGTAATCTCCGCACCCCCGGCTGGATTATCGAGGAAGGGGAGAAAACGCAATGGATAGTGCGAAGGAATTTAGGGAATGGTGGGACTCGCTTGGCGATATGCATTGCCACAACGAAAAGTCTTGTTTGATGGCTTGGAACGCCTGTGCCGAATTACTAGCCGCACGCCACGCCGAGATTGGGCCATGCAGGAAGCATCCGAAGATGTTCACCGACATGACAAGTTCGTCACCAAAACCACCTTGCACCCTCTGCCAAGAGGTGCTGGCGGCTGAGGCGGCTGTGCTGAGGAATCTATGTGAAAAGCTTCGAAGTACATGTCCACACATTGACGATGAAGATCATAGCCATTGCGTTCGATGTGGAATTGCGTTTGAAATTGAAAATGAGATCACTCCCTCCCGCACCGCCGCGCTCGACAAGCGGCTGGAGGAGGCGCGGGAACCGTTTACTCATGAACGAGAGCGGCTTCTTTTATTACTTATGTCTAACGGAATCTGCACGCATGACGCAGAGCCAGATTTTTGCGATGGCTGTAAATTCGAATGGGAAAAAAGAGTAGCAGAAGCTCTGAAGATTATCCGGTCCCCACTCACAGCCGATGCGCGACAGCCGGAAGCCGTGTGCCCGACGTGTCTGGGAACTAAATTTAGTACAAAGCCTTCTGCTTATGATTTGAAATATGTACCGTGCCCCGACTGCCGAGGAACCAGCAAAGCCGGGAAGGTGGCCGATGGCAAAGCCTAAGTTTCTAATATTTTTAACGCCCGATGACGTGGCTAGGTGTTCTGTAAACCGTAATCATGGATACCCAAAGACATGGGCAGAAACAGCTAGAGCATTAAATAGACTGCTTTCCCGTAAAATCGGCCCATACCTATCACGAGCGAAAATTGGGAAGGTGAAAAATGGCAAAGACTAGGTTTCGAGGACTGCGAATCTTCTTCTGGAAGCTCGGCATATTCTGGAATTTCGGCTTCGCTGGACTAGAGGGTGCCCGAATGCTGGAGGAAATTTCCCCCAACTTTGAAAAGAAGTTTGGCCCACCGCGCGGCAAAGCCGATGCGACGAAGGAGAAGCGATGAGCGGAATCGAGAGAATCGCCAAAGAGCGACAGAGGCAAGTGTCCGTTGACGGCTGGACGCCTGAACACGACGACGAGCACATAGATGGAGCACTGGCAACGGTAGCGGCTCTATATGCCACACCCGATCTGCTTTACGCCAAAATTGAATTTGCCAATCGCGTTCACTTTGCGGATCCGTGGCCAGCCGAATGGGGCGAACAATATGACAAGCGGCCCTTCAAGGCTCGCGGAAATGAATTACTAGCTAATCAGACGTTGCCTATCACAAAGCGAATCCGGCAACTCGAAAAAGCTGGCGCTCTCATCGCGGCGGAAATAGATCGTCTCGAACGAGCAGGCCACGATCAACCGAAAGCTATAGGAACCAAGTGATTTAGGGTCTTTACGTTGCAGAAAAGTAGAGGCGTTTTTGGGGCGCCCGTAAACTACCATTGATTTTTAGTCGCACCAAATGAAGTCAAAAACTAAAGGAGAAAATATGAGCTGGAGCGTATCGGCAAGCGGAGATGCAAAAGAAGCGCGGGAGAAGCTGGCAAAGGATTTAGAGGCCATCACATATCTAACTGGACCAGAAAAGGAAATCAAGGAGTCGACGGCAAAACTCATCGATCAGGTCCTGACCGGCTATGAAGGTACAGATGTGATTGTGAGCGCCAATGGCCACGCAGGAATTAACGGTGAGAAGAAATATCAAAATCTCAACATCACCATTCACCCATGAAGCAGGAAGAACTGACCGACAAAGCTATCGACTACATCTTAGGGGCGATTGACACGGATCGCCTCTCGCAATGGGAAACTAATTTCGTCGAGTCAATCAGCGATCAGTGGACAAGAAATAGAAAACTGTCGGAGCGCCAAAAGGAAGTGCTTGGGAATATCTGGGACAAGCAACCGTGATGTCGGTAGCCGGGTTTCGTGGCAACGACCGCACCCAAACGAAGTTTCGCGCAACCAGCGCACGGAAGGATGTGATGCCCGATGATAAAGCACCTGAGCCGAAATGGGGAAAGTTTGGTTGGGAATGCCCGACATGGGATTATTCGACACAAAGGGGGTACGGCATTGTTTATGATGATGGCCCTCCACTTACTGTACGTTGCGTATGGGCAAAGCCGGATTCAGCGCATTCCCTCAACAAATATAAGCCAATTAGCTCAGAATCACGAGGCCGGGGATGGCGCTAAACCGGAGCCGTTCGTGTGAGCGCCTTTTTTATATCCTGAAAGTTTAATTCGAAAGGAGACTCATCATGTCCAGCATCATCGCAACGAATCTCGATAATTCCATCATCGGAGGGCCGAACGACCAGCGCAACGCGATACGGTTTCAGGCGCAGCACAGCTCTCCCCTGGCCGCTTTCCGGTGCTACGTGATCGACAATGCTCCGGGCTATTCCTCGGGCACGGGAGGCGTGCTGATGGCCGATCTCAGCGAGGATGATGCCGGAAAACCGGGTACGGTGCAGGCAGTCGGATACAAGATCGCCGATCCCGAGTATCCCGATCCATCGAGCGGCCGGGGCCGGTTTCCTCTCGTGATCTTCGAATCGGCCAAGGCCCTTGTCAAAGGACATTGGTACTGGATTGTCGTCGGAAATGACGACAAGACTCCGAGCGTGAACTACTTCTCGATGGATTACCTCATGAATTCTTCCAAGACAAACCAGGTGCCGACTGCCGGAGTGTACCTGTCGACCGGCAACGGGCCTTTCAATCTCGTTCCGTACCTGATCCCGTCACCGCTCGTGTTTCATTATGCCAATGGCCTGTGGCAGGGAATCGGGTATATTGCAGCCGTGCCGACACTCGAACCGGGAACGGAATACGGATTTCCGGCAGCAAGTTGCATTTAACTTAAAAAAGGAGAACTATGAATCGAATACGTTCGCTTGTGGCAGTTGTTCTAGTCCTAGGAGCAATCGGTTGTTCGTCGGCAACCTACAAGCCGCATCCCGGCGCCATCAATCTGCTCGACTCGCAGGCCTATGACGTGCTTATATCGACTAAGGCGGTAATCGATCAGACCAAAGCCGACCTTGCCGCAAATACTTGGAACGCAACCATTTCGGCCAAGGTAAAGACCGTTCTGAATAGCGGCCTCGTTCCGGCCTATAACGCGCTCGACACCACCTACACGGCTTACCACAACGCTGCAAACGCTTCCGACCCTGGCACGTCAGTCCAGCAAGGCATCACGAACGTATCTACGCAGACTCAGGCGCTCAGCGCCGCAAAGGTGGGCCAATGAGCACAACTGCCATACCGCAACCGCAACTTTCGAAGACTTCTCTCATTCTATTGATTCTCAATTCTGCCTTGGCTGGACTCTCGGCCGTACCGGTTACCGCGCCCTTCGCCATTGCCGCGGAAGCGTTCACCAAGATCATTCAGGCTGGCGTGCAGGCTTACCAGATGGAGACCGGGCAGGCCATTGACCTCACAAAGATTCCGTTGGAAACCCCCGCGCCATGACCGACGCGCAACTGCAAAACATCTTCGACCAGATCGGCCATTTCCTCGGGGCTTATGCTGCCGTACTGACACTATTCATCTTCCACACGCCCCACTGGATGCCGATTGCTTTGGTTCTGGTAACCCTATGGGCAGGAGTGAAGGAATTCTGGTATGACGAGCATTACGAGGACGCGGCGGTTCGGGGATCAAGCCTACTAGACTTCACGTTCTACATGGTCGGCCTTGCAGCCGGAATTGCGGTGTGCCTGAAAGCCTGATCGACAGAAACGCGGCAATCGAAATAGCCGAAGGCAGCCATGAATTAAGTTGCCAGACGAGCGAATCCGGGCGCATCGACAGGTTAAAGAACGCATACTGCCATGCGCCCATCGCTATCCAGTACAGGCCGATGATCGGGCTTTCCTCGACCACCGAAAAGCCGAGAGATAGCAGCAGGAACGAATACACAAAGGCTAGCCAGTTATACCAGACCGTCGGAATAGGACTGAATCCGAACGCCACGCTCACCACCGCCCCAACAACCATCCTTCGCTTCAGGGTCGAATAATCGCACAGGTAGAGCAAGGCAAAGACAAGCTGAAAGATCCTTCCCGCGTACCACTCGAATCCATACAGGTAGGAAGTGACGGGTACAACGAGCAGCAGAATGCCCTGCAAGGCCGAATGCAGCGCCGTGGCAGCGAGATAGCCGCGCAGGTATACATCAAGTGGCCGACGCAGGGCAAAGAGCGCCGTAAGGCCCACGAGGAACGGTCCTATGGATATCAAGTCGTCGGTTCGGGAGGTACAGCATAGTCTGCGATGATCGAAGCGCCGTACTGCTGGCCCACCACAAAGTATTGCAGGGTTTTTCCAGGATGGTTCGGGTCGGGAATCTGGGTGCAGTATCTCGGCACGCGAATCGTCAGGCGCACGAGATCGTATTCATCTCCCAGATCGACTACCGATTCTACTGCAAAGTTCGCTATGATGCCGGGGTTGGGTCCGCCCATAAGCACCTCCGCGCGAAACTATACCACACGAGTCAAGGCGGGACCGTTCGTCTCGGTCCCGAGGGGTCTGTGGTTTTCTTTCGAGGGTTGGGGTTTGCAGCTACGTCTTGGAAGGCAATTGTCGCACAACTTCTAGCACATGGTCATTACTATTCCATATATTCACTCTTGCGAAACGGGGAAGGATGATGCAGCCTTCTGAAGCATTACCTGGCCGTTCCAAACTGTCCCCATGTATGAGGAATCCAGATCGTCCGAACATAACGTTTCCGACATCAGGTAACAATGGAATTGCGAAGGGACCGTGGATGGGCGAATCAACAGGGCTTTCCATATCGTATAGTCCCACTGGAATTGGACCAACATCTCGAATCGTCTCCTCTGTTGGATTATTTTTGCCCTCTCCCGCTCCCGAGTAGCCCGAGGCCATGAGTCCCCCGGTCGGGCTGATCATCCTGCCCGTCAACTGTTCGTACGTCCACATGCCATTTCCTCCAGATCGAAACGAACACGTTCATGGTCACCCACGAAGAGAAGAACAGGAGCGCGAAGAACGCGCCCAGAATACCGTAGTACATGGTATCCGAGGGCTGGGAAGTCTGCATTTATCCCTCCGCTAGAAACTTGTTGCGCATATTCCGGGCGGTAGCCAGCAGTTCATCGGTCTCCTGCCTGCGCTTTACCCACTCGGCAATGTCCTGCACGGTAACACTTCCTTTCGGAACGTCAAGCAATTTCTTCTTCGCTTTGAGAAACAGAAACATGCAGAACAAGAAACCTCCTAAAAAGAAGAAGATGTCCAATGCATTCGGAGTCAATTCGCTCATTTTTCACTCTCCAATCGAGCAATCCGCTCGGAGAGCTGGGCATGTCGTTCGATATACGCCTTGGTGAACTCGGCGTGGTCCTGGGCAAAGTCGTACATCTGCGTGCTGTTGGCTTCGACCACTTCCTTCAGTGATAATAGATTCTGAATGTCCTTCTTCATCTCGGCGATGGTCACGGCGTCGGCAATGGCCTTCGTGTTTCCGTTTCCGTTGCCATTCCCGTTTCCGTTCCCCGGCTTCAGGAACTTCTTGGCCATTTGTACGCCGAGAACGAAGGCCGCGCCGATGGCCCCGATGATCCCGTTATTGATCGTATCGCTCATGCGCCCTTTGTGGTATCGGGAGGAATTTGTACCTGCTGCACTTCTAATGCCGAGGGTTGTCCTGTGACCGTGGCCGTTCCATCGCCCGCCCGCACGGTCGCCCCGCCACCGGGGGAAATGGTGGCCGTCGAACTGGATTCACTGCTGCCCTTGAGGGCCAGAAGCAAGGCTCCTGTAAAGTTTCCGAGCGTCGAGACGAGTCCGGCCGCGAGCATAGAGGAGTCCTCGCCGTGATGGATGATGTGGAGGGTCACTCCCACGCTGACCCCGGAAAGGATCAACAGGATGAGAATGGCCCCTCCACGGGTGGCCAGAGAGTTTAGGAAATTCATCCATTTTGACATCGGTTAGGCCGTCTGGTTGATCGTAAACGCCTTCACTTCCCCGGCCAGAACGGGCACGACAACCGAGCCCGAAGCGACCGAGTTATCGGGCAACGTGGCTGTCACGGTGAGGGTCACGCTTCCCGTCACGACTCCCGTGAGAATGGTCGATAGTCCCGTCGCGTCTGGATTCGGCGAAGCCACGGTTGCAATGGTTACGTCGCTCGAAGTCCACTGCGGCACGACCCCTGCCGGAAGAACCGATCCGACGGGCACCGTGGTTGCTGCAAAGGTTCCTATTCCGCCTGCTGGTACGCCTGAGATTGCCATATTTTGAATAGTTCCTTTCTGAGTGATTTGAAATGCGCGAACTTTCCTGTGCCTGTGTTTCTCATGCTCCTCGTGCCGGTAATGGATACGACACACCCGGCAAAAGAATCTGTGATCCTCGATAAATTCGAACATCTCTTACATCGCTTTCTGGGTGGCGCACTGGCCCACGGAATTGCACACCGTAAAGAGCACGGTGGAGGTTGGCGTCCCTTTCCACTGTTCGGCAAACGTCCCTGTGAGAGAAGAAGTCAGTCCCTGCGCAATCACCTTATTGCCATCAGTGAAAAAGAAGGACTGCTGCGTGCCGGAAGTGTCCGACCATTTGGCAACAGCCGTTTCCACTCCGCCGGTCGTCGAAAGCGCAACCGAGGTAATCGAAAGTCCTGTCGGAGGCGCAACAGGCACGGTCGCCGATATGCAGTTCGAGGGCACGCTTTCGGTCCCATTCAGAATCGCGGTCACGTAATAGGCGTAGGTCGTTCCGACCGTCACGGTCGAATCGGTATAGGACGCGGTCGTCACGGGCGTCGTCGTTAGCTTCGTGAATCCAGTAAGAGATGTGGGGCAGGTTCCGACAAGCCGGTAAACGTTCGTGTTCGCCGTGTCGGGCGAGTTGACCCAGGACACGCTGGCGGTGTGGGCAAAAGCGGGTATGGCGATCAGCATTGCAAGGGCGAGGGCTGAGATTTTCTTCATGAGTCTCCTTAGTTGAGTTGGATGATACGCAAACTCGTTGGCGCAAGGGGAGGCGTAATCGACCCCGAGAACTGATACGCTCCCGCGTCCCACGCGCCCGAAGAAGGCCGAGCCATGGGAGCCCGAGCCGGGCACACCGAAGTCACGACTCCCGATACGGTCTGCTGCGAGCAGGCATAGGTCGTGTCGTTGACCGGAAACCCTGCTGGCCAGCTTGCCGTGTAGTTCCGTCCCGCACCAACCGTGGGACTTGCGGCATTTGTCGGAGAGAACACAAACGTCTGCGCGTTGGTGTAGCCCTGCCCGTTCGCGCTGGAAAGGCTCTCCACGATGTTATTGCCGAAGATGATGGTGGTGGCCCCGGAAATCGTCTGGTTCAGCATTCCCTGGCTCTGCACCGTCCCGGTCGGCGTTCCGGTCGTCATGCAGTGATTGTTGACCATCACGAAGGCCGAAGACCAGAAATGCCCCGGCGAGTCGGTTCTAACACACACCGTATCCGAGTCGTCATTGGTGTTATTGAAATAGTAGAATGCCACCGCGTTGTTATCGTTTTGCGGGATTTGCGGTCCATTCGCGCCGACCGAAGTGTTGTTGTACCAGAGGTTGTTCCACACGTAATCCGACTCGCCGGGATTGCCCACCTGAAGCCCTTCACAGGAGCCGTTGTCATGTACCCGGTTATCATGGATATAGAGGTTGCCAGATCCCCGGATGGGCGGAATCGACTCGATGCAGTTGGAATGCACGTCGGCAATGAAATTATCCACATGCGAGATATCGTTGTAGGCAAACTCTCCTGACATGTTCGGTTTCAAGGCATTCGCCACGTACGCGAGAATGCTGTGCTGCGTTGGCCACTGCATCCCGAGGCCGGTAAGCTGCGTGCCATCAACGTTATTGGCCACCATGTAATCGACTGAACAGGTTTCACAACCCTCCATGAAGGCATGATCGATGTCGTCGGCGGTATTGGGAATCGTCCATTTATGCACGTACCAGTTGGACAGATGGATATGGGTCGAAGTCTGCGGGGCAAAGACCATGTACTCGTTCGAAAAGCAGCTTCCATTGGCTTGTGGGGATGTCCAGCGGTAGTTAATGAGTTCGATCCAGTTGATATCCACCCAGTTGATGCTGGCCATCGTCCAGAAGGCATTGTTATTCGTGCATTCGGGCGGCTGGATAATCGCGCTGCCGGCATCGAATTGCGGCCGATTCCACCCACCTGGACAGTTTGTGGCATTAAACCACGTGGTATCCCGGTCGATGGTGATATGGTTCGCGCTCGTGCCACTCCAGTTCCATTGAATGTCGAAGGTCGCGTTCGGCCACACGTCGCAGCCTTTAAGAATAAAAGTATCCCCGGCCACGGGCGTATAGCTTGCCGCATTCCCGGTCGCGGTTCTCATGCCCCGGAAATGCGCCCACGGGGTTGATTTCGACTGCGCCTGCACCGCGGTATTCGAGTCCGAGCCAGTGCTGATCGACACGTAATAGGTGGTGGCAAAAGCATTTGGAGCGCAAAGCAGAACGAGGATGAGTAGTTTTTTCATTATTTTCCTGTGTGCCGGATAATCACCTTCGCTCCGAGAAGCCGTGCCGTCCCGGTAAAAGTGTCGGTTGTGTCCCTGCCGATCTTGATGTTCAGGATGTTATCGACCGCGCACCCCGTGGTGGTCACCGAAGTCTGCGTCGAGTCGGTCTGGATGTTATTCGCGCCGACATTCGTGGTCACTGTCTGTGCCGCATTGAAAGCCGTGTCGAAGCTCGACCCATCGGAAGAGCAGGCCGTGGCAATCGTCCACTTGACCGCGTTTGCTCCTCCTCCTGCCGTCACAAGCCACTTTAGATCCACGTCGATGTTACCGACCCAAGTATGGGGAAGGGCAATGCTGAATTGAGCCGACTCGCTGATCGAATCGTCATAGTCGAGCGTGGCTGCGAACACATTCGTTCCCGTCAGGCAGTTGGCCGTGGGAACCTGAATTGTTCCGAGGGTGAAGGTCGGAGCAGCAGTCGTGTTATTGCATCCCGCCGCCACAATCCAGGCCGGAGAGACAACCGTGATGACGTTTCCAGTCCCTTCCTGACTGAGCGTCTTGTTCGTTCCGGTCTGCGTCGAGGCGTCCGACCACGTGCCGCACGCTCCCGCCGCTTCGACAAGCAAACCCAAGGTTCCCGTCGTCTGGGCGCATTTCGTTCCCGCCGGAGCTGAGGAAAAGGCCGCGCTCAGGCTGTCTGCCGCGCCTGTCCATAGATGCACCGCGCCCGTCGAGGAGTCTATGCCGATGTTATTGTTGATCGTGGAAGTGAATCCCGCGCCTGCCGGAAGTTTGATGTTTGCTGCCGCGAAGTTATATAGACCCGAGCCAGCCGTGCCCGCCGCCACGTTTGTCAGTGTCGGCTGCGCGGTCGTGCAGGCTCCTGTCGATTGTAAAATCTGTGTCAGGAATTGATTGGCGACCGCCGCGCAGTTCTGCACCGCCGTCGAAGCCGCATCGGGAAACTTCATCGAGCGGTTAGTGGTGAGAGCCGTCGTGTCGAAGGTTCCGGCCTGGTTCGCTACCGTACCTATCGCCACCTGGGTTACAGGCAAGGCTTGCGAACCGATGGCCACCGTATTCACCGCTCCCGGTATAAATGACTGGCTGGCATGAGTTGGGTTGGCCATATTCGACATATCGGTGTTCATGCCACCAGCGCCGCCAGGACAGCCGACCACTCCAGAATCTCCAAGTGTGGTCGCTGAGGCCCAAGTCACGCAATGGCCAGTGGTGGGAGTAATCGAAACCGTTACGCACTTGCCAGTTACGTCACCCTGCAATCCAGAAGAGGATGCCCAGTTGACGCAATCCGTTGGCGTAGGCGTGACACTGTAGGTCGAAAGACCGGCTGCGCCAGAATTGTTCTGGTTAACCTTGAAGGCGTGATTAGTCGCATCACAGTACAAAAGGTCAAAGTTCGGGATGCCCGAGGGAGGTGTACCGAGTTCCGGGCAGGAGAAATAACTCGTGGCTTTAATGACAGACGATACGAATCCATTCTGGTCGTGTGTTTCCACTCCAGCGCCTTGAATATAGGTTCCCACGAAATGGTCAAAAGTCGTCGCGTAGGGAGGTGCTCCGCTGATTGCCGGTGGTATTCCACCTGTATCCACGTTTCCGGATTGCGAATCCTTGATGGTTACCTCAATGCGTGGGGCCCCACCGCCTGTTCCTTGAAGATCGGCCAGGACAGGCTGAACCTCGGAATCCAGAAGGATATGCCGGAATTCAATTGGTCCTCCGGGCGTGCCGGAGTAATTTCCGACCACGAAAAACGGAGACATGCCCGGTCCCTGTCGATGCGTTCCATCAATCTTTGCGTCGTACCCTCCGCCCGCCAAATCCCACTCAATGCCCCGAAACGCCATCGGGCTATCCTGCATGCGCAGGGTCGAGCTGCTCGTCACTTCGGCTTGGGAGCTATTTAGCGCCAGCGGAAAATATAATACCGGAGCCCAGGATGCGTCCTGCGAGAACGCTGGTCCTATATTGAAGTTGACCTGATCCAGATACAGAGTAGGCCCGACGGAGTTTGTGGAACGCGCGACAATCGCCTTGCCGGTATAATTGGTCGAAGAAGCGTTTCCAAAGCTCACGTTTCGAAAGCTGTTAGTATAGGCATCGTCGGTAAGCCAAATGGTCGATCCATTAGCGAAAGTTCCGCCACCGAATTGATCCAGTTGTGAAATGTTCAGGTTTTCGTACAGACCATTGTTCGCATCGTTACCGTAAATGCAGGGATTCGCCAGCATGCAATACACGCTGGCCCCTTGTGAAATTCCAAATCCCGCCACGCCATCCGATCCCATCCTGCCATCCCAGCTTACATTGGAGGGGATTTCCATGGTTTCGTTGATGATGAGATGGCCGGACTGCATGAAGTGAATGTGATCGGGAACCTTGAAGTAAGAGTTGATCGGATAGCCGTAGTTCTGCCCGACGTTAGGAGATGGCGGAAAATAAATCGTTCCGCCCGTGAAAGCGGGAGAGGTGTAGCCAATCGACTGTATCGCGGCCTTGATCGCGGGAACCGCGTCGTACACAATTCGCGCTCCCGACACTCCGGCAGCATTTACAGCATTGGCCAGAACAATCGAAGTGGTGCCGCCTCCACTCGTGACCGTCGTGCTTAGAATGTCATTCGTCGCAGCTCCTGCTGTGCAGGCGGAATCTGTCACATACACTGGTAGTTGAAAGTTGATGTTGCTGAACGTCGGGCCATAGTCAAAGAACGAGGAAATGGTGTACAACCCTCCGGTTTGTCCGGTTGGAAGAGTAGTGCCGATGATGTGGTATGCCCCCGCATCCGCTGGCCGGGACGCGCAGATGTAGTATTCCCACGCACCTGCTACCGCAGTCCAGGTTAGTTTGTTGGAGGTAAAGTAGGCAATCGTTCCGCCGGTCGCCGATGTGGTAGCTCCAAGGCGGGTGTCCATTGGAGTATTCGATATCGTGAAGGAATTCCCGGCATTGTTGACCGTTGTGACATTGAAATATCCTTCAAACTGCGCATCTGTCATGCCGTACATATGAACCTCGGCCAGCGGTGAAAGGTTCTGTGTGCCTGTGGTCGTACAGGTGACGGTGGTGTTGGAGCGAGAGCAGGATACTAGTGAAAGAGTATTCAGGCCGAGCGTTGCAAGACCGCTTGCGTAGGTCGTCGCGGCAGATGGTAAAGTTAATCCGCCATTCTGGTCTCGGGCAATAATCTTATATTTTGTCGTGGTCGAACCTGTGGGGCTATTAACGCCCGTAAAAGAAGAGGCTTCGGGAGTCGTGCTGGTGGTGGCGAGGCTGGCTATCACGGATGGGGCGCTCGGTGTGCCCATGGTATTGGTTGCGCCCGCGCCGACAATCGCTACCCCATCGCTATTGTTGAACTGGGACGAGCCCAAGGTACAGTTCGTTGAACCCCCGCTGCAAGTTGCAGTGGTCACCGGAAAAACAGTAATGCCTACATTTTTGGCTCCAAAGGCTGTGACATCCGCCCAAGGGTCGGTTCCTCGAAGGACGAGGCTATTTCCGTCGGGAGTGGTAATGCCCGAGGCTCCGGCAAAAGCCCCGCCGCTGTTGAATTGCAAAGAGGAAAATGGAACACCCGGAGTTCCTCCTCCGCCTCCACCTCCAGACTGCAAAACCCAGGTATTCGAAGGCCCGCAAATAAATATCTGAAACGTATCGATGGTGTTGAACTGGTCGCCATTCGAGCAGGTGGTGGGCTTGGCTCCACTAACTCCCGTTTCGACGCGCCCGTTGACCGTTGTCTGGGCCGAGGCCGAAGCCGCAAATAAGAACAACAATAAAAGTAATCGTCTCAATTGAGTACCCCAATGCAGATCACGTCGAACGTATAGGTCTTGGTGGCCACCGGAAGCCCTTCATAGGTGAAGGTGTAGGTGGTCGGTGTCGGCGTCACCATGACGTCGCTAACCTGTCCCGTGCCTCCGGTAATCGCTCCCTGAATGACAGGCGTGTTTCCCCAGGAGCCATCATGAAAGGTTAGCCGAATCGTCGGGCTAACCGAAGGCGTCGTTCCGGCGGTAACCGTGTAGGTATGGGCCATATCCGAACCGTGAATGGC
>Ga0307470_10000772_pt1 | contig 13845 bp, 13 predicted proteins | sample atmos_gasesAM3C__FD_204565 | JGI IMG/M metagenome (GOLD analysis project Ga0307470, IMG submission 204565) | Hardwood forest soil microbial communities from Morgan-Monroe State Forest, Indiana, United States - atmos_gasesAM3C_05 | ecosystem: Environmental > Terrestrial > Soil > Temperate forest... | reverse complement strand
GTTGGTTGCGAATTTCGGAAAAAGACGAGGCTTCGCCTCGTTAGGGTGTCGGATGCGCGGATTGGTCAGGTGGAGTAGCAAATGGTGGCCGGGCACGATACCGCTGGCCGTCATTTGGGCTTTGGCGGTCTGGAGCAACACATCGCCCCTGGAAACCGAGCTCGCCGGCCGTTCGACCGAGGCGCTCAAGGATATCGTGCTCGACAAGAGCAAGATTGCGGTGAGTGGCCGCGACGTCACCTTGGCCGCCGACGCCTTCTCCGAAGAGGGCCGCCGCAATGCGGTTGCCGCCATCGAGGCGGTGCCGGGCGTACGCCTGGTTAACGACGAGACCCGTCTCATTCCCGAGGCCAAACCGTTCGTCTGGTCGGCCGAGCGCGATGTGGTGAGGGTTACGCTGACCGGCAGTTCCCCGTTGCCTGTGACCAAAGGCAAATTGCTGGAAGCGGCCCGCGCCGGCCTTGGTGGCGTCGAGGTCGTCGATCAGACCAACCTGTCGCGCGGCGCGCCGCCACGTTTCGACGAAGCGGCACTCCTGCTGCTCGACCAGGTGGTCAGGCTGAAGGACGGAAAAATCACGATTTCGGACACCAAGGTCAGCCTCGCCGGCATGGCGCGAGACCTCGGCGGCCGCGAGGCGATTGCAGCAGCGTTGAAAAATCTGCCCGAGGGTTTTTCGGTCGCCGCCAATGAGATCAAGGCGCCGCCCTATGTCTTCCAGGCCAACAAGGATCCGGTGGCGTCGACGGTGACGCTGACGGGCTATGTGCCCGACAATAACGCGCATGCCGCGATCGTTGCCGCAACGGGCCGCAAATTCTTCAATGAAAAAGTCGTCGACAATCTCAAGAACAGCCTCGGCGCGCCGTCCGGTTTTTCCAATGCGGTGGTGCCGGCGCTTGGCGCGCTGTCGCGCCTGTCCACCGGGACGCTTGTGGTGTCGGAGCGCGAGGTGAAGCTGTCGGGCGATGCGCTCTACGACGCCGCAGCAGGTCAGCTTCGGGCCAACCTGATCAAAGATTTTCCGCAAGGCTGGCAGCTCAAGGCGGATATTTCGGTCAAGCCCGCGGCGGCGCCCGTGGATGCGACCGTCTGCCAGCAGTTGTTTTCGGAAGTCCTCGCCAAGGGAACGATCCGCTTTGAGTCCGGACGCTCCAGCATCGACGCGGATTCGGCGGGCCTGCTCGATCACCTGATCGAGATTGCGCTGCGTTGCCCGGCCACCAATATCGAGGTCGCCGGGCACACCGATACCGACGGCGATGGTTCGACGAACCAGGCCTTGTCCGAAAAGCGCGCCCAGGCGGTGGTGGATTATCTGGTGAGGGCCGGCCTGCCGGTGAGCCGGTTTACGGCGACCGGCCATGGCAGCGCCCAGCCAATCGCCGCCAACGACACCGACGAAGGCAAGGCGCGCAACCGCCGCATCGAATTCGTGGTGAAGGAACAGCCATGATCCTGGCAACATTTCATTGGGGCTGGCTGCTTCTCGCATCGCTGTTGGGGTTCGCGATGGGCTGGATCGCGGTGGTTCATCGCGGTCACGGCGTCTCTAGAGCGCTCGCAGGCTGGCTAGGCGCGCTGGTGGCTGTCCTGCTCGCAGCGTCGCTGACGCATCTGGTGCCGGGGCGGCCGGGTTACTGGCTGGACCTCGGCCTGATGATCTTTGCGGTTTATCTGGTCGGCTGCACGGTTGGATCGTGGTTGCGCAACCGGGTGCTTCCCGGACCTGGCGGCGCAAGCTGAGACTGAATTTCGAGTGAGGGCCGCATCCAGATATCGCCGCGTCTCATCGCCGCAGGAAATCGAACAGCAACTAGCGCCTGCGCTGGCGCACTGGTTCAATCACCAGGCTCACCACCGCGGACAGGTCCGCGCGCTGCTGGCCGGTCTGGTGGGGGAAGCGCCGGAACTGGATCTGTTATTTTACCAGCGTCTGGCGGCCCGGAACGATGCCTAGATCGCGGGCAGGCGTTGCCTTTTGAAAGGCCGGGCAGCCTATCTAATATGTTGAAGGAGAAGGATTATTATCAAAAGGCGAATTCCACTCCGGCGTAAAACCAGCTACCAGATGGATCAGGGAACTGACCGGAGCGGGCTTGATGCTCGTTCCAGATGCGCGAGCGAGACCGGGAAGCGGAATGTTGGAACAGGATCGCCGGGCACGGCATAGTTCGCGGTATAGTCCGCACGAGCGGCTTTTCGAGGTCTAGATGTTGGAACCCATACGCAGGGCGATTTCGTTTCTGCGCCACAGGCAGATCTTGCACAAGCTAGGCGTCGCCATCAGCGTCACGGTCATCGGCATCGCCTGCTATGTCCTCTATCACATGCTGCGTGACATCGACACGTTCGAGGTCATCGAGGCGATCAAGAGCACCGAGCCGCGGTCGATTGCGCTCGCCGCGCTGTTCGTCGCCGCAGGCTACTTCACGCTGACATTCTATGACCTGTTCGCCGTGCGCACGATCGGCCGCAGCGACATCCCCTACCGCATCAACGCGCTCGCGGCCTTCACCAGCTATTCGATCGGGCACAATGTCGGCGCCAGCGTCTTTACCGGCGGTGCGGTGCGTTATCGCATCTATTCGGCCTGGGGGCTGAACGCGATCGATGTCGCAAAAATCTGTTTTATCGCCGGGCTCACATTCTGGCTCGGCAACGCGGCCGTGCTCGGGCTCGGCATCGCCTATCACCCGGAAGCTGCCTCCTCGGTCGATCAGTTGCCGTCCTGGCTGAACCGCCTGATCGCAATCGCCATCATCATCTGCCTCGTCAGCTACGTGATCTGGGTGTGGATGCGGCCCCGCAATGTCGGCCGCGGCCCTTGGACCGTGGTGTTGCCGGGCGGGCCCCTGACGCTGTTGCAGATCGGGATCGGCATCGTCGATCTCGGCTTCTGTGCGCTCGCCATGTACACGCTGGTGCCGGACGAGCCCAATCTCGGCTTCATCGTGGTCGCCGTGATCTTTGTCTCCGCGACGCTGCTCGGCTTTGCCAGTCACTCGCCCGGGGGACTTGGCGTCTTCGACGCCGCCATGCTGGTCGGCCTCTGGCAAATGGACCGCGAAGACCTTCTCGCCGGAATGCTGTTGTTCCGGCTGCTCTATTATATTGCGCCGTTCGTCCTATCTGTAATCTTATTGACGTTTCGAGAGGTTATCGTCGGCGCCCGGTCGAAACGGCTGCGGGAGGCGGCGTCCGCGGTAGCTGTAGAGCCGCCGCGCGAAGCCGTCTACGTCCGCGAGCGTGGAGACCACGGGGCCTGACGTCAGTCGGAACTTTATCCTGATGGCAATAGACGATTCTCCTTCGTTCTTTTTTTCGCCGTGGCCGGACCGGCTGAGGCACTCGGCCATCATCCTGCTGGCGGCGGCTCTATCGCTGTCGGCCGTGGTCGTGCTCGGTGAATTGTCGGTGCTGCGTGCGGCCGCAATTTTCGTCTGCATTGCCGCAGCCGCGCTGGTGCCGTGGCGCCTGCATGACGCGAGGATGTCGCGTGAGGACGTCCGCGGCGTCAATCCGGTCGAGTCGGCGGCCGTCGCCGCGGTCGTTTCCGGCATGCCGGATCCGGCCGTGTTGCTCGACCGCGCCGGCCGCGTCATTCACCTCAATGCGGCCGCAGCCCAGCTTGCGCCGGCCTTGCGCAAGAACGAGCTCGCTCAATTTGCGTTGCGTTCGCCGGAAATCATCACCGCACTGCGCGAGGCCATCGCGACCACGGAAACGCGGCGCGCCACCTATCTCGATCACGCGCCCGTCGATCGCTGGATGGAGCTCGTCATCATTCCGGTGCCGGTGCCGACGCTGTTCGGCGGCACCGACAAGTGCATGCTGATGACCTTCCACGACCAGACACCGCTGCGCCGGGTCGAGGAGATGCGCGCCGATTTCGTCGCCAATGCCAGCCACGAATTGCGCACGCCGCTTGCGGCGTTGTCGGGGTTCATCGACACCCTGCAAGGGCCGGCGCGCGAAGATCCGAAGGCGCGCGAGCGCTTTCTCGGCATCATGCACAGCCAGGCGACGCGGATGGCGCGGCTGATCGACGACCTGTTGTCGTTGTCGCGGGTCGAACTTTCCGCCCATGTCCGCCCGGATACGCTGGTGGATATCGTGCCCATTATCCGCCAGGTGGTCGACGGGCTCGAACCGCTGGCGGGCGAGCGCCAGGTCGAGGTCAATGTCGATCTGCCGGAGACGCCGGCCTGGATCGCGGGCGATCGCGAGGAACTGATGCGGCTGTTCGAGAACCTGGTCGAGAACGCCCTGAAGTATGGCGCCGCCGGCGGCAAGGTGAACGTCTCGCTCACCGCAGCCTTCTCGGGCGAAGGCCAGCCCGAACTCCGCGTCCTCGTGCGCGATTTCGGTCCGGGGATCGCCCCGGAACACCTGCCGCGGCTGACCGAGCGGTTCTACCGCGTCGACGTTGGCGACAGCCGCGCCCAAGGTGGAACCGGGCTCGGACTATCGCTGGTGAAACATATTGTTAACCGCCATCGCGGCCGGCTTTTGATCGAAAGCGTGCTCAAACAGGGCGCGACTTTTACCGCCTGCTTTCCCCAGGCCAGACCGCCGTCTGCGACTTAAAGCCAAGCTATTCCAATAGCTTGTTGCTGTCATCCAACTGTCATCAAACCTTCGTAAAAGCGGCAATGACGGCTCCTAAACGGACCGACGTGAGCGCAATCGCTTACGAGATGGAGACCAGCAATGAATTTCATGAAAACGATCGTCGCTGCCGGCCTGGTCGCCGCATCGACGTCGGCCTTTGCCGCCGACATCACCGGAGCGGGTGCGACGTTCCCGTTCCCGATTTATTCGAAATGGGCCGACGCCTACAAGAAGGAGACCGGCAACGGACTGAACTATCAGTCGATCGGTTCCGGCGGCGGCATCAAGCAGATCCAAGCCAAAACCGTGACGTTCGGCGCCACCGACATGCCGCTGAAGGTCGATCAGCTCACCAAGGACGGCCTGGTGCAGTGGCCGATGGTGATGGGCGCCATCGTTCCGGTCATCAACGTGGAAGGCGTCAAGCCAGGTGAAGTGGTGTTCGACGGTCAAACGCTCGGAGACATCTATCTCGGCAAGATCACCAAGTGGGACGACCCGGCGATCAAGAAGCTCAATCCGAAAGTGAACCTGCCGAGCGAGGCGATCACCGTGGTTCGCCGTTCCGACGGCTCGGGCACGACGTTCAACTTCACCGACTATCTCTCCAAGGCGAACGCTGAGTGGAAGACCAAGGTTGGCTCCGGCACTGCGGTCGAATGGCCGGTTGGCGTCGGCGCCAAGGGTAACGAGGGCGTTTCCGGTAACATCAGCCAGACCAAGAATTCGATCGGCTATGTCGAGTATGCCTATGCCAAGCAGAACAAGCTGACCTTCACCGCGCTGGTCAACAAGGCCGGCAAGACCGTGCCGCCGACGGTCGCCTCGTTCCAGGCCGCGGCTTCGAACGCCGATTGGGCAAATGCCCCCGGCTACTACGTGATCCTCACCGACCAGCCGGGCGAACAGTCGTGGCCGATCACGGCTTCGACCTTCATCCTCATGCACAGGGACCCGGCCGACAAGGCTGCCTCCGCGGATGCCATCAAGTTCTTCAAGTGGGCTTTCGCCAGTGGCGACAAGATGGCCGAGGAACTCGATTACATTCCGATGCCGGACGCTGTGGTCAAGCTGATCGAGAAGACCTGGTCGGCTGACATCAAGAGCTGATGCGCCTTGTATGAACTAGCACCCGCCCGGATACATCGTGTCCGGGCGGGTTGCGATCTACCGCCGACGGCCGAGCTTCAGAGCACCCTGCAAGACGCGCAACGACTATCGCGGTAAAACGTCCCTTGAGCACTCCGCTTCGGTAACTGATCTACCTGGCTTCGTTCGACTGATTTGGCTTCAGGATTAAGACCGCTCGCGACAAGGCGGCGTCTCGCATGGCGACGGGCGGAACTTTGAACCAGATAGAGGAAATTGGCGTGGCAGACATGGCGGTTCAAAGCGGAGCAGTCGACGACGCCGGACCTCACGACCGCGCCAGGGCCCTGAGCGCATTCAAGGCCGGAGACGTCACCTTCTACTGGATCACCCGCGCCTGTGCGATCTCGGTCCTGCTCATCCTTGGCGGCATCATTCTTTCGCTGGTCGCTGGCGCATGGCCGGCGATGAGGGAGTATGGCTTTGCGTTCCTGTGGACGCAGCGCTGGGCGCCGTCGGCCGATCCGCCCGTGCTCGGCGCGGTGGGGCCGATGTACGGCACCTTGATCACCTCGTTCATTGCGATGTTGATCGCGATTCCCGTTGGCCTTGGCATCGCGGTGTTCCTCACCGAGCTTTGCCCGCAATGGCTGCGCCGGCCGATCGGAATTGCGATCGAACTGCTCGCCGGCATTCCCTCGATCATCTACGGCATGTGGGGCTTCTTCGTGCTGGGCCCGTTTCTGGCCTACACGTTCCAGCCGTTCATGATCGGCCTGTTCGACGGGATTCCGGTGCTCGGCGCCATCTTCGGCGGACCGCCCTCCTATCTCAGCCTGTTCAACGCCGCCCTCATTCTCGCGATCATGGTGCTGCCGTTCATCACCGCGATTTCGGTCGACGTCTTCAAGACCGTGCCGCCGGTGCTGAAAGAAGCCGCCTACGGCATCGGCTGCACGACATGGGAAGTGGTCCGCAACGTCGTCATTCCCTACACCCGGGTCGGTGTCATCGGCGGCATCATGCTGGCGCTCGGCCGCGCGCTCGGCGAAACCATGGCGGTCACCTTCATCATCGGAAACTCGTTCCGGATCTCGACCTCGATCTTTGCGCCGGGCACCACGATTTCGGCGGCAATCGCATCCGAATTCGCCGAGAGTGACGGGCTGCATCAGTCGGCGCTGATGCTGCTCGGTCTGCTGCTGTTCGTTCTGACCTTCCTGGTGCTGTCGGCCGCGCGGCTGATGCTGATGCGCCTGGAAAAGAAGGCGGGGAAGTAGCATGAACCCGATCTACAGGAAGCGCCGCCGCAGGGACATCGTCGTTCGCGCGCTCTGCGTCGGCGCCGCCGTGTTCGGCGTCACCTGGCTTGCTTTGATCCTGTTCACGCTGCTCTTCAACGGCCTCAAGGGCATCAACCTCGAACTGTTCACCCAGAACACGCCGCCGCCGGGATCGAACGAGGGCGGTCTTTTGAACGCGATCACCGGCTCCATCATCACGACCGTGATCGGTGTCGGCCTCGGCGCGCCGCTCGGCCTGTTTGCCGGAACCTATCTCGCCGAATACGGCCGAAACGACCGGCTCACCTCGGTGATCCGTTTCATCAACGACATCCTCCTGAGCGCGCCCTCGATCATCATCGGCCTGTTCATCTATGGCGCGATCGTGGTGCCGATGGGCGGCTTCTCGGCGCTTGCGGGTTCGCTGGCGCTCGCGGTGATCGTGATCCCGGTCGTGCTGCGCACCACCGAAGACATGCTGCTGCTGGTTCCCAATCCGCTGCGTGAGGCGGCGTCCGCGCTCGGCCTGCCGCGCTCGCTGGTCATCCGAAGGATTGCCTACCGTGCGGCGCGCTCCGGCCTGATCACCGGCGTGCTGCTCGCAACCGCGCGCGTCGCCGGCGAAACCGCGCCGCTGTTGTTCACCGCGCTCTCCAACCAGTTCTTCAGCCTGAACCTGACCAAGACGATGGCGAACCTGCCGGTGACGATCAACAACTTCGTGCAGAGTCCTTACGCCTACTGGAAGCAGTTGGCCTGGAGCGGCGCGCTCATCATTACGCTTACAGTACTTGCTCTCAACATCGGGGCGCGCATTCTTGGCGCCGAGAGGACCGCAAAATGACCGATCTTTCTCACTCCGTGAGTGTTCCCCCGACGCCGTCGCCGCCGATGGCCGGTCATGCATCGGCTCATCCCGAGCCGCCGGCCAAGGTCACCGCGCGGGGCCTGAATTTCTACTACGGCGAACACCACGCGCTGAAGAACATCAATATCACGCTCGGCACCAACCGCGTTACCGCCTTCATCGGCCCGTCCGGTTGCGGCAAGTCGACGTTGCTGCGGATTTTCAACCGGATGTACGACCTTTATCCGGGACAGCGCGCCACCGGCCAGCTGATGCTCGACCAGACCAACATTCTCGATCCCAAGCTTGATCTCAATCTGTTGCGGGCCCGCGTCGGCATGGTGTTCCAGAAGCCGACGCCGTTCCCGATGACGATCTACGAGAACATCGCGTTCGGCATTCGTCTCTACGAGAAGATCTCGCGGTCGGAAATGGATGACCGGGTCGAGAAGGCGCTGCGCGGCGGCGCGCTGTGGAACGAGGTCAAGGACAAGCTCAATGCGTCGGGCCTGAGCCTGTCCGGCGGCCAGCAGCAGCGGCTTTGCATTGCGCGCACCGTGGCGGTGCGTCCCGAAGTGATCCTGTTCGACGAGCCATGCTCGGCGCTCGATCCGATCTCGACCGCGAAAGTCGAGGAACTGATCCAGGAACTCGCCGAAAATTACACGATCGCGATCGTTACCCACAACATGCAGCAGGCTGCCCGCGTTTCCGACAAAACAGCCTTCATGTATTTGGGCGAATTGATCGAGTTCGACGAAACCGACAAGATTTTCACCTCGCCGAACGACCGGCGAACTCAGGACTACATCACCGGCCGGTTCGGCTAGGGAATAAGATCAGGCTCGGCGTGTTCGCAAGCTTGATCGAAGGAGAGCAGGATGGCCTCAGAACATACCGCGAAGGCGTTCGACAGCGATCTTCAGGAATTGACGCGCCTGGTGGCCGAAATGGGCGGTCTTGCCGAGCGGATGATCGTGGATGCCGTCGATGCGCTGATCCGCCGCGATGTCGCGGTCGGCCGCCGCGTGGTTGAGACTGATGCCGAGATCGACAACCTGCAGCGTCTGATCGAAGAGCGGGCGGTGCTGACGATTGCACGGCGTCAGCCGATGGCGGTGGATTTGCGCGAGATCGTCGGCGCGATGCGGGTTGCGATCGACCTCGAACGGATCGGCGACCTCGCCAAGAACATGGGCAAGCGGGTCGCGGCGCTGGAAAGCGATTTCCAGCCGTTGAAGCTGATCCGCGGGCTCGAGCATATGACCGACCTCGTGCAGGCACAGGTGAAGTCGGTGCTGGATGCCTACGCGGCGCACGACCTGCCGGCGGCAATGACCGTCTGGAAGAACGACGAGGAGGTCGACGCGATCTGCACCTCGCTGTTTCGCGAGCTCTTGACGTACATGATGGAGGACCCGCGCAACATCAGCTTCTGTATTCATCTGATGTTCTGCGCCAAGAACATTGAACGGATCGGCGACCACGCCACCAATATCGCCGAGACCGTCTTCTACATGATCGAAGGCCAGCAAATTCTCGACAAACGACCGAAAGGCGACATGACGACCTTTGCTACAACCGTGCCCGGAAACTAATCTCTCTTTTGGGTAATCGCATCCACACGCATTTCAAGGACGAAAGCAGGCTACGCACATGAGCGCACGCATTCTGGTGGTGGAAGACGAGGAAGCGCTGACGACGCTGTTGCGCTACAACCTCGACGCCGAAGGATATGACGTCGAAACGGTCGGACGGGGCGACGATGCCGACACCCGCTTGAAGGAGCGGGTACCCGATCTGATCGTGTTGGACTGGATGCTGCCGGGACTCTCCGGCATCGAGTTGTGCCGCCGCTTGCGGGCACGGCCCGAAACCAAGCAGCTCCCGATCATCATGCTGACCGCGCGCGGCGAGGAGAGCGAGCGGGTGAGAGGACTTGCGACCGGCGCCGACGATTACATCGTCAAGCCGTTCTCGGTGCCGGAACTTTTGGCGCGAGTTCGTGGTCTGCTCAGGCGCGCGAGCCCCGAGCGCCTCGCCACCGTGCTCACCTATGGCGACATTGAACTCGATCGCGAGAAGCGCCGCGTCGCCCGTTCGGGGCGTCCCGTCGATCTCGGGCCGACCGAGTACCGCCTGCTCGAATTTTTCCTCGAGCACCCCGGCCGGGTGTTCTCGCGCGAGCAGTTGCTCGACAGCGTCTGGGGTCGCGACATCTATATCGACGAGCGCACGGTGGACGTGCATATCGGCCGCTTGCGCAAGTTGCTCAATCCCGGCCGCGAGCAGGACCCGATCCGCACCGTGCGCGGGGCGGGCTATGCGCTCGACGATCGCTTCGCGAAGGTCGAATAGTTTTCCAAAACAAAACGCCGTCATAAAAAAAAGAGCGCGCCCATGGCACGCTCTTTTTCATTTCGAGTTGTTTCCCGATTGAAAGTCGCGATTACCGCGTCGTCTTCGGCGTTTGCCGGCGGCGGTCGCCGCTCGGCTGATAGGCAACCCGCGAGTGATGCGCGCAATAGGGCAGGCTGGGCAGCGCCTTGCCGCCGCAGAAGAAGAATTCCGGGCTCGAGGGATCGCCGACCGGCCAGTGGCAGGTGGCCTCGTTCAATTCGAGCAGCGACAAGCGCTGGCTCATCGGCACCACATTGTCATAGGCGATCGGATCCGGCTCAAGCTCGACCTCGAAAGCATGCGCGAGCGCGGTATTGCCGCGCGACACCGGGCGCGACACCCGCATCATGTGCTGCGCGGGGCGTGCTTTGCGCGGACGCGGCGCCGCTGAGGAGGGGCTCTTGGCGCGGCCGGACAGGCCGAGCCGGTGCACTTTGCCGATTACCGCATTCCGCGTCACATTGCCGAGTTCGGCGGCGATCTGGCTCGCCGAAAGGCCCGCTTCCCAGAGTTTTTTCAGTTGTTCGACGCGATCGTCAGACCAGGTCAATACCGTCATCGCACTCTTTCCTTCGCCTCGCGCCGGCCTGATGCGGGCAGCGCTGCGATGCCAATCGTCTCAAAAATCCCTTCCGGCAGAATCCCTTAGCCCTCGCCGGGCGCAAAAATAGCGCCTGAACGTTTACGCAAAACGCCAACGACTTAGAGGAGCAGAACTACCGCACGAGATGTCGTATCCGACAGCTGAGAAGCTACAATATGGCGTGACTCCGGCGCAAGAGTCGGCACATGTGCGTCCACATGTTCCGCTGTTTTTAACGATTGTGTTGCGCGCGAGAGACCGGAGATTTACGGGCAATCCGTTGACACAGTTCGTGACACGCCTAAAATGCCTGCCACGTGCCGCCCCGAAAAGGCGGCACGTTCCGTTTCGAGCTCTGGTCGTTCACCTCTGATCTTAACTTGCGACCGCGCCAATGCGCGCAAAGAACGGCCAGCTCCAACCGTGTAGTGATTGCCATGACCAAGAGCGCGACGTCGCATCTGCTTCCGGTATTCGCCAGGGTCGACCTCGCCTTTGAGCGTGGCGAAGGTTGCTGGCTGATATCAACCAACGGCGAGCGCTACCTCGATTTCACGTCCGGTGTCGCGGTGAACGCGCTTGGACACGCGCATCCGCATCTGGTCGCAGCACTTCAGGAGCAGGCGACCAGGCTCTGGCACATGTCGAACTTGTTCAAGAGCCCCGATGGCGAGCGTCTCGCGGCGCGGCTTTGCGAACAGAGCTTTGCCGACTACGTCTTCTTCTGCAATTCCGGCGCGGAAGCGATGGAAGGCGTCGTCAAACTGGTGCGACACTATCAATTCTCCAAGGGCCACCCGGAGCGTTATCGCATCATCACCTTCGAGGGTGCCTTCCACGGCCGCACGCTGGCGACGCTGGCCGCAACCGGCACCGCGAAATACCTCGAAGGTTTCGGTCCTCCGGTCGACGGTTTCGACCAGGTGCCGCATGGCGATCTCGAAGCCGTCAAGAAGGCGATCGGTCCGCATACCGCCGGTATCCTGATCGAGCTGGTGCAGGGCGAGGGCGGGGTGCGCTCGGCGTCGCCAGCGTTCATCAAGGCGCTGCGCGCGCTGTGCGACGAGCACGGCCTGTTGCTCGCATTCGACGAGGTGCAGACCGGCATGGGCCGTACCGGCGAACTCTTTGCCTATAAGCGCGTCGGCGTTACGCCCGATGTGATGTCATTGGCAAAAGCGCTTGGCGGCGGTTTTCCGATCGGCGCGGTGCTGGCATCGGCCGAGGCCGCATCCGGCATGGCGCCGGGCTCGCACGGCTCGACCTTCGGCGGCAATCCGCTCGCGGTCGCCGCCGCCAATGCCGTGCTCGATGTGATGCTGAAGCCCGGTTTCTTCGAGCATGTGCAGAAAATGTCGCTGCTGTTGAAACAGAAACTCGCTTCCGTGGTCGATCGTTATCCGTCCGTTCTGTCCGAAGTGCGCGGCGAGGGGCTTCTGATCGGCGTCAAGGCCGTGGTGCCGTCAGCCGATCTCGTGACCGCGTTGCGCGACGAAAAGCTGCTCACGGTCGGCGCCGGCGACAACGTCGTGCGGTTCCTTGCGCCATTGATCGTCTCGGAAGCCGAGATCGAACACTCCGTGCAGTCTTTGGAACGCGCCTGTTCGGCGCTTGCTGAAAAAAAAGACAAGGCGGCCGCGCGATGAGCAAGGCGCTGCGCCATTTTCTGGACCTCAACGAGCTTCCGCTTGGCGAGCTGCGCGAAGTCCTGTCCGCAAGCCTCGCCATGAAGGCGGAGCTGAAGGCGCAGAAGAGCGGCGGGAAAGAGACCGACAAGCCGCTCAAGGGCAAGACGCTGGCGATGATTTTCGAAAAGCCCTCGACGCGCACGCGGGTGTCGTTCGATGTCGGCATGCGCCAGCTCGGCGGTGAATCGATCATGCTGACGGGCGCGGAAATGCAGCTCGGGCGCGGCGAGACCATCGCCGATACCGCGCGCGTGCTATCGCGCTACGTCGACATCATCATGATCCGGATTCTCAATCATGATGCGCTGCTGGAACTGGCCGCGCACGCCACCGTCCCCGTCATCAACGGGCTGACGCGCCGCTCGCATCCCTGCCAGGTGATGGCGGACGTGATGACGTTCGAGGAACATCGCGGATCCATCCAGGGCCGCACCGTGGCCTGGAGCGGCGACGACAACAACGTGCTTGCCTCCTGGGCGCATGCGGCGGAGCGCTTCAAGTTCAATCTGAATGTGGCGACGCCGCCGCAACTCGCGCCGAACAAGTCGATGCGCGAATGGATCAAGGCGACGCAGGCGCCGATCGTGCTGGGCAACGATCCGGAAGCTGCGGTGCGCGGCGCCGATTGCGTGGTCACGGATACCTGGTTCTCGATGGGCGACAAGGACGGCGAACACCGTCACAATCTGCTCAGGCCCTATCAGGTCAATGCGCGGCTGATGTCGCTGGCAAAGCCCGACGCGCTGTTCATGCATTGTCTGCCCGCCCATCGCGGCGACGAAGTCACCGATGAAGTCATCGATGGTCCGCAGTCGGTGGTGTTCGATGAGGCCGAAAATCGCCTGCACGTGCAAAAGGGCATTTTGGCCTGGTGCCTGGATGCGGTGAAGTAGCACTCGTCGCCCGCACAATCTTGCCCTTTTCCGCTAGGGGAGAGGTATGCGGAATCCGCCGAAGCATCGCAAAAGCAAGCCCCTTTACTTCGCACTCTCCGACCCCAGATAAAGCGCCATGACCTCCAATTCCCCCGACATCAAAGTAAGAGAAACGCCGGTCCGCGCGCCGTCGCACGTGCCGGTCGACGATGCGGTGCTGCCGTTCGAAGTCGCTGCGCTCGATCTGCGCGGGCGGCTGACCCGGCTTGGCCCCGGGCTCGATGATCTTCTCGCCAAGCATGATTATCCACCGCCGGTGGCAAAGCTCCTCGGCGAAGCCATCGTGCTGACGACGCTGCTCGGCTCGGCGCTGAAATTCGAGGGCCGCTTCATCCTGCAGGCCCAGACCGACGGGCCGGTGTCGTTTCTGGTGGTGGACTATCAGGCGCCGGATCGCCTGCGTGCC
>Ga0307470_10000771_pt1 | contig 13879 bp, 12 predicted proteins | sample atmos_gasesAM3C__FD_204565 | JGI IMG/M metagenome (GOLD analysis project Ga0307470, IMG submission 204565) | Hardwood forest soil microbial communities from Morgan-Monroe State Forest, Indiana, United States - atmos_gasesAM3C_05 | ecosystem: Environmental > Terrestrial > Soil > Temperate forest... | reverse complement strand
GCCGGATGAGGGGGGCGTCACTGCGCAAAGGCGACCAATCGCGCCTTGCCCGAGCCGGCATGAAAACGTCCCAGTGAAGTGACGTCGCGCCTCGTTGCAGCGCCCCCTCATCCGCCTTCGGCACCTTCTCCCCCACAAAAAGCGTGGGGGAGAAGGCGCTCGATGGATGCTGACTGCCGGGCAATCCCTTCAAGTGTGCAATGTGCAGGTTAGCCACGAATCTTCTCTCCCACCCCCACACTCCACTCCCGACCCGCCACCCCCCACACCCCGTGTACCCTTTCCGCATGCAGGCCATGGTCTTGCGCGAATCGGGCAAACCGCTTGAGCTCACCGAGCTGCCGGTGCCGCAGCCGGACGCGGAGCAACTGCTCCTCCGCGTCGAAAGTTGCGCGGTGTGCCGAACGGATCTTCACGTTGTTGATGGCGAGCTTCCTGATCCGAAGTTGCCGCTCATTCCCGGACACCAGATCGTGGGGATCGAGGAGGCGACGAATACTCGCTTCGGCGTTCCGTGGCTTGCCTGGACGTGTGGCGTCTGTGTGTATTGCAGATCCGGCCGCGAGAATCTCTGTGACAGGGCGAAGTTCACCGGCTACACAGTCGACGGTGGATACGCGCGGTACGCCGTCGCGGATCGCCGCTACTGTTTTCCGATTCCAGAGAACTACACGCCTGCCGAAGCGGCCCCTCTCTTGTGCGCAGGCCTGATCGGGTTTCGCGCCTATCGAATGACCCGCGACGCCGCGCGCATCGGATTTTTCGGCTTCGGCTCGGCCGCCCAGATCCTGGTGCAGATCGCGCGCGCTGACGGCCGCGAGGTTTACGCATTCACACGCGACGGCGATTCTGCCGCGCAGCAATTCGCGCGCGACATGGGCGCCGTCTGGGCATCCGGCTCCCGCGACAAGCCGCCCCATCCACTCGATGCCGCCATCATCTTCGCTCCCGAAGGCTCGCTCGTCGTGACGGCGCTGCGGAACCTGGTGAAAGGCGGCACGGTGGTCTGCGCCGGCATTCACATGAGTGACATCCCGTCGTTTCCGTACGAGTTGCTGTGGAACGAACGATCCATCCGTTCCGTGGCCAATCTTACGCGCGCCGACGGCGATCAGTTCTTCCAACGGATCGCCTCCCTCCGGATCGAGACGAAACGCACGGTCTATCCGCTCGATCATGCGAACGAGGCCCTTGCCGATCTGCGCGATGGAAGGCTGACCGGAACAGCCGTTCTCGCGCCGCCCGCCCCGTAGCCACCTCTGCGACCTCTGAGTCTCTGTGGCGATTCATCTGCGTATGCGAATATATTGATCGCCGACGCGTGAAAGGGAATCGATGAACGCCGCAGCACCGAAACGAATGAACATCTTCGAACGCTACCTCTCCCTCTGGGTTGCGCTCTGCATGGCTGCCGGAGTGATCCTCGGCAGGCTGCTTCCTGGCTCCGTGCACGCCTTGCAGCGGATGGAGTTCGGGACGGGCAGTCAGATCAACATCCCGATGGCGATTCTGATCTGGCTGATGATCTATCCGATGATGCTCAAGATCGACTTCGGCTCGATCGTGCGCGTCGGGCGAAAGCCGAAAGGTCTCCTCATCACCGTCGTCGTCAACTGGCTCGTGAAGCCGTTCTCGATGGCCTTCTTCGGCTGGCTCTTCTTCCGGCATCTCTTCCTGCCGCTCATCGGCCCCGAGCTGGCCAGCCAATACATCGCGGGCGTGATCATTCTCGCTGCCGCGCCCTGCACGGCGATGGTGTTTGTCTGGTCGTATCTCTCCGACGGCGATCCGGCCTACACGCTGGTGCAGGTATCGGTGAACGATCTGATCATGCTGGTCGCCTTCGCGCCGATCGTGAAGTTCCTCATCTCCGGCGCGGCAGGCCTGGAAGTTCCGTTCCGCGTTCTGCTCTACTCCGTCCTGATCTTCGTCGTCATCCCTCTATCCCTCGGCGCGATCAGCCGGACCGTTCTGATCACGCGCAAGGGTGTCGCATGGTTCGAGCGCGAGCTCATGACGCGATTCGCGCCGGTGACGATCATCGCGCTCCTGGCAACGCTCGTGCTGATCTTCGCGTTCCAGGCGGAGAACATCACCACGCGCTGGTTCCACGTGCTCCTCATCGCCGTACCGATCCTTCTGCAGGTCTACTTCAACTCCTCGCTCACGTACGGTTTGATGAAGCTGTTCCGCGTCCCGTATCCGATCGCCGCTCCCGGCGCGCTCATCGGAGCATCGAACTTCTTCGAGCTGGCCGTAGCGACCGCGATCGCGCTCTACGGCCCCGGCTCCGGCGCCGCCCTCGCGACCGTCGTAGGCGTCCTGGTCGAGGTGCCCGTGATGCTCTCCGTCTGCCGCATGTGCGTGTCAACGAAGCACTGGTTCGACGTTCCTGCGCGGGCTTCTTAGCACCGCATCCGGCCCCCTTCTTCGGGACCGACTTCCTCCCGGCCAGCGAGGGAGAGCCGGGCCGGCAGGCGTGCGCTCCTCGCCTTTCTGAAGACGTTCTGAGCAGCTAGTGATTGATACTCGTCCTGAAAAGAGGACAACAAGACGCCTTCAACATTGAAAACGCTGCCTCAACATTCAGAACACGTGCTTCGACATTGACCGCGCGTGCCTCAACATTCAAAACACGTGCTTCGACATTGACCGCGCATGCTTCGACATTCAAAACGGGTGCTTCGACATTGACCCGCGCGTGCTTTGACATTCAAAACGGGTGCTTCAACATTGACCGCGCGTGCTTCGACATTCAAAACGGGTGCTTCGACATTGACCCGCGCCTGCTTTGACATTCAAAACGAGTGCTTCGACATTGACCCGCGCGTGCTTCGACATTCAAAAGCGATCCTTCGACATTAGCCGCGCCTGCTTTGACATTCGAAACGGGTGCTTCGACAACCACCCTTGGTCATTGTTGAGCCGGCGGTTTTCAATGTCGAGGCAGAGGTTGTCGTTTGCGAAGAAGGGGCGGTACAAACTGAACCACAGGAAACGCCCAAATCTGCCGACGAGGCGGAGGCGCTGCTTCTACGGCGCCACGCCTTCCCTCAGCTTGACGAGGATCGCCTCTTCCGCCTCGGCGTGAAGTTTCCGTGCGCGGTCCCAGGCTATGTCGGCCCGCTGGACCAATGAGGCGCGCCGGGTAGCGTCGTTCAATCCAGCCAGATTGATGCAGACGTTCTGGTAGGCGCCCGCCGCCGCGGCGCGGGCGGCTTGTGCGCCGACGCCGGCGTCCGAGAGCGATGCCTGCAGTCCGATGCGGCCGATTTCCATGCAGAGGTCGATGACTTCGGGGCACGCTTCGAGGACGCCGAGGGGGACTTCGGTGGCGGCGACGGTGGCTTCGGTCATTGCCGCCTCGCGCGCGGCCTGCTCCTCGGGGGTCGACTTCGGCATGCGCATGGCGTCGAGGAGTTGATCGAACGCGGCAGTGTCGGCGTCGACGGCGGCGAGGAACGCATCCTTTAATGACTGGGCGCGGACGGCGATGCGGTCGAGGTCGGTCTGCTTCGACTCGAACCCTTTTCGCGTGTGCGACAGGACAGCCACCATCGAAGCCAGTCCGGCTGCCATCGATGCCATCAGTGCGGAGACCGAGCCGCCGCCGGGAGCGGGGGAGTCGCTCGACAGCTCGTCGATGAAATCGCGCACGGTCATCGACGCCAGACGCGCCGGAGCGGCCAGCCGGTACTCGATCACGCGCTCTTTCGGATCGAACGGTTTGAGCTCCGACAATCCAAGGGTACGGATAGCGGCATGCATGAGCGCGGATTCCGAAACGCCGGTCGGGCGGCCCATGCGCGCGAGGTAGTGGCGCCCGGCGGCGAGCAGCACGTCGCGCGGCACGAGCCCGACGATCTCCGAGCCGGTCACGCGCAGGCCGCGCTCGCGTGCGCGCTCTTCGCAGGTGTCGAACACCACGTGCAGCGGCGCGACGTCGAGATCGGTGAGGTTGATCGACACCTGCGCGCAGCCGAATTCGGGGATGACCCAGCCGACCGCTTTCACCGACTTGAGCAGGCCCGGCTCCCACATCGTCTCGCCCTTCGCGTCGACGATCGGATTGCCGTCATCATCGCGCTTCATGCGGCCGCGCTCACGCACGTCGAAGGCGACGCGCGTGGCCAGTCGTTTATCAAGCGTGTTCAGGTTGACGTTGTAAGCAACGAGGAACTTGCGCGCGCCGATGACGATGGCGCCCGAGCGCGGGACGAACTCGGCGGGACCGAAGTCGGGGACCCAGCGCGGATCGGCCAGCTTGCGCGCACAGCCTTCGTATTCGCCTTCACGCACGTCGGCGAGATTGCGGCGGTGCGGCGCGCTGCATGCGTATTCATAGAGGTAGACGGGAACGCGCAGCTCGCGTCCGACGCGTTCGCCGAGGCGGCGGGCAAGATCGGCGCAGTCATCCATGGTGACGCCGGAGACTGGGATGAAAGGAACGACGTCGACAGCGCCGATGCGCGGATGCGCGCCGCGGTGGGCGCTCATGTCGATCAGTTCTATACCCTTATGAATGAGCTGGAACGCGCCCTCGAGCACGGCCTCGGGTTCGCCGACGAATGTGATGACGGTGCGATTGGTGTCGGCTCCGGGATCGACGTTGAGGAGGGTGACGCCGTTGACGGAGGCCGCGGCGGCGGCGACCGCTTCGTAGACTTCGGGGCGGCGTCCTTCAGAAATGTTTGGTACGCACTCGACGAGTTTCATGCGGTGTGAAGGCTATCGCAAACCCCTCATCTGCGTTCATCTGCGTAATCTGCGGATGAAACCTTATCCGCAGATTACGCAGATGAAAATCACACCTCTTCCCCGCTTTCGCGGACCGAGAGCCAGCTGCCGAGGTAGCCGGCGAGCATCCCGCCGGCGAGAAGGGAGAGAACTTTTTGCCAGGGGAGGAAGCCGTTGAAGAGGAAGCCCCACAGGAGCGAATTGCGCGGGGCGAGGAAGTGGCGGCCGGCCAGGAAGGCGGCGAGGAGCAGGACGATCGAGACGATCGCGCCGATGAGGCCTTGCAGCAATCCTTCGATCAGAAACGGTCCGCGGATCATCCGTTCCGTCGCGCCGACGAGACGCATGATGGCGATCTCCTCGCGGTACAGCATCATCGTCAGGCGGATGACGTTCGCAATCGTGAAGGCGGCGGCGACGGCGAGCACGCCGCCGGCGACGAGGCCGGCCAGATTGACGAGCCGGATCAGTTTTCGCAACGTCTCCACCCACTCCCAGTCGAACTGGACTTGCTCAACTCCCACGATCGCGCGCAACTCCGCAGCCTGACGCGCGAACGCCGGCGACTGCGCGACGACCGGCGAGACATCGCACTCGAACGACGCCGGAAAGGGATTCTCGTCGAGCTGCCCGACGATGTCGGAGAGGTTGGCGAAGTATTGTTTGAATCGAGCCAGCGCGGCCTCTTTCGAGACGAAGCGGCGCGATGTGAAATCGGGGTGCGTTGCCAGCCATGCATCGACTGTTGCGATCTGCTGCGGTGTGGCATCGACATCAAAGTAAATATTCACGCGCGACTTCCCCTCGGCTTGCGCAACAGCGCGCCCGAGGTTGTCGGCGACGAGGAGAAACCCGCCGACGATCAGCAGGGAGATGGCGATCATCGCGATGGCCACGAAGCTCGTCCGCTTCGACACCCACATCCGCCGGCTTGCTTCGCGGAAGAAATACGTGAACGTGTTTCGCGGGAGAGTTTCGTCGCGCGGCGGCATCGCGGTTCAGCCGCCGATCCCGAAGAGCGTCTCCGCGCGCGGGGCACGTTGAGCAACAGGCGCCTTCTCGTCGGTGATGCGGCCGTGATCGAGCGTGATGACGCGCCGTCCGCTGCGCTCGATCAGCTCACGGTCGTGCGTGGCGATCAGCACCGTCGATCCGCGCAGGTTCGCTTCGTTGAAGATCTGGATGATCTCCTGCGTCAGATCAGGGTCGAGATTGCCGGTCGGTTCATCGGCGACAATGACCAGCGGATCGTTGATCAGCGCACGGGCGATGGCGACGCGCTGCTGTTCGCCGCCTGAGAGTTGCAACGGATAGGCGTTCATTTTGTGATGCAGGCTCACAGCGCGCAGCGCGGCGTACGCGCGCTTCTTGTGCTCGCGCGGCGGAAGCCCGAGGACGGTGAGGATGAAGGAGAGGTTCTCGAACACAGTCATCCGCTCGATGAGCTTGAAGTCCTGAAACACCATCCCGATCTCGCGGCGAAAGGGCGGCAGATGTGAACGCTTCATCGCCTTCAGGTTTCGCCCATTGACGACGACCTGCCCCTCGGTCGGCTGCATCTGCCTGAGGATCAGTTTCAGCATCGTCGACTTCCCCGCGCCGCTCGCGCCGGTAAGGAAAACGAACTCCCCTTTCTCGACGTGAAAGGTGATGTCATGAAGCGCCGTCGAGTACTGATCGAAGCGCTTCGTGACGTGGTAGAAGTGGATCATCGGTCGTGGGTGTGATTTACGTAGGTCGGACTCTCTAGTCCGACTGGTCATCGCGTCGGACTGGAGAGTCCGACCTACGTAAACCACTAGTCGGGTGCTAGTGTACCGGTAGTTAACGCCATGCGCTTCTTCCTCATCTGCCTCGGCGGCGCGATCGGAACCGGGGCGCGCTATCTCACGTCGCTCTGGGCTGCCGCGGTGTTCGGCGCGGGCTTTCCCATTGGCACACTGATCGTCAACATCCTCGGGTCGTTTCTGATCGCCTTCATCATGCAGACGTCGTCGGGGACGGAGTTGATCCGCCCCGATCTGCGGCTCATGCTCACGACCGGCGTGATGGGCGGTTTCACGACCTACTCGACCTTCAATTACGAGACGACGAACTACTTCCGCGCCGGAGCGTGGGGAACCGGCATCGCCAATGCGGGCGTCACGTTTTTCGGTTGTCTCATTGCCGGCCTGGCTGGGCTGGCGCTGGCGCGGCTAATCGTTGGTCGGTAAGGGGAGGTAACGATGCGAACGTTGACGGGCGATCAGGTGATGGTGCGGATTTTCTTCGGTGAGTCCGACCAGTGGAAACATCAGCCGCTCGAGATCGCGCTGCTCGAGCGTCTGCGCAAGGAAGGCTTCGCCGGGGCTACCGCGTTTCGTGGTTCCTCCGGCTTCGGCGCGAACAGCATCGTCCACACCACGCACCTGCTCGATCTCTCCAGCGATCTTCCGGTCGTCGTCGAAGTCGTCGACACTGAGGAGCATATCGAGCGCTTGATTCCCATCCTAGACGAGATGATCGATGACGGACTGGTGACGATGGAGAAGGTGAAGGTGCTGCGGTACAAAGCCAGCAAGGGCTGAGATCGGGAGCGGAGCGTTCCCACTCGCGCGGCGCCGCGTGAACGGCCACCGCGCGCGGAACCTTACTCCTTCTTCATCATGAACAACCCCAGCAACGCGGCGGTGAGTGCGAGGAGCACCTTCGCCCATCCTCCAAGCGCCGGGATGTTCGATGCGGGAGCGACCGTGACTGTCGATGTTGACGAGTCATTTGTGCTATTCGGATCGGGCTGAGGAGCTGCCGCGACGCTGGCTGTATTCGAGAGCGGTCCGGCCGCAGTTGGTATGACTTTCAGCACGATGTTTGCGCTGCCAGGGTTGGCGAGCGCGCCGAGGTTGCAGGTGATGGTCGTCGTGCCGCTGCACGATCCCTGCGTTGGTATGGCGGATACGAACGTGACGCCCGCGGGGAGAACGTCGGTGACGACGACCGCGGCGGCGTTGTTCGGGCCGAGGTTGGTGACAGCAATGTTGTAGGTGAGCGTCTGGGTTACGAACCCAGGGCCGCTGGCCGTCTTGGTGATCGATAGATCGGTTTGCGGAATATACGTGAACTGATCGGAGGCCGAGGTTGCACTCGTCCCACCCGCGGTCGTCACGGTGACATCAACAGTGCCGCTGCCGGCCGGGCTGGTGGCCGTGCATTGGGTGATCGACGCGCAGGTGACGCTCGTGCCGGCCGAGCCGCCGAATGCCACCGTTGTCGCGCCAACGACGAAGTTTGTGCCGGTGATCGTGACCACCGTACCACCGGCGTTTGCGCCGGAGGTTGGATTGATCGACGTCACCGTCGGAGGGCAGAAGGCGTTGAGCAGAATCGAGACGTTGAACGAGAAGTCGTTCGCCACGGCCAGGTCGCTCTTCCCATCGCCGTTGAAGTCGCCGATAGCCACGGAGAACGGATTCTGACCTACCGCGAAGCTCGTGGCCGCTCCGAACGTTCCCGTCCCCGTGCCGAGCAGAATCCTGACGTCGTTCGAAGTGTAGTTCGCAACGGCGAGATCGCTCTTTCCGTCGCCGTTGAAGTCGCCGATGGCCACGGAGGTCGGTGTCGAACCTGCCGCGAAGTTCGTGGCCGGTCCGAACGTTCCTGTCCCCGTGCCAAGCAGAATCGAGACGTTGTTCGAGTTGTTGTTCGCCACGGCCAGATCGCTGATCCCATCGCCGTTGAAGTCGCCGATGGCCACGGAGTACGGACCCGAACCTGCCGTGAAGTTCGTGGCCGCTCCGAACGTTCCTATCCCCGTGCCGAGCAGAATCGAGACGTTGTTCGAGCTCTGGTTCGCCACGGCCAGATCGCTCTTTCCATCGCCGTTGAAGTCGCCGATGGCCACGAAGGCCGGACCCGTACCTACCGTGAAGTTCGTGGCCGCTCCGAACGTTCCTGTCCCCGTGCCGAGCAGAATCGAGACGTTGTTCGAGGTTATGTTCGCCACGGCCAGATCGCTCTTCCCATCGCCGTTGAAGTCGCCGATGGCCACGGATTGCGGATTCGTACCTACCGGGAGGCTCGTGGGCGCTCCGAACGTTCCTGTCCCCGTGCCGGGCAGAATCCAGACGTCGTTCGAGTTGTAGTTCGCCACGGCCAGATCGCTCTTCCCATCGCCGTTGAAGTCGCCGATGGCCACGGAGCGCGGACTCGTACCTGCCGTAAATGCGGTAGGCGCTCCGAACGTTCCTGTCCCCGTGCCAAGCAGAATCGAGACGGTGTTCGCGGCTTCGTTCGCCACGGCCAGATCGCTGATCCCATCGCCGTTGAAATCGCTGATGGCCACGGAGATCGGACTAACTGTCGAATAGTTTACCGCCGGTGAAAACACAGTGCAGGCAGCCGCCGGCGCGGTGTAGGTAAAGTCATCGGCCGCGGTGTCGGCGCTCGTTCCCGATGCGGTGGTAACGCGAACGCTGACCGTGCCGCTTCCGGCGGGGCTGGTGGCGGTGCATTGGTTTGCTGTCGCGCAGCTAACGCTCGTGCCGGCGTTCGCGCCGAAGGCTACTCCCGTCACGCCGGTGAAGTTCGAGCCGGTGATCGTGACGACCGTGCCCCCGGCCGCCGGGCCAAACATCGGACTGATCTTCGTGACGACCGGCGCCACAACCGCTAGCGGCCGTGGGACTCGCCTGGCAGCAGCGAGGCCCAGCGAGGTGAGGAGAAATGCGCAAACGGCGAAAGCGATTGCGAGAACGTTGTTGAACTGTATGCGTCGGGACATGGGTAGGCCTCCTCGGGCCCGCGTGGAGAAGTCCGGCTTGCTGGGTCGTGAAGCAGGGACCTGGATTCCAGAGGTCGCTGCGGCTCTTCATTACGGGACCGAGGCGGCGCCAGCCCGTCGACGGGCGTACTCGCGCGGCGAGGCAACGGTGGCAAGGGAAGCCGCGCAAAGGTTGCAGCAGTCAGAACGGCGGTTGGCATGTGGGGTACCTTCGTGGTTGTCTGGCGACCTGGGTGGCTCGAAGCCGCCATCAATAAGAAGGCCGTTGGTTGGTGGGTCAGCAGAAATCTGGCATGGAATCAATCCGGAGTCAAGCGTGCTCAAGAGGTCAGGCCGGAGACGGCGCTAGAGCTCGCTGGTGGACCTGGGTAAGCCCTCTGCTACCCTTCGCGGCGCATGAAACTGATCGTCGGTCTCGGGAATCCGGGCGCGGAGTACGAACGCTCGCGGCACAACGTCGGGTGGTTGATCGTCGACGCCTTCGCGAAAAAGTTTCGGATCGACATCACGAAACACCAGAAGAGCGCCATGACCGGCGAGGGGAGCGTCGCTGGTGGCAGCGTTAAGGTTGCCAAGCCGTTGACGTTCATGAATCTCTCCGGCGATGCGGTTCGGCTTCTCGTCAACGCCTATCTCGATTCCACCGACGATCTGATGATCGTGTACGACGACATCGATCTGCCGCTGGCCCGACTGCGCATCAAACCGAGCGGCTCGGCGGGGACCCACAACGGGATGCGATCGATTGTGGATGCGCTTGCGAGCGAGCGCTTTCCGCGCTTACGATTTGGTGTGCGCGGCGCGGAGTATGGCGACGGTCGTCTCCGCGATTATGTCCTCGACGATTTCACTGCCGAGGAGACGCCGCTGGTTGAGCGGGGGATTGAGCGTGCTGTCGACGCGCTCGTACTCTTTGCCCGCGGCGATCTGAAACGTGCGATGAACGAGTTCAACCGCGATATCGTTGAGGGTGACGCGAAGCCTGTTGCACCGGAGAAAGATCCCACCCCATGAACATCCACACCCTCGGCGAGCTGCGCACTTCCGGATACCGCGTCACATCGATTAAGGACGAGATGCGGAAGAACCTGCTCGCGGCGATCGCGCGCGGCGAGAGCCTCTTTCCGGGCATTCACGGCTACGAGCGCACGGTCATCCCGGCCATCCAGAACGCGATCCTCTCGCGGCACGACATCATCCTTCTCGGTCTTCGCGGGCAGGCCAAGACGCGAATCCTCCGCTCGCTGACGAACTTTCTCGACGAGCGCGTTCCCATCATCGCCGGATGCGAGATCAACGACTCGCCGCTTGCGTCGACGTGTAAACGCTGCCGGCGCCTTGCCGCGGAACAGGGCGACGATCTGCCGATCGCATGGCTCACGCGCGACGAGCGCTATCGCGAGAAGCTGGCCACGCCCGACGTCACGGTAGCGGATCTCATCGGCGACATCGATCCGATCAAAGCGGCCAACCAGCGGCTGACGTACGCGGACGAGGAAGTGATCCACTACGGCATCATTCCGCGCACGAACCGCGGGATCTTCGCCATCAACGAACTGCCCGATCTCGCGCCGCGCATCCAGGTAGCGCTGCTGAACATCCTCGAAGAGCGCGACCTGCAGATCCGCGGCTTTCCGGTACGCATTCCGATGGACGTCGTCCTCGTCTTCAGCGCCAACCCCGAGGACTACACGAGCCGCGGCAACATCATCACGCCGCTCAAGGACCGCATCGACTCGCAGATCCTGACGCACTATCCGCAGAACATCGACACGGCGATGCGGATCACGCGGCAGGAGGCGTGGACTGAGCGGGAGGGTGCGATCGAGATCGACATCCCTGATTACATCAATACGCTGGTTGAGCAGATCGCCTTCGTCGCCCGCGGCTCGGAGCTCGTCGATCAGTCGTCCGGCGTCTCCGCACGTCTGACGATCGCGGCGATGGAGCTGCTGCAATCGAACATGGAGCGGCGCGCTGCGCTGACGCACGATCGAAATGTTTTTCCACGGCTTTCCGACCTCGCCATGCTGCTGCCCGCGATCACCGGCAAGGTGGAGATGGTTTATGAGGGCGAGCAGCAGGGCTCGGAGGTCGTGGCGCGGAAGCTGATCGGCGAGGCGGTCGCGAAGTTGTTCGCGACGAAGTTCCCGGCGGTCGAGCGAGCGGGAGTTGGCGGTCGGAATGAGCGCAACCGGTCATACGCCGACCTCGGGGACGACGAGTTGGACGACGCGTTTGCCAGCCACCGCGGCCGCAAACAGAAGCCGCCTCCGCGTCACGAAGAAAAGCCGGCGGCTCCGAGCGAGCCGAACTACGACCTGATCCTGGCGTGGTTCGTCGAAGGCCACAAGATCACGCTCTCCGATGAACAGCCGTTCGCCGCGTACTTTGCCGAATTGAAGCGGGTGCCGAAGCTCCAGGAGACTGTTCAGAAATACATGCAGGCCACCCACGATCGCGAGCTGGCCTTCTGGATGGAGATGGTGCTGGAGGGGCTGCACCAGTCGCTTCGTCTGGCCCGCGAGGATCTCGATTCGACGATCACGTTCCAGGAAATGATGAAGTTCAATGTGCTGCGGACCGTGAAGTAGCCGATCTCCAGACTACAATTCCGTCATGGCGAAGGTCACGGTCGAGATCCCAAACGACTTGGCGCGGCAGATCGACCGCATCATCCGCGACGGCTGGTTCCCCGATCAGGAAGCGATCATGCGCGAGGCGCTCTCGCACTTCGTCGACGCCAAGTCCTTCCTCGGCGACTCCCCGCGCATGCTGCACCGCTTCGCCGCCGATGCGCTCAACGACTCCAAGCCGGAGGTCGCCCTCAAGTTCGTCAATCGCGCGCTGTCGTTCCTGCCCACCGACCAGATGACCGACTTCACGCTCTATCAAAACCTGATCGAGCTGCGCGTCCAGATCCTGCTGGTGCTCGATCACACCGCCGAGGCATTGACCACGCTCGAAGAAGCCCGCGAAACGCTGCCGAACAATCCGACGATCGCGAAGTGGATCGAGAGGTTGAAGAAAAAGAAGTGAGTGAGACAGAGATACAGAGATACAGAGATCAGAGACAAGAGATCGGAGATAAGGAGGGCCGAGTTCCCTGATCTCTGTTCTCTCACGGTGAAAAGAAAAGATGAGAGACGAGCGATCAGAGATCAGAGATAAGAAGCCCGAGTTGCCTGATCTCTGATCTCTAGTCTCTAATCTCTGCTTCTCCCCCCCATGCGCCACCGTTACTCCTACCTCGACCCCGATCTCATCCGCCAGCTTCTCGAGGAGATGGGGCTGCGGCGGCTCTTCAACCATCTGCTGCTGCAGAGCGGAGGCGACGTCGATGAGGCGATGCGCTGGATGCGCGCGTTGCAGGACCGCGGCTATATCGATCCGAACATCGATCTCGATGCGTTCTTCGCCCGGCTGATGGAAGAGAACGTCATCGGCCAGGATGCGGACGGGAATGTCGTTCTCGCAGCGGGCGGCGAGCGTTCGATCCGCCGCGATGCGCTCGATGAGATCTTCGGCGGCCTGCAGAAGTCGCTCACCGGCTCGCATTCCGTGAACACGGCCGGGCAGGGGAGCGAGCGTTTGACGGAGACGCGTCCGTACCAGTTCGGCGACGATCCGATGTCGATCGATTCGATCCGTTCGCTGCAGAACGCGATGAAACACACCGATCCGGCCGATTCGATTTTGATGGCCGAGGATGATCTGGAAGTGTTTGAGACAGAGCACAACTCGAGCTGCGCCACGGTGGTGATGATCGACATCTCCCACTCGATGATTCTCTACGGCGAGGACCGCATCACGCCTGCGAAGAAGGTGGCGCTGGCGCTGACGGAGCTGATTCTGACGAAATATCCGAAGGACTCGATCGATGTGCTGCTCTTCGGCGACGAGGCGAAGGAAGTGCCGATCTCCGAGATCCCGTACGTCCAAGTCGGCCCGTTTCACACGAATACGAAGGCGGGGCTGGAACTGGCGCAGCGCATCCTCCGGCGCCACAAGCACAACAACAAGCAGATCTTCATGATCACCGATGGCAAGCCTTCCGCGTTGACGGAGAACGGGCACCTCTACACGAACTCGTTCGGCCTCGATATGAAGATCGTCAATCGAACGCTGGAAGAAGCCGACCGCTGCCGCCGCGCCAACATCCCGATCACGACGTTCATGCTGGCCACCGATCCGATGCTGGTAAATTTCGTCGAGCAGCTCTCGAAGATCAATCGGGGGAGGGCGTTCTATTCCTCGCCGGACCGGTTGGGCGAATACATCCTGGCGGACTACATTCGCAACCGGCGCAAGTTTGTGCACTAGGGGGCAACGTTCACTTCGCCGATGAGGATTTACGTAGGTCGGACTCTCCAGTCCGACATC
>Ga0307470_10000770_pt1 | contig 13887 bp, 7 predicted proteins | sample atmos_gasesAM3C__FD_204565 | JGI IMG/M metagenome (GOLD analysis project Ga0307470, IMG submission 204565) | Hardwood forest soil microbial communities from Morgan-Monroe State Forest, Indiana, United States - atmos_gasesAM3C_05 | ecosystem: Environmental > Terrestrial > Soil > Temperate forest... | reverse complement strand
GCGCTGGGCCCGGCCATGCGCAACGAGGCGCTGCGGCTCCTCGAGATCCGCAACTGGCTGGAGGTCCAGGTACGGCCGCGTGCGGCGCGCGGTGCCTGAAATATGCGCAAGCACGGATGGCATGAATTTCGAGCGATTTACGCGTCCCAGGCGCCGGCCGGTGTCGGCGCATAGGCCCCGGTTTTGGGGAGCGCCTCGAGCGCCTGAAGGCAAGTACTGCACATGCTCTTGAATTCGGCGCTGACGCGGGCATCGGCCCCCAGTTGGCGCCAATATTTTTCGGCGAGCGAACGGGCGGGAGCCCAGGCGTGCAAGGTATCGGAGGTCGGACCCGGAGGGCTGAACACACGCGCAAAGATTTGATCGTGCTCGGGAGCAAACAGCATGGGCAGCATGTCGTAGATCGGCGCCAGGTCGAAGTGACCGTCATAGGCATCGAAGAACGCGAGATTTCCAAAATGCCGGTCCGTGTTGGCAATGAGCCCGCCGAAAGCGAACACCACGCGCACCTGGTCGAGCGTTTGCGATTCAATGTGGCGATCCCGGTTCAAACGGCCGGCCGACGAGATCCAGTCGTCCAGGCTGCCATACGAGCCCGCATCGATCGCGAGCAGCGAAGTGACGCCGACGCGGCCGGCCGCGCCTTCGCGATCGAAACGATCCACCTCGAGGTAGGTGCGGTTTCCAAAATGGAAAATCCTCGACCGGGCAGCTGCGATGCCGGCGGATCGCAGTACCTCATGACCGTGGTGCTCGGCGACGAGCAGATCTGCCCAACGCCGTCCGACGGCATCGCTGACGAAGGGCGAGAACTTGACCAGAACGTGCCGCGGGCCGTCTGCGTCCTTCAGCAGAACCGCGAACTTCGGATGTTCTCCGTGCGCAGATGAGCCCGGTAGTTCGCCGTGCATGACTTGGTCGACGAGCGCCGGGAATCGTGACTCACGCTCGTCACTGTTGATCGGGGACGCGCACCTTTGCCGGGCGATGAACTCGTCCAACGCCGAACGGCCCAAAATGAGGTCGCCAACCGTGTCTGAACCATGCAGCGTGAGATAGCGAAGGTAGTGATCGTCCGTCCAGTCGATGACGCGCTGTGGTAGATCAATGTCCGGATAACGGTGAGGGATTGCGCGGCCCAAGAATCCTGCGGGACGCTGATCCTGCAGAAAATAAGGCAGCCCCGCGGTCAAGCCCGCCCCCGCAAAGCCTCGAGCGGTTGCCTCCTCACTTGCCTCGAAGTAGTACTGACCGGCGACCAGAGCGTAGAGCGTACCCAGATCATTGATATCGCCGGATCGACCGACTCGGAACAGTGGCCACGCAGACCCGATACCCCTGATCTCGCGCCGCAAGCCGTAGCGAGCACCTCGGGTGCTGCCGATCCGAATGACCCGCCCGTCTCTCAATAGACCTTGCAGCCGACCCCAGACCCAGGACTTCGAGACTTGGAGAATTTGCTCGAGCTCCGCCGCCGTGGTGATCCCGGAGCGAAAATGTCCGAGCATTCGTTCAAGTTTGGCTTCCCGGTCCATCCATCGAGCGTATCACCAATTGAAAGATAAAAAACTAATAAAAAACATATATATCTAGTAATAAACAGTATAAAAATTAATAGCTTAGATCATAAATGAGGGCAATAAAAGATAGATAACCACCGCGACGTTGATGTCGGGAGCGTGCCCCACCTAGACCTGCGCGAAACCACCGTCCACGAACAGCTCGATACCGGTGATGTAGCTGCTGTCATCGGAGGCGAGAAACACGACAGCCTTCGCGATCTCATCGGGCGTACCGAGTCTGCCCAGCGGAACGTTGCTGGAAATCATTTTCAACCGTTGCTGCCCCGCCTCGCTCGAACCCAGCAGCTCGCTCAATCCCGGCGTATCCGTGGAACCGGGGCTCACCGCGTTCACACGGATGCGGCGACTCTTCAAGTCCGTCGTCCATGTGCGCGCAAACGAGCGCACCGCCGCCTTGGTGGCGGCATAGACGCTGTTCGCCGGCAACCCCTTGCTGCCGACGATGGACGCATTCAAGACGATCGAGGCGCCATCCGGCATCAGCGGCAACGCCTTCTGCACGGTAAAGAGCAGGCCCTTGACGTTGACGCTGAAGATCGATTCGTAGAACTCCTCGGTGATCGTGCCGAATGGGGCAAGCTTCGCAACGCCGGCGTTAGCGAACAAGACATCGAGCCGGCCCTTATCCTGCTTGATCCGTGCAAACAGGTGGTCGAGATCGCCAAGGTTCGACACGTCGCCCTGCACGCCGGCGACGTTCTTGCCGATTTCCCTTGCCGCAGCGGCCAATTCCGCATCACGGCGTCCCGTGATGAACACGTACGCGCCCTCGTTCACGAAGCGCTTCGCCGTCGCGAGGCCGATACCGCTGTTCGCACCCGTGACGAGAGCAACTTTTCCGTCGAGCTTACCCATGCGTTTTTCCTCTGGCCTACCGCGAAGGTGCGGCTGAAGCCGAGCGCTTCAAGGCCGGCGATGCCGTGCCTCGCGCTCCGGAACCCAAGATCATACGCCGCGCCGATTCCTGCGGATCGGCGCGGTGATCGCCTTGCGCCGACGCTGCCTTCGTCTGCGTCCCAAGAACGGCCACCCGCTCTTCGATTGAACGAAAGTTCGGCTTGCCCAAGATGAGCTGCCGCGCCTGCTCCTGCGGATCAACAGCCGGCGTTCGAACGCCGCCCGCCCCAATCGCCGGCGATGCGTCGACCACCCTGGCTCGGCCGCCGACGGTGCCGGACAGAAGGTCTCTCGCCTGCGACTGAGCGTCGCCCGCAGCCTCCGCCGCCAGCACCGCATTGCCGTGCAGCAGAAATGCCGCGGATATCAACACCAAACCAGACTTCAGCGTTTTGACAGGAATGAATGAGTTCATCGTGATTCTCCAAGTGAGAGAGCAAACAACAACCAACAATTACATGTATATACATGTAATTGCGCCAAAAAAAGTGTGTGCAAAGAGAGTTTCATGTAGGTCTGTGCGTGGGTTGACGGTCCGTCGTAGGCATCTTTGTCCGTCGTAGACATCGTCAGTTCGCCGCCAACTTGGCCGCGGCCAGATGAGCGGCTTTCTTGAGTACCGCGGCCTCGGCACGCCCGATTTGCTTTTCGAACGCCTGTTGTGCCGTCTCCCACGCCGGTTTCAATTTTCGAACCATCGTCTCACCCGCGGCCGTCAATACCCAGCGCCGCTCTCGCCGGTCGCTGCCGGCCGCATTCTCCACCAGGCGGCTTTTCTTGATCAGAGCCAAGGTTCGCGTCGCAGTCGTCTGGTCGATGCCGATCGCATCGGCAAGCTCCGTCGTGGACAGATTCGGGGCTGCGCTCAGCACCTGCAGAACCGTGTACTGCGAGGGGTGCAGGCCGCTGTCGGCGAGCGCGGTTTCGTACAGAGTGGTCACGGACCGCGCGGCTTGGCGCAGCGTCGCGCAATAGCAGGGAAGCGACAGCAGTTTCATGATGGTTACCTCGGAAGGACAATACATGTATATGCATGCAATGTCAAGCTCGTCGGTCTCTGCACCGCGTCATCGACCCTCGGGCGCCGGCGGCGCCCCCTGCGCCATCCGCCATGGCGATCGGTCTCCCCAGCCCTTCAAAGCATCAGTCGCCCATGCCGTGCTCTTGTCCGTGTGGCAGAGGTTGCATGCGTTGGGAATTTTCAATGCATCGCTCTCGGCCGGGGTGATGAATCTGAACGTATGCGCCCGCACATTCACGTCCGCGATGGTCTGCTCGATTTTGGGCATGTGGCAGGCCACGCACTGGCTGCCCGCACTGCCCGGCGCATGATGAGTGTGCGCCTCGATGGTCGGCGCGTGCGGGCCATTTTGCGTATTCGGTCCATGACAGGTCATGCAAACTTCCGCCGCGGGTTTGATCAACATCGCATCGTTGTCGGATCCGTGCGGATCATGGCAGCTGACGCACATGACGCCGCGCGTGTACATCAGGCTCTGCACGAAATCATTGCCCTGCATGCGGTTCTTGTGCGCCGTGCCGTCCGGGAAATGGGTGAACGACAGCTCGCCCAATCGGTGGTCCTCCAGTTTCCAATAGTCGGCGAGCCTCTTTCCCATGTGAAAGCCCACCGGCCAGTCGTAATACTTGCCCTTGATGGGATTCGTCAGCGGCTGACCCTGCGAATGGCATTGGATACACGTGTCATTGGCCTGCACGTAGTTGAGCTTGCCCGGATTGACGATGTTCGGCCGACCCTGGTGTTCGACGTGATCGCTGCCGGGTCCGTGGCACTTTTCGCAGCCGACGTTCCACTCGGTGACTTTCTTGGTGGCAATGTCGTAGTTGACCGAGTGACAGCCGTCGCACAGCGGCCCCGTAGGCCGCTGCATGTTGTCGGGAGGATAGAGCGGCGCCCACCAGTCGCTGCCGTTCTTCACGAAGTACGGGCGCCAGATCTTGTGGGTCACATCCCACTGCGCGGGAAACACAAAATAGTCATCGCCCACTTGTTTGAAATAGCGCTGCTTCCACTTGCTGCCGTAGGTCAGCGCGATGTCACCCCTGCCAAAGGTCAGGAGCGGATCCGGCTTTGAAAGATCCGGGATGATGGCTTCCGGATGGGCATGCGGATCTTGGACCACGTTGGCCATGCGGGTCTTCTTCCAGCGAGCGTAGATTTCCGTATGACAATCTCGGCAGGCGGACGAACCCACATAGTGAGCGGCGCCGGCGGTTGGCGATTGCGCAGCCGGCGAGAGCGCAGCCGCCATTCGCGGCGACAAGGCCGCAACTCTGGGCAGATGGCGCAGATATGCGCTCAGCTGCCAGAGCTTCCGATCGGGCAGCGTCCATGCGGGCATGCCGGTGTGCCGGATGCCGTTCTTGAGGTGATAGAAAAGTTCGCCGTCGCTCATCCGCTGCACATCGGCGCCGCGCAGATCCGGCGGCCGCGGATATTGGCCGCTGCCGACTTCCGTCTTGCCGCCGCCGTCGTACGCGTGGCAAATCTCGCACTTCTGGGTGTAAACCTCATGGCCCGCGTCGACGTCGGGGCTTCCCGCCCTGACATCGAGCGGATTTTTCATCGCCCGGAAGCCGGCCGGCACGGTGTAGTGCAGAAGCCATTGTGCAACGTTGCTCTCGAGAGCCGGCGCATCCTCGCGCGCACTCGACCCTTCCCAGACGATGAGTGCACACAATCCGATGCACAGAGCGGCGGCGACGCCGATGCTCGATAGGGTGATCCACCATGCCTTCTTCGAGCTCATCGTCGACGCCTCGCTGCTTCCTCGCCCAATGACAATCGATTTCCCCGAGAGTTTGAATCGCGCCGCGCCGCAGCCGCCCTGCGGTCCCCACTTACGTACCTTCGAAGCGCCGGAAGAGTTGCGTCACCCAGTCCACGAATACCCGTAGTTTCGCATTCAGCTGGCGACTGGGCGGGTAGGCAACGTAAACCTCCTGCGGCCGTGGTCGCCAGGCCTCGAGCACGGCGATCAATTCGCCGCGTGCGATGAAGGGGCGCACCATGAAATCGAGCGTATGCACCAACCCCAAGCCTGCCAACGCCGTCGCGAGATGTGCATTGCTCTCGTTGACGATGACGCTGTTTCGCGGCTCGAGCTCGAGACGTTCGCCGTGGTCGAGGAAATGCAGCGGCTGCACGCGCCCGCTATGTGCCGAAAAATAGCCGGCCACCGGGTAGTCGCCGTCGATGATTTGGCGTGGATGCTCGGGTACGCCGTAGCGGGACAGATAGCCGGGACTGGCACAGGTGGTCCAGGGCAGCGCGCCGATCTGCCGCGTAATCAGCGACAAGTCGGTGGCAGTACTGCGGATGGCGCAGTCGATGTTCTCGCCGACGAGGTCAACCGTGCGGTCGGTGACGCCGAGCTGCACCTGGATGTCGGGATAGCGGGCGCAGAAGTCCGGCAGCGCGGGAATCACGATGCCGCTGGCGGTCGAGCCGCCGGTATCCACACGCAGTGGGCCGCGCGGATTTGCCTGGGCACGTCCCAGCGTCGTTTCGATGTCGTCCAGTTCCACGAGTAAATGGCGTGTGCGCTCGTAATAGGCCGCGCCGTCGCTGGTCACGCTCACCCGTCGCGTGCTGCGCTCGAGCAATTTCACGCCCAGATGTCGCTCCAGGGATTGGATCAATTTGCTCGCGGTCGCGTTGGGCATCTGCAGGGATTGCGCGGCGCGGTTGAATCCACCCGTCTCCACGACCCTGCCGAACACGCGAATTGCCTGCAAATGATCCACGGAGGGGCTCCACGGGAAGGAGCCCCATTATCCACATATGGGAATAAAGAAACCATCTTTCACGGGTTTATCTCTCCAGACGTGGTCAATAGACTGGCTTCCATACCGCGGCGCTTCGCCGCCATCCGGAGCCGAAATCATGAAACCCACGGAATACACCAACATCCACGCCAGCAAACACGCGGGCAAGGTTGCTCTGGTCACGGGCGGCAGCTCGGGACTCGGGCTTGCCGCCGCGGCGCGGCTCGCCCAAGAAGGTGCCATCGTCTACATCACCGGTCGGCGCCAACCGGAGCTCGATGCCGCCGTCGTCAAGATCGGCCGCCAAGCCAAGGCGATTCGCGGCGACATCGCGGTGGCAGCTGACCTGGACCGCATCTATGCCGCGATTGCCGCGGCCGAAGGACGATTGGATATTCTCTTTGCCAATGCGGGCGGCGGTGAATTCTCGCCGCTCGGTGCCATCACCGAAGCACAGTTCGACAAGTACTTCGGCATCAACGTCAAGGGCACCCTGTTCACGGTGCAGAAAGCCCTCCCCCTGATGCGCGCAGGCGGTGCCATCGTGATCAACGGTTCGATGGCCTCGATCAAGGGCGCACCCGCCTTCGGCGTCTACGCCGCCACCAAGGCGGCATTGCGGTCCTTCGCCCGCACCTGGGCCTCGGACCTCAAGGGCCGCGACATCCGCGTCAATGTCGTGGCGCCGGGAACCGTGGTCACACCGGCCTACAAATCCGAGCTCGGTCTCAGCGACCAGCAAATCCAGGAATTTGCGGCTTACGCGGCCAGCATCACTCCCCTGGGCCGCACCGGCACTCCGGACGAGATTGCAAAGGCTGTGTCGTTTCTCGCGTCGGACGACGCCAGCTACATTACCGGCGTCGAACTTTTCGTCGACGGCGGTCAAGCGCAAATCTGATCCCGGAAGGCTGCGTCACCGCGATGATCAAAGACGGTTGGCATCTAACGGTATAGGCGCAGTGAGCGCGACCGGTGGCGCCGTGCGCGGGGCCGGCGGCGCCGTGATGCTTCCCGGCTCACCCAGCCGCAGCCGGACGTGATGCGTGGCTCCGTCGTCCATCAAGGGAATGACCACCGGCTCGCCCGCCAGCGTTTCACCGTCCAATTCGGCGTGCACCACGCCCCGGCTCACGCCATGGGGATTCTCGATCAGAATCACGTAGCGCGCCGAACGATATTTGAAGACGATTTCGGCCCTGGGCCACTGCTGCGGAATACACGGCGCCAGCAGCAGTGTGGTTCCCTGGAGACGAAATCCCAATATCGCCTCGAGTCCGGCCCGGTACATCCAGCTGGCGGAACCGGTGTACCAGGTCCAGCCGCCGCGCCCGATGTGCGGAGCCACGGAATAGACGTCTGCGGCGACTGCATAGGGTTCCACCTTATAACGATGCACGTCCGCTCGCGTGCGCGTGCGATTGACGGGATTCAACAGTGCCAGCAGCGCCGCCGCTTGATTCCCCAGGCCTAGGTTGGCGTAGGCCATGACCAGCCACAGCGCAGCATGCGTGTATTGGCCGCCGTTTTCACGGATGCCGGGCGGGTAACCCTTGATGTAGCCTGGGTTGAGCGGTGTGTGGTCAAAGGGCGGCGTGAACAGCAGCGCGAGACCCGAGTCGGCACGGATGAGTTGCGCCTCGACCGCCGACATCGCGCGCGCCGCCCGGTCGGGCGCCGCTGCCCCGGAGATGACCGCCCACGACTGAGCGATCGAGTCGATTCGGCATTCCGCGTTGGCAGCCGAACCCAAGGCAGTTCCATCGTCAAAATACGCCCGCCGGTACCAGTCGCCGTCCCAGCCGGAGCGTTCCAACGATGCTTGCAGCGCCGCCGCGTGGCTCAACCATTGAGCAGCTCGCCGATGCTCGCCGCGCGCCTGGGCGTACGGCGCAAACGTCGTCAGGGTCGCGTGCAGGAACCAGCCCAGCCAAATGCTCTCCCCCTTGCCCTGCTCACCGACGCAATTCAACCCGTCGTTCCAGTCGCCGGTTCCGATCAGGGGCAAGCCGTGCGCCCCGACCTTGAGACTCTGATCGAGCGCGCGCGCGCAGTGTTCGAACAAGCTCGCGGTCTCATCCGAAGTGATCGGCTGAAAGTAGGCATCGTGTTCGTCCGCGCGCAGTGTCTGGCCCTCGAGAAAGGTCACCTTCTCGTCAAACACCGCCAGGTCGCCCGTGGCCAGCACATAGTGCGCCGCGACGTACGCCAGCCACACCCGATCGTCGCTGATCCGGGTGCGCACGCCCTGGCCGGATTGCGGCAGCCACCAATGCTGCACGTCGCCTTCGAGGAACTGGCGGCCGGCGGCGCGCAGCAAATGCGCGCGCGCGACGGCCGGTTTCGCAATGGTCAGCGCCATCGAATCCTGCAGCTGATCGCGAAAACCGTAGGCACCGCTCGCCTGATAGAAAGCGGAACGCGCCCAGATGCGGCAGACGAGCGTCTGATACAGCAGCCAACGATTCAGCATGATGTCCATGGACCGGTCCGGGGTCTCGATCTGCACCACGCTCAACGCGTCGTTCCAGAACTTTCGCACCGCCTGGAAGACCTCGCCCAGATCCGCCGCCCGGTATCGCGTGATCAGCGCTCGAGCCTCTGCCTCATTGGCCGCCTCGCCGAGCAAGAACACTACCTCCATGACCTGATCCGGTTCGATCTCGAGTTGCGACTGCAATGCGCAGCAGGGATCGAGGCCGGCGCCGATCCGTTTTGAAAGCGGCTCGAGACTCGACAAAGCGGCCGGCTTCTCGAGCGTGCCATGCCGGCCCAGAAACTCGCGCCGGTCGCAGGTCCAGGAAGTTTGCTTGCCGCACAGATCCGCAAAGGCAATGTATCCGGCGGACGCCGCACTCCAGGGGTTGCGTGCGAACAGTGCGCCGGTCTCGGCGTCGACTTCCGTCGTGACGAAGGGCGCCGAGGCAGCCCGGGATTGCCCGAGAACCCACTCGGCGTAGGCCGTCACCGAAATGCGCCGCATGCTGCCCGACGCATTGTGAATCTTCAGGCGGGAAATCTTCACCGGATCGTCCGGCGCCACATACTGCAGTAAATCCAGCGCAATGCCGTGCGCCGTATGTTCAAACCGGCTGTATCCCTGGCCGTGGCGCGCGCTATAAGACGTGTTCGGATCTCGGATGGGCAGAGCCGTCGGTCCCCACAACACGCCGGTCTCTTCGTCGCAGAGATAGAGAGCCTCGCCCGGCCGATCGGTAACCGGATCATTCGACCAGGGCGTCAGCTGATTCTCGCGGCTGTTCCGGGACCAGGTGTACCCGCCGCCCTCCGCGGACACATGAAATCCAAAGTGCGGGTTGGCGACCACGTTGATCCACGGGGCCGGAGTCGACTGTCCGGGGCCCATGAGGGTGAGGTATTCTTGTCCGTTCCCGGCAAATCCCCCGAGGCCGTTGAAGAATTCAAGATGCGGCGGAGCACCGATCGGGGCCGCCGCCGCCGGCGCCGCGGCCGGTGTGCTGTGGCGGGCGGTGCGCGGGCCGATCATTTCGGGTTCCCCGTGCCGGTCGAGCTGATCGGCGAGGCTGCCGCGCTGTCCCGCCAATACGACGCGCGCCACCGAGGACAGGAGGGCCCGGGTTTGCTCCGATATCAGATCCATCCTCAAGACGAACACGGAGCCGCGCATGCTGTCCGCCCCGAGTGTCGGGCGCGACTGGCTCATCCGCAGCTGGGTCTCCAGCGCGTTCTGCAGATCCTGGACATAAGAGGCAGCGCGTTCATTCAGGATCACGAGGTCGACGGCCAGCAGTTTCATCCGCCAGTATTCGTGGGCCCGCAGCAGCTGACGCGCAATCTCGATCTCCTCCACATCGTCGATCCGCACCAGCACGATCGGCAGATCCCCGGAAATGCCCTGCGCCCACAACGCCGCCGGCCCACCGCCGCCGCGGCGTATGACGTCGGAGGAAGAACGCATGGATGCATTGGCCACGAGCACATGGCTGGCGAGGCGCTGGAACAGGCTTGCCTCGGCTGCATCCATCCCCAAGTGACGCAACTGCACCTGCGCCTGGGTCCATGCCAAGGTGGCCGCCCGTACAAACGCGTTGGCCTCGCGGTGCTTGTCGAGCAGGTCGAGTACGCCCTGGCGGGAGTCCGCCACGCCGGTCCAGTAGGCGATGCGCACGGTGCCGCCCGCCGGAACCCGCAGCCGGTGCCGCAGCGCGAACACCGCATCCAAGACCGTGCCCACCGTATTGGAGAGAGGCCGGCCATCCCATATCGAGATGGCCTCGCGCAATTCACGCGCACGCCCGATGAAACGCGCCCGGTCCGTCTCGAATTCCGGCGAGCGCAAGCTCTCGCCTTCCACGATGGCCTGATGGGCGGCCCAGATCTGCGGTTGGGCGGCCGCGGTTCGCCGCCGGGTTGCCAGCAGCACGCCCACTTTCGCGACATACTCGGTTTGCACGAACATTTTCGAGAACGCCGGATGGGCGCTGTCGGCGGCGGCGGCCGCGAGCACGAGCTCTGCATACGAGGTGACATCGATCTCCCGGACCCGGCTGCCGGTGTTGGTGATCGAGACGCGGCGCACTTCGGCGTCGTCCTCGGGCGAGACGACGACCTCCAGGGTGGTGGTGATCGTGTCATCGACGCGAATGAACTCCGCGCGATCTTCGGTGAAGGTCGCCTCGTATCGATCGGGTTCGGCGCCGCTGGGCTGGTAGCCGGCGGACCAGACCACGCCGCTCTCGACGTCGCGCAAGAAGAGGTAACTGCCGAAATCGTCGCGGGTCACATCTTCGCGCCAGCGCGTGACCGCGAGGTTTCCCCAGCGGCTGTAGCCGGAACCCGCGGCGGTGAGCATCACCGCGTAGCGCCCGTTGGAGAGCAGGTGAACTTGCGGAACAGCGTCGTGCGGCGTGTACAAGCGGCGCACCTCGGCGATTCGCGCATCGTCGATGCGCGCCGCCGTGGTCACTTCCTCTGCCCGAGGGTGCATCACGGACACGTCGCGCGGCGTCCTTTCCTGCAGCAAGAGTTCGGTCGCCTGCACCATGGGTTCGGCGTGAAAGCGGTCGCGCGGCTTGCCGTCGAACAGTACGTTGGCAAGGGCCACCACGGTCATGCCCTGGTGATGCGCCATATAGGCTCTGATGATCGCGACCTTCGAGCCTTCGGGCACGCGGCTGCGCGTGTAGTCGAGCGCCTCGTAGAAACCGTAGCGGCCGCGCGCACCGATTGCCTGCAGCCGCGAGAAGTTCAACCGTGCTGCGCCCGGATCCACCATCGCCGCGAGCGCGGTCGCGTACGGGGCGATCACGGTATTCTGGCTCAAACCCCGTTTAAGCCCCAGGCCCGGCACGCCGAAGTTCGAGTATTGATAGGTGAATTCCAGGTCCCGCGCGTTATAGGCGGACTCCGACATTCCCCAGGGAATGCCGAGCTCGGCGCCATAATTGATCTGCCGCGCAACGATCAGACGATTGGTCTCGTCCAGCAAACTGCCGGCCGGGGCGCGCAGCACCAGCGACGGCATCAGGTATTCGAACATCGACCCGGACCAGGAAATGAGCGCGGCTCCATGGCCGATCGGCGTCACCGCTCGGCCGAGGCGAAACCAGTGCGCCGCCGGCACGTCGTTCTTCGCGATCGCGACGAAGCTCGCGAGGCGCGCTTCGGAAGCCAGCAAGTCATAACAGTTGGAATCGAGCGTACCCTCGGCCGCGCGGTAGCCGATCGACAACAGACGGCGCTCCCGGTCGAGCAGAAAGCCGAACTCCATGGCCTCGGCCATCGACCGTGACGCCGACTCGATGGCCGCCAGGCGCCCCCGCAGACTGCGCCGCTGTTCCTCCGTTTGTTCTGCGTCGCGCCGCCAGCTCTGGATCGAGCGCTGCGCCGCCTCGGCCCAGAAAAGCATCTCTGCGCCCGAGCCGTCGGCGAGCTCGCTGATCAACGCGCGGGCGATGTCCACCATGGTTGCCGCATTCAATGCAAGAGCCGCGGGCTGACCCGCCCGCAGCACCGACCGGAACGCATCGAATGCATGGTCCAGATGATGCCTGGCGATGGATTGCGTGCGTTGATCGTCCGGCAGCTGGTCCCAGGCTTCGCGCGCGAGTTCAAAGGCATCTTCGATTCCAGCCAACGAGTCGCAGGCCGGCAGGGAATGATCGATCCACTCACGGCATGAATTGGCCAGCGCCAGGAGGTGGGCCGCGAGGTTGCCGCTGTCCACCGAGGATACGTAGCAGGGTTCCAGCGGCCGCAGATCCCGGGTGTCGTACCAGTTGTAGAAGTGACCGCGAAAACGCTGCAGCAGCGTCATCGTCGCGAGCGTCGCTTCCAGGCGATCCACCGTCTCCAGGGTTCCCAGCCAGCCGAAGTCGCGGGCGCTGACGGACGCGAGCAGATAAAGACCGATATTGGTGGGAGACGTGCGATGAGCGACCACCGGACGGGGCTCCTCCTGGAAGTTATCCGGCGGCAGCATGCTGTCGTCGGCCGTGACGAAGGTTTCGAAGTATCGCCAGGTTCGCCGGCCTATGCGCCTCAAGACGCGCGCGTCGCCTGGAGTTATCGTCACGCGGCCCGCGACCAGCGGAGATACGCTGATCCATACCGCGAGAGCCGGCGCGGCGAGCCACACCACGATGAAGGGTACTGCCACCCACCAGGCGCTCGGTTGAAGCAGAGCCAGACCTGCCGCAATGCACGCAATCAGAACGCCGCCGCTCATGCGCCGATACGCCCCGCCCAGGCCGAGCCGAGAGCTGAGATTTGCCTGAGCCGCGGTAACCCATTGCAGGAGATTTCGCCGGCTGACGAACAGCCGAAACAGCGTTCGCGCCACCGCGTCCGCCATCAACCAGGCTTGGTGCGCCAGAAACGAAATCAGGAAGGCGGTCTGCGACACCGCGAGCCGCACATCGCCGCGCAACGCGTGCAGGTGGCTGCGGGCGCTGACGTGCGCCCGGTGCGGAACCACGGCGGCGAACGCCGGTATCCAGGCCGGCAGCGCGATGGTGACGAGAATGAAGGCCGTCCAAACGAGCGCCGCGGGCACGGGCATCGTCCATCCCAGCAGCAACGCGGCGACACTGGCCGGTGCCGACAATGTTCGCCGCAAATTGTCCAGCATTTTCCAAAGCCCGATGAGCGGCACCCGGCCGCTGACCCGCGTGTCCGTGGCGGCGTCCTTGCGGCCCAGAATCCACGGCAATAGCTGCCAGTCGCCGCGCGCCCAGCGGTGTTGGCGTGACGCGGCCACGTCGTACCGCGAGGGAAATTCTTCCACGACTTGTATGTCCGACACGAGGCCGGCGCGCGCGAATGTGCCCTCGAACAGATCGTGGCTGAGCAGCGAACCGTCCGGAACGCGTCCAGCCAGCGCCGCCTCGAAGGCGTCGATGTCGTAGATGCCCTTGCCGGCGTAGGAGCCCTCTCGAAACAGATCCTGGTAGACGTCCGAAGCGGCGGCCGCATAAGGATCGATGCCGCTGGCGCTCGAGAATATCCTCTGAAAGCGCGAACCCTCGCGGCCGATGGGCAACGATGGCGCCACCCGCGGCTGCAGCACGGCATAACCGTCGACGATTTGGCCGGTCGCGGCGTCGAAGCGGGGGCGGTTCAAGGGATGGGCCATTTT
>Ga0307470_10000769_pt1 | contig 13896 bp, 13 predicted proteins | sample atmos_gasesAM3C__FD_204565 | JGI IMG/M metagenome (GOLD analysis project Ga0307470, IMG submission 204565) | Hardwood forest soil microbial communities from Morgan-Monroe State Forest, Indiana, United States - atmos_gasesAM3C_05 | ecosystem: Environmental > Terrestrial > Soil > Temperate forest... | reverse complement strand
TCCACGCCAGCATCGACGGCAACGAGATCCTGCGCGGCCTCGACCTCGAGATCCGGCCGGGCGAGGTGCACGCCATCATGGGGCCGAACGGCTCGGGCAAGAGCACCCTGGCGCGGGTGCTCGCCGGCCAGGAGGACTACGACGTCACCGCCGGCGAGGCGCACTACGACGGCAAGGATCTGCTGGAGATGGATCCCGAGGAGCGCGCCCGCGAGGGGGTGTTCATGGCCTTCCAGTACCCGGTCGAGATCCCCGGGGTGAGCAACACCTACTTCCTCAAAGCGGCGCTGAACGCCGTGCGCCAGCACCGCGACCTGCCGGAGCTCGACGCCGTCGAGTTCCTCGGCCTGGTGCGCCAGAAGATGAAGCTGGTGCAGATGGAGGAGTCGCTGCTGAACCGCCCGGTCAACGAGGGCTTCTCGGGGGGCGAGAAGAAGCGCAACGAGATCTTCCACATGGCGGTCCTCGCGCCGCGCCTCGCGGTGCTCGACGAGACCGACTCCGGGCTCGACATCGACGCCCTGCGGATCGTCGCCGACGGCGTCAACTCGCTGCGCCAGAAGGATCGCGCCTTCCTCGTCATCACCCACTACCAACGGCTCCTCAACTACATCATTCCCGACTTCGTGCACGTCCTGGTCGACGGCCGCATCGTGCGCTCCGGCGGCAAGGAGCTGGCGTTCGAGCTCGAGGCCAAGGGCTATGCCTGGCTCGAGGAGCCGGCGCCGGTCGGGGCGTGACGGAGACCGCCATGGCGAGCGCAGCGGCAGTGGAGACGACGGCCCCCTGGATCGCCGAGCTGGAGCGGCGGGTGCGCGAGCGCTCGCGCGCGTCGTCGTCCAATTCCGAGCCGGCGGAGATTCGCACCCTGCGCGAGCGGGCGAGCGAGCGCTTCGGCGAGCTGGGCTTTCCGACCCAGCGGGAAGAGGCCTGGCGCTTCACCAACGTGGCGCCGATCGCGCGCACCGAGTGGGCGCCCGCGGCACCGCCGGCCGCCGCCTCGCCGGCCCTCGACGCGGCGCTCGCGCCGTACGTCTTCCCGGCGGCGGCGACCCTCGTCTTCGTCGACGGGCGTTTCGCTCCGCGCCTCTCGCGGACCGCGGGCCTGGGCGAGGGGCCAGGCGAGGGGGTCATCGCGACCCCCCTTTCCGAGGCCCTCGAGCGCCATCCCGAGAAGGTCCTGCCGCACCTCGGCCGGCACGCCGGCTTCGGGCAGGCGAGCTTCGTCGCCTTGAACACCGCGCTCTTCGAGGACGGCGTCTTCCTGTGGCTGCCCCGCGGCGCCGTCGTCGAGCGGCCCATCCATCTGATCTTCGCCATGGGCGGGGCCGCCGCCGCGGACGGCCGTCCCGCCGTCACCTTCCCGCGCAACCTCGTGGTGGTCGGCGAGAACGCCCAGGCGACGCTGGTCGAGACCTACGTCGGCCTGGCGCCCGAGGAGCCGGTCTACTTCACCTGCCCGGTGACCGAGCTCGCCGCCGGTCCCGGCTCGGTCGTCGACCACTACAAGGTCCAGCGCGAGAGCCGCGCGGCCTTCCACGTGGCGACCTTCGAGCTCGTCCAGGACCGCTCCTCCCAGCTCTCCTCGCACTCGATCTCGCTCGGCGGCGCGCTGGTGCGCAACGACGTCAACGCGCTCCTGGACGGCGAGGGGAGCGACACCATCCTGAACGGCCTCTACATGATCGGCGGCCGCCAGTTCGTCGACAACCACATGCGGGTCGAGCACGCCAAGGCCCACTGCACGAGCCACGAGCTCTACAAGGGGGTTCTCGAGGGCAAGGCCCGCTCGATCTTCAACGGCCTGATCCACGTGCGGCACGGCGCCCAGAAGACCGACGCCAAGCAGTCGAACCGCAACCTCCTGCTGTCGCCCGACGCGGTCGCCAACTCGAACCCGCAGCTCGAGATCTTCGCCGACGACGTCCGCTGCACCCACGGCTCGACCGTCGGCCAGCTCGACGACGACGCGGTCTTCTACCTGCGCTCGCGCGGCATCGGCGCGGAAGCGGCGCGCAGCCTGCTGACCTACGCCTTCGCGAGCGACATCGTCGAGCGCATCAAGGTCGAGCCGGTGCGCCGCGACCTCGAGGAGTTCCTCTTCACCCGCCTCCCCAAGGGGGAGATCGTCCGCCAGGCGGTGTGATGACCGCTCCCGCCGCTGCCACCGCCGAGGTCGGGGCCGCCACCGGCGGGCGGTCGAGCGGCTCGCCGCGCCCGCCGTTCGACCTCGCGCGCATCCGCGCGGACTTCCCCATCCTCGCCCGCCGCGTCCGCGAGCATCCGCTCGTCTACCTCGACAACGCCGCCTCGGCCCAGAAGCCGCGGGCGGTGATCGAGGCGGTCGCCGGCTTCCTCGGCGAGGGCTACTCCAACGTCATGCGCGGCGTCCACACGCTGTCGCAGGTGGCGACCGACCGCCACGAGGCGGCGCGGGCGCGGGTGCAGCGCTTCCTCGGCGCCGCCGATCCCGGCGAGATCGTCTTCGTCCGCGGCACCACCGAGGCGATCAACCTCGTCGCCCAAAGCTTCGGCCGCGCGCGGGTGGGCCCCGGCGACGAGGTGCTGGTGAGCGAGCTCGAGCACCACTCGAACATCGTCCCCTGGCAGCTCCTCTGCGCCGAGCGCGGCGCGCGGCTCGCCGTGGCCCCCATCGACGACCGCGGCGAGGTGGTGATCGAGGAGCTCGCGCGGCGCCTCACCGACCGCACCCGCATCGTCGCCGTGGCGCACGTCTCGAACGCCCTCGGCACCGTCAACCCGGTCGGCGAGATCGTCCGCCTGGCGCACGCGCGCGGCGCCGCGGTCCTGGTCGACGGCGCCCAGGCCGCGCCGCACTGCGCGGTCGACGTGCGGGCGCTCGACTGCGACTTCTACGCCTTCTCGGGGCACAAGGTGTACGGCCCCTCCGGCATCGGCGCGCTCTACGGCAAGGCCGAGCTCCTCGCCGCGATGCCGCCCTGGCAGGGCGGCGGCGGGATGATCGCCGCCGTCCGCTTCGCCGGCACCACCTACGCGCCGCCGCCGCAGCGCTTCGAGGCCGGCACGCCGGCGATCGAGGCGGCGGTGGGCCTCGCGGCAGCGCTCGACTACGTCGCCGCGATCGGCCTCGAGCGGATCGCCGCCTGGGAGGGCGCGCTGCTGGCGCGGGCGACCGAGCTCCTGGCGGCGATCCCCGGCGTGCGGATCGTCGGCACGGCGCGCGAGAAGGCCGCCGTCCTCTCCTTCGTCGTCGACGGCGTCCACCCGCACGACGTCGGCACCGTCCTCGACGGCCTGGGGATCGCCGTCCGCGCCGGCCACCACTGCGCCCAGCCGGTCATGGCGCGCTTCGGCGTGCCGGCCACGACGCGGGCCTCCTTCGCCTTCTACAACACGCTCGAGGAGGCCGCGGCGCTCGCCGCCGGCGTCGCCGGCGTCCGGGAGCTCTTCCGCCCATGAACGACCTGTACCAGGACGTCATCCTCGACCACAACCGGCGGCCGCGGAACTTCGGCGCCCTCGCCGGCGCCAACCGCACCGCCGAGGGCAACAACCCGCTCTGCGGCGACCGCGTGACCGTCTATCTGGACCTCGACGGCGAGCGCATCCGCAACGTCTCGTTCGATGGGGCCGGCTGCGCCATCTCGACCGCCTCGGCGTCGCTGATGACCGAGGCGCTCAAGGGCAAGACGGTCGCCGAGGCGCAGGCCCTCTTCGAGGTCTTCCACCGCCTGGTGACCGGCGGGGAAGCCGCGGCGGGGGCTCCGGCGGGGATCGGATCCGACGCCGAGATCGACAAGCTGGCGGTCTTCTCGGGCGTGCGCGCCTACCCGATGCGCGTCAAGTGCGCGACGCTCGCCTGGCACACCCTGAAGGCCGCCCTCGACGACCGGGCCGGGAGGGCGAGCACGGAGGAGTGAGAGCCATGGCCGAGCCCCAGGACATCGCCCCGAGCGAGCCCAGCCCTTCCATCTCGCCGAGCGCGTCGACCTCGCCGAGCGCGCCGGCCCCGGCGCCCGTCGATGGCGCCGATCCCGCCGCGACGCAGTACCCCGTCGTGGGCCCGCGCGCCTCCGCCGCCACGCCGGAGGGGCGCGACGCGATCGAGGAGGGGATCGTCGAGACCTTGAAGACCGTCTTCGATCCCGAGATCCCGGTCAACATCTACGAGATGGGCCTCATCTACGACATCGCCATCGAGCCGACCGGCGAGGTCGCGATCGCCATGACGCTCACCTCGCCCGGCTGCCCGGTCGCCGGCTCGCTGCCGGGAGAGGTGCAGACCAAGATCGAGCGCGTGCCCGGCGTCACCGCGGCCAGGATCGACCTCGTCTGGGAGCCCGCCTGGAACCCCAGCATGATGTCCGAGGCGGCCAGGCTCCAGCTCGGAATGTTCTAGCCGCCATCAGCGCGGAGCCTCCTGAAACAGGATCTCTACCCCCGTGAGCTCGCGATAGATCGAGGTTATCGTCTCCTGGAGCGAGACCTCGATCGCAGCGGAAGACAACTCACCTACCTCCGGCGCAACGCCGGTCTCGCGGCAGACCTCGCGCCGCAGGTCCGTGTCGAGCAGGTCCCAGGTCAGCACGGCGATGGCTTCGCGGCAGGAGCGAAAGGCAAGCTCCGGGTTGTGTCGCGAGCGCGCCACGAAGTCGGCTGCGCGTGAGAACGTTCCCGCGCGCCGTGCAGCGAATGCGCTGGCGATGGCGATCCGCGCGTGGGGATGGATCTCCTTTGCGGTGAAGAGCGGGGCGAGCTCCGAGCGCAGCCGTTCGACGTCTTCCAGCCGCTCCGCTTCGCGGTAGGCCCGCGCGAGCTCGAGGGCTACGAGGATGGCATCGTAGGGCGCGCCAATGGCGCGGAGCCGCGCGACCGCCTCGGCGCGGATACGCTCCGCCTGCCGGTCGCGACCGCACGCCTCGGCCACCTCGGCCTCGCGCACCAAGGCGAGCACGCGCTCGCGCTCGCTCGGCAGCAGGTCGGCCAGCTCGCGGCCGGCGGCGACCGCCTGCCGGGCGTCAATCGCCTGGCCCAGCTCGGCGTTGGCCATCGCGAGCCCATGCTGCACGTCGAGGAGCGCGCTCAGGTTCCCGGCCGCCCCGAGAGCGTCGAGGCCGCGGTCGAAGGCGATCCGGGCTCCCTCGGCATCGCCCTCGTCCAGCCGGAGCCACCCCTCGGCGCTCAGCGCCGCGCCGAACCCTGGCAGGTCGTCGCTCTGCTCGCAGAGCTCGGCCGCGCGCGCGAGGAGCGCCAGCGCCTCGTCGGTCCTCTCCTGGTCCCGGCGCAGAAGAGCGAGCCCTTGGCACAGCCGCGCTCTCGCGCGGCTCTCGAGCGGCCGGTCGGCGAGGTGGCGGGCGGCAGCGCGGAAGGCGAGCTCCGGGTCCTTGCCCGATCGCCGGCGCGCGACTCCCAGCAAGCACCAGGCCTCGGCCCGCGCCGCGGCGACCGCCGAGTCACCGAAGCGACGGGCGGCGAGCCATTCGCCGATCGCGATCGCCAGCTGGGCGAGCGCCTCGGCGCGCGGCGGGTCGGCCGCGGCGGCCTCCTCGCCCTCCGCGGTGAGGCGACGGGCGAGCGCAAGGGAGTGAAGGCGCGGCTCGTCCCGGATCGCCTGTTCCCGCTGGTCCGCCGGCAGGGACATCAGCTCGCCATGGAGCGCGCCGGCCTCGCCGCGGTCGCGCTCGACCTCGGCCGCGGCTCGGGTCTCGACCTCGCCGATCCGCGCCCAGAGCGACCCGAATCTGCCGGCCGCAAGAGCGGCATCCACGGGCAGGGCCAGCGCTTGAGCAGGCTCTTCGCGGGTGTCATCGAGGGCCGCGAGCTCGGCGGCCCGCTGGCGGCAGCGGGGGCAGCCGAGCAGATGGAGCAGCTTGGCCTCCGCCTCCGGCTCTGAAGCCAGGAGCTGGAGGATCTCTTCCGTCGCTAGGTGCACGGGAGGTGTCCTTCTCCGCCCGCCTCACCTTCCGGCCCTCCGTCTCGAGCTCCGTATCCGGCCGCTTCGAGCAGAGCGGCGATGGCCGGATCCAGCCGATCGACGAGGACGCACTCGATCGTGGCGACCAGCTTCGTCGACTCGTCCAAGTCCTCGTCGTCGCGAAGCGTCTCCGCCCGCCGGTGCGCACGCTGCAAACCCTCGCCGATCCACCGCAGCCGGGCCTGGGCGCCGAACAGCTCGCCGGCGAAGCTCCAGAGCATCTCGTCGACGATCTTCAACCTGCTCTTCGCCCGGCCCTTGCTTTCCGAGAGGCGTCCCTCCGTCAGCGACTCCGCGACCACCCGCAACCGTTGACCGATCGACCGCAGGCCCTCCGCGACGGCGCGCAGCTCGACCCGGTTCCAGGGTCCCGCGGCCTGCCTCTGCGGAAAGGACTTCGCCGCCCGCCCGACATCGCTCACGGCCCCAGCTCGCGGAGCCTTCCGCCGGGCTGGTCGACAATTGCCCTCCGCCGCCGGCTCGAAATCCCGTCCTCCCTGATCTTTCGCTCGCGCCATCCGGGGCAGCCCTCCGCGGCAGCGTGATCCGCCTGAAGGGTAGGGTGGCTGCGCCGGAGAGCATTCGCCAGGCCGTGGTTGTTCATGCGAGATTGCAGGAACGTGGTATTTTCCGCCTCGCGCGTAACCGCCCGCAGTGTCACGCGGAGCTGCGCTGAGGCAACTTTCTTTCTAGAAGCACCAAGACGCGCGAATGCCGGAACCGGTCCCTCCCCCGCTGGCGGTCACCTTGACCGCCCTCCGCGTCGCCCACGGCTGGGCTCAAGGCCAGCTCGCCACGGCGCTCGGTCTGCGCGGCAAGGAGCTGTCGCGCTACGAAAAGGGCGACCGGCCCCTTTCCCGGGAGAAGCTCGAAGGGCTCATCGCCCCGATGGGCCTGGGACCCGAGGCGATCGACTCGGCCCTGTTCTGGCTGGAGACGACGGACTGCGGGCTGGCCGGGCCGGTCGGCTCACCCTTCGCGCTCGACGAAGCCACGCGCCGGCGAATGGCGCGCCTCGCCACGACCGCGGGATGGACCGCCCTCCAGACGACGCTCACGGTCCTCATCCGAGCACGCTCGTCCGCGCAGGCGGACCGGGAGCGCTCGCGGGCTCCCGCGCGCTGGCGACGCCTCCGCCGCTTCGGGGGCAAGCAGCGGGAGCTCCTCGTCGAGGCGGCCGAGGAGTACCGGAGCTTCGTGCTCTGCGAGCTGGTGTGCGAGGAGAGCGCCAGGGCGGCGGCGGACAAGCCCTCCCGCGCGCTCGAGCTCGCCCGCCTCGCCCTCTTCATCGCCGAGCGCGCGGTCGGCGGCGAGCTGTGGCGGAAACGCCTGGCGGGCTACGCATGGGCCTTCGTCGGCAATGCGCTCAGGGTCGGGAACGATCTCCAGGTGGCGGAGCGCGCCTTCGCGCAGGCACGGGAACTATGGGACGCAGGCGCCGCAGCCGATCCAGGAGTGCTCGATGCCTCGCGCCTGCTGGACCTTGAGGCCTCCCTGCGCCGCGCTCAGGGGCGATTTCCGGAAGCGGTCGAGCTGTTGGACCAGGCGCTTACGGTCAGCCTGAGCCCTAGGCGAACGGCGCACATTCTGCTCAAGCAGGCGAAAACCTACGAGCACATGGGCTACTACGAGCGGGCTGTCGAAGCGCTCGAACGTGCAGCTCCGCGGATCGACCCCGAGCGCGAGCCGCGGCAGGTCTGGCTGCATCGGCAGAGCCTGGCGGTCAACCTCTGCTACCTCGAGCGCCACGCGGAGGCCGCACCGCTCGCCGTCGAGGCGCGCGCGCTCGCGATCGCGCTCCGCAATGAGCTGGATCTCCTGCGCGCGCTGTGGTTGGGCGCGCGCGTTGCAGCGGGGCTCGGCCGCCGGGCCGAGGCGATCGCCGCGTTCCGCCAGGTGCGGGACGACTTCGCCGGCCAAGGTCTGGGCTACGACGCCGCGCTCGCTACCCTCGACCTCGCCGTGCTCCTCCTCGAGGAGGACCGGAGCGCCGAGGTGCGGTCGCTCGCCACGGAGATGGTGCCCATCTTCGCGAGCCTGGAGGTCCATCGCGAGGCGCTCGCCGCGCTGCGGCTCTTCTGGCAGGCGGCCGAGCAGGAGGCGGCCACGGCCGAGCACGGCCGCCGCCTGCTGCGGTTCCTCGAGCGCGCCCGCCACGACCCCGAGCTGCGCTTTGACTCTGGCTCCCCGGACGGCGTCCAGCCACTGTCACTGAGCCGCTGATCGACGATGAGCCCGGCTTCGGTCAATGATTGCAGAGGCCGTTCGGGTCACCACTGCAGCCCTCGGGGGCCGGCGCAGCGGCCGTGAGCCCGATCCGGGGCGTGGGTGAAGGAGCGCAGCGGGCGCCGTCCGGATCACCCGAGCAACCCTCGGCGCCCCAAAGGACGGTCAAGTGGTGCCGAAGCCGGCTGAGCAGGTCGGATGTCGTAGCCTGGGCTGGGACGGGCGCCCTCCGCACTCCATTCAGGGAACCCGGGGTAGCGCAGAGGGGTGAACCCGCGATCGTAAGGCAGAGGACCAGGAGGATGGGTGAGAGGTGCCGAGGCATGGTCGAGACTCCTTTCAGAGTCGGGAGGCTCCGGTGCGGCCGGGATGGCCGCGCGGGCGCTCCCACAGGGAATGTGCGGCCATTCTCGGGGAAAAATCTACCGGAAACGTCATACGGCATGCCGGGGAGGACGCCATGACCCGAGGCAAGGGTCCCGGCGAGTTCGGCCGGGCTTTGCGTTTCGAGCGCCTCGTACGGGGGCTGACTCAGCGGCAGTTAGGCGAGTCCGCCGGCGTGAGCCAGAGCCAGATCTCGCTCTGCGAGGAAGGTCGCAGGACCCCGACGCGCCGCACCCGGGAGCGCCTGGCCACCGGGCTCGGCCTCTCTCTCGCCCGGCTCGAGCGACGTCCGCCCATCCCGCCTTCGGTCGTCCCGGGGCACCCGCCCCCGAGCGGGTCTCCCGAGGAAGCGGCCACCCTCACGGCAGAAATTGCCCGCGCCGTCGCCGAGGCCGTGGCCGTCGCCCTGGGCGATCTGCTCCTCGAGGTCCTCCCTCCCGAGGAGCCCTCCGAGCCGGCAGCGTCCGAGTTGGTCAAGGCGCCCGATCGTTGGGCGCGGCTCATCGCACATGAGCCCGAGGACCGGCAGCTCCTGGTCGAGGGAACGGAGGAGTACCGGAGCTGGGCGCTCTGCGTGCACGGCTGCGAGGAGAGCGCCCGAGCGGCGGCGGACAAGCCCGCCCTGGCGCTCGAATGGGCCAAGCTCGCCCTCTTCATCGCCGAGCGCGCGCTTGGCGGCGAGCGGTGGCGGCAGCGCCTCGCGGGCTTTGCGTGGGCGTTCGTCGGTAATGCACGAAGGGTCGGGAACGATCTCAAGGGGGCGGAGCGATCCTTCGCGCAATCACGTGCGCTGTGGGAGGCGGGTGCAGCCGCCGATCCGGGCGTCCTGGACGCCTCCAGGCTGCTGGACCTCGAGGCCTCCCTCTGCCGCGCTCAGGGGCGGCTTCCAGAAGCCGTCGAGCTGTTAGACCAGGCGCTCGCGGCCAGCCTCAGCCCTGGGCGAGCCGCGCACATCCTGCTCAAGCAGGCGAAAACCTACGAGCACATGGGCTACTACGCGCGGGCTGTCGAAGCGCTCGAACGGGCGGCTCCGCGGATCGACCCCGAGCGCGAGCCGCGGCAGGTCTGGCTGCATCGGCAGAGCCTGGCCGTCAATCTTTGCTACCTCCAGCGCCACGCGGAGGCCGCGCCGCTCGCGGCCGAGGCGCGCGAGCTGGCGGTCGCGCTCCGCAACGACCTCGACCTCCTCCGTTCGTGCTGGCTCGACGCTCGCGTCAGCGCGGGGCTCGGTCGGCGGGGAGAAGCCATCGCCGCTCTCCGCGGAGTGCGGACGGAATTCGCCGCTCGAGAGCTGCCGTACGATGCCGCGCTCGCCAGCCTGGACCTCGTCATCCTTCTTCTGGAGGAGAACGAGAATGCGGAGGTGCGCGCGCTCGCGGGAGAGATGGTGGCGACCTTCCAGCGTCTGAAGGTCCATCGCGAGGCGCTCGCCGCGGCTCGGATCTTCCAGCAGGCCGTGCAGCAAGAGGCGGCGACCGCCGAGCTCGGCCGCCGCCTCCTCAGGTTCCTCGAGCGAGCGCGCTTCGACCACCAGCTACGATTCGAGTCCGACTCCCGGAACGCTGCGACCGCGCGCAGGCCGCGAAGGGCGACGTGATGGCCGTGCCACCACCGCGGGCCCTTCCCGCGGAGCCGATAGGGTCGCTCCTGCAGCGCCTGCGGCCATCCTTCCAACGGATCTTCTCCACCTACCGGGTTCCTGCGCACGAGACCGAGGACATCGCGCAGTTCGCTCTTCTCCGGTTCTTGTCCAGGTCAGAGGAGATCAGGGACCCGGAGGCGTGGCTCGTCGGGACCGTCCGCAACCAGTGCATCATCTATTGGAGGAAGCGCCTGAAGCGCGACGAGCTGCTCGCTGCGGAGCCCCCGCCGCTCGCCGCGCCCGCCGCGGGTCAGCTCCGTGTCGAGGCGCGCGCCGATCTCGAAAAGTGTCTCCGCGACCTGGCGCCGAGCGAGCGACGACTCCTGCGCTTGCGCTACGTGCTCGGCCTCACCACCGCCGCGACCGCGGCTCGGCTCGGCTACGGGGTGAACCGCACCTGGCGGACCCAGCAGAGACTGTTGGCTCGACTCGCGATGAGCCTGCGAGAAGGCCGCCGCCGCCCGCCCTCCGCGACGGGAGGATGACCATTTCCTATCCGGCGATGGCCACGCGGCCGCGCGTCCTGACCATCTGTTGACTGCCGGTGGGGGGCCGCGGCTCCCGCGATCTCCATCGCGGCTGGGTCTCTACCTCGAGCAGGCGCGGCACGACCCGCGGTTGCAGTTTCGCTCGTGAGGGGGCCGCTCGAAGCCCAGTCGTAGTGGACGGCGGGGGACTCGATGGCTGTGCCACCGCCGGCGGTCGTTCCGGAAGAGCCGATGGGGTCGCTCCTTGCGCTCTCTCGAGGTTGCCCTCGCCGGATCCGCGCCACGGGAGCGTCCTCCCGCCGATGCCCTCAACCGGTTCGCGCCACGGGAGCGTCCTCCCGGTGATGCCGTCGCAGGACCGGCGCGACGCGAGCGCGCTCCCGTTCACGCCGTCGGTCTAGCCGCTCGACGGATCGGCGTTCCCGAGCGCGCGGTGCGTCCTGCTGGCGGTGTGCTGGAAGGAAAAAACGGCGCCGAGGGAACTCCCCGGCGCCGGAGGACTGCAGATCAAGGGAAGGTGGTCGCTACGGCGTGGCGGGCTTGGCGGGTGGCGTCGGGGGCTTCTCCTTCGCCGCCAGCGCTGCCGCCTTGGCGACCGCCCGCTCGGCGGCGCGGGCCGCCCTTTGCGCCGGGGTCAGGCGGGTGCGCTGGAACGTCAGCGGGCGCGGCCGGACCCCGAACTCGAGCAGCTGCAGGGTGTCGGTCCCGAGGACGGCCTTCAGGCCGGCCGTGAGCTTACGACGGAGGTCGTCCGTCTGCTTCGCCACCTGTTGGCGCTGGTCGTTGAGGTCGCGCAGCTGCCCCTTCACCGTCTCTTGACGCCCCTGGAGGTCACGCGCCTGGGCGAGCGTGCCGCCGAGCGCCGTGTGGTCGGCGGCGAGCTGGGGCATGTCGGTCAGGCGCGGCGTGATGTTGTCGAAGAGCACCTGCCCGTCGACGATCTTTTCCTTGAATCGCTTGCTCATGATGCGGCTCCTTTCCTTCCGTGGAAGGGTTGCGGCCGCCGGCGTGCTATTCTTGGGACGCCGGAGACCATGGTTTTACCGTGGTTTCTGCGGTGGGCGCGGGTCTGGTGAGCTCAGCCACGAGAGTGCCAGACCTCGCCCATCTTCCTACTCCAACAGACTGATCTTCCCCGCCAGCGCGACGTCCCGGAGCGTCACTCCGCCCACCTCGGGCGTGGTGAGCTGGCAGATGACCGTCTCGCCGGTCACCGTGACGACCGGCTGCTGCCCGGCCTCCCCGGCTAGAACCCCGACCAGCGCCGCGAAGAGCAGCGGCGAGCCGGAGCCCGAGAAGCGGAAGACGCGGAGGATCGCCCCGCCGTCCTCCGCCAGCTTCCAGCCCGGCAGCTCGGCCAGGTAGAGCTGGACACGCTCTGCCTTCAACCGGGCGTCCGGATCGGTCGCTGGTGCTCCATGGTCCAGCGAGATTGCACACTCTTCTGCATTGTCAAGCACAATTCACCTCCTTTTCGTCGAAAGCAGCACCATTGCTGCGATCGATGGCGGTATGGTGCACGAGATTTGGTGGTCTGTCAACCATCATTTGCATTCGTCTTGGCATGTATCGCAGCCAAAATCTGCTGGAGCAGGAATTGAGGCAAATGAGGCACCAGCATGGACTTCTATTGGCAGCAATGGAGCGAATCAATCCTCTATCATTGAGATATTCGGCACGACTGTGGAGAGCCAGATCCTCCACCCGAATCTGCAGAATCGCGGCCGCGATGCCAAAAACTGGTGCTTCATTTCGTACAACAGTGATAAAGTCGGCTTACCGACGACCTGGATTCGCGCTGAACCAGTTGGCTTCCGCCGCCAGCGATCCTCGGTCCGGCCACCGACAATGGGCGCCACCGCGCACGAAGCGATCCCTCCGATCCAGGCCTCGCCGGCCTCGATCGACGAGCTGCTCGAGGAGCTGCGCCCGAAGATCCGCCGCCTGTTCGCCAACTACCGGGTGCCGCACACCGACGCCGAGGACCTCCTCCAGGAGGCTCTCCTGGTGACCTTCCTCAACTGGAGCGAGATCCGCAGCAAGCAGGGATGGCTGCTCGTCACCCTGCGCCACAAGTGCTCGGTCTACTGGCGCGCGAAGCGCTACGGCAAGGTGCAGGCGGTCGATCCGCCGACCCTGGAGACGCTCGCGCCGCCGCTGCGCGCACCGCAGGAGCGCGCCGAGATGATGTGGGACCTCGACCGCGCGATCGTCAGCCTCGAGGAGCGGCACCGGCAGCTCCTGCGCCTGCGCTACGTCCTGGGCTTTTCCACCCTCGAGATCGCCGAGCGCCTGGGCTACAACATCACCAGCGTCCGCAAGCTCTCCTGCCGCTCGGTCGCCCGGCTCCAGAAGACGATCGACGGCAAGCGGAAGATCAAGCGGAAGCCGGCGGCGCCCCGGCCCGGGCCCCTGCCGGTCGGCTAGGGCTCGCCCTCGGCCTCGGTGGGCTCGGGAGCCCGGCCGTCGAGAAGCTCGCGCAGCACCGCGGCGTGCTGCTCGGCCTCGGCGGCGCGGCCGCCGTAGCGCCCCTCGACGTAGCGCAGGCCGCGCTCGCGCATGCGTGTCTCCATCCGCCGCGCGAGGTCGGCCATCTCCTCGAGCGAGCGCACCGCCGCCCACAGCGCCGCCTCGCGGCTCGTCGCCTGGGCATCGCTCAGGCTCTCCGGCGAGTAGGCGTGGCCGCGTGGACCCCTCCCGCCGAGGCGCCGATGGCGATGATGTCGCGGGTGGACACCGGCGGCGTCCTTAAATCCCGGCCGCCGCGGCGCCGTCGAGGACGGCGCGCACGGCGCGCAGGAAGTGGCTGGGGGCGAACGGCTTCTGCAGGAAGCTCTTGCCCTCGGCGAGGACGCCGTGGCGGGCGATGTCGTCCTCCGGGTACCCGGAGATGAAGAGCACCCTCATCTCCGGCCTCCCGGCGGCGAGCCTCTCGGCGAGCTGGCCGCCGGAGAGGCCCGGCATGATGACGTCCGTCACCATCAGGTGGATCGGCCCCGGCTGGCGCGCGGCGAGCTCGAGGGCCTCCTCGCCGCTGCCCGCCGCGAGCACCGTGTAGCCTTGGCCCGCCAGCACCTCGACCGCCGGCTCCCGGATGTTGCTCTCGTCCTCGACCAGCAGGATCACCTCGTGGCCGCTGGCGGCGCGCTGCGGCGCCGGCGCGTCGCGGGCCGCGGGCGGCGCCTCGTCTCCCGCCACCC
>Ga0307470_10000768_pt1 | contig 13905 bp, 10 predicted proteins | sample atmos_gasesAM3C__FD_204565 | JGI IMG/M metagenome (GOLD analysis project Ga0307470, IMG submission 204565) | Hardwood forest soil microbial communities from Morgan-Monroe State Forest, Indiana, United States - atmos_gasesAM3C_05 | ecosystem: Environmental > Terrestrial > Soil > Temperate forest... | reverse complement strand
GGACGCTCCACCCGGGGGCTACATGATATCAATGTCGGCCGTCTATCGGACCGATAGTCCCCCGGGGCCGGCGGGGCGTTGGTTCATTGAGCATCTCAAACAACAGGACGCACAGCGATCGAGCGAGAAAATGGCCGCGGTGTCCGTTACGAAGCCCTCTGCTGCGAAGCGCCGGCGATCGTCTGGCCGCCGTTCGCTCACGCAGAAAGCGAAACGGAGTCGATGACGGATCGAACGCTAAGATAATTGAAGAATCGTCATCCGCGTTGCGGCAGGCCGCATCGCTCGGTCGCACCGGATAACCGGCGTCTGTATCGACACATCGGTGCAACAGATACATCCCATCGAAAGATATGGGCTACAAAGTGAGCGGTCTTCGTACTACCGTGCCTGCACAGATGGTGCTTGCGGCAAACGGGAGATTTCATTCATGGAGGAGCCGTTGCGGCTTCGATTCGGAGGAGCGGTGCGGGAACGCGCGACGAAAATCGAATTGCCGGAATACCGGCGGACTTGCTAATGCGTCTTCTAGTGACATGTGTGTTGGTTGTTGGATTTGGAGGTCTAGTGCTCATTGGACTCTTGGCTTTGATCCGGGAATTTTGTTCCGACAGCTTTTTTAGTGTTCCATCCGCGTCGGACGAGCAAGCAAGACGAGGCCACACGGACCAACCGCGTCCGAGCGTCTAAGTATTTTTGCGGGCCCCATGTTCAATCCATTGCGTACTTTCGGTTTCCTTCTCAAGGACGTGAGTGACCGATACATGCAACGCTTCGAGCAAAGAGCGGTTGCACTCGGTCTGACGCTCCCGCTATGCAGAGTGCTCGTAGGTCTGACCAACCACGATGGAATCAGCCAGGCGCAGCTGGCGGAGCTTACGGATATCGACACGAAGACCCTGGCGCGAATCCTCGACCGCATGGAATCCAACGGCTGGCTGGAACGACGCGTCGATCCGACGGACGGCCGAGCCCCATGGCTATATCCGAGAGCCAAGAGCAAACCACTGGTCAATGACATCTGGTACTTGGCGGAGCTGACGCGCCGCGAGGCGTTTGCAGGAATTCCAAGTGCCCAGGCGGACATCATGGTCGCGATGCTCGAGCGGGTCGAGAGCAACTTCGCTTCGCTGGAACCGCTGCTGCCTTCGGCATCGGGGGCACCGCACCGCAATGAACGTGTCAAGTCGGGCGCGGCACGAAGTTGCCGTGAGCGGACGGCCTCGCAGCCTTGACCGCAGACAGTTCCGTGGTAATCGAAAGGAGCGAACCCCAGACGGGGACTGTGCCGGCTCGCAAGACGCGTCTGCAACGCCTGCGTTGGCCTCTCATGTCGCTCGCGGGCATTGCGGTACTCGGCGGCGGGGCATATTTCTATATCTTGGGCGGCCGGTTTCAGAGCACCGACGACGCCTACGCACAGGCAGCCACCGTGTCGATCAGCGCCAACGTGGGCGGCCGCGTCGGCGAGATCGAGGTGCGCGACAATGAGGTCGTGCGACGCGGCGCGACGCTGTTCAAATTGGACGATGCGCCGTTTCGCATCGCCGTCAACGACGCCGCGGCGCACCTGGCCGACGCTGGACTGCAAATCGAGTCGCTCAAGTCGACCTATCGGCAGCGGCTGGTCGAACTGCGCGCCGCACGAGATACACAAAGTTACGCACAGCAGCAATACGATCGCCAGTCCCGACTGCTCGCGTCCGGCATCGCTTCACAGGCGCAGTTCGATCAGGCAGCCCATGCGCTCGATGCGGCTCGGCAACAGGTCGCGAACGTTCAGCAGCAGATCGGCGTGGCACTCGCCAACCTCGGAGGCGACCCCAACATTGCACCCGAACGGCATCCGCTGGTCGCGCAGGCGCAGGCCGCACTCGATCGTGCGCAGCTCAACTTATCGTACACCGTGGTCAGCGCCCCGACCGATGGCGTGGTGGCCAAGGTGGAGCAGCTGCAGGTCGGCGACACTATTGCGGCGTCCGCGCCGGTGTTTGCCTTGGTGTCGACTCGCGATGTCTGGATCGAGGCGAACTTCAAGGAGGTGCAGCTCGCAAGCATGCGCCCCGGCCAGGCGGCGACCGTGGAGATCGATCGATACCCGGGCAGACGGTTTTCGGCCAGAGTTACGAGCGTGAGCCCGAGCACCGGCTCGCAATTTTCCATGCTGCCCCCGGAAAACGCGACCGGCAATTGGGTGAAGGTCGTTCAGCGGGTGCCGGTTCGTCTCCAGCTGGCCGGCGTCGATGCCGGGTTCCTATTGCAGGCGGGACTGAGTGCCAATGTGACCGTCGATACGCATTCGCGCGAGCGCGAGCTTGCCGCCGCCAGTGGGCCAGCCTCCGCAGGTGTGGTGTCGCATTGAGCAGCGCGGCTGTGCCCGCAGCTGCCGAGATCGATGGGCCGCGACGGTCGCTCATCACGGTCTCGGTCATGCTGGCGTCGATCATGTCGTCGCTCGACACGACGATCGCCAACGTCGCTCTGCCGCGCATTCAAGGGTCGGTCTCCGCAACCCAGGATCAGATGGCGTGGGTGCTGACCTCGTACATCGTGGCTGCGGCGATCATGACGCCGCTGAGCGGGTGGCTCGCCGGTCAGATCGGCCGCAAGCGAGTGTTCCTGTATTCGGTCGCGGGCTTCACGGCGGCGTCCATGCTCTGCGGCGTCGCGCAATCCTTGCCGCAGATCGTCCTGGCGCGGCTGGTGCAAGGGCTGTGCGGGGCCGCCTTGATTCCATTGTCGCAGGCGGTGCTGCTCGACATCAACCCGCCCGCGCGTCATGCGCGCGCGATGGCCGTGTGGGTGATGGGCGCGGTCTTGGGTCCCATCATCGGCCCCGCCCTCGGCGGCTGGTTGACCGAGAACTACAATTGGCGTTGGGTGTTTTATATCAACGTGCCGTTCGGGATTCTGGCATTCCTCGGTATATCGAATTGTCTTCCCGAGGCTCTCACCAGCAAGTCGCGTTTCGATTTCCTCGGGTTCACCGCGCTGAGCGTAGGCATAGCCGCCTTTCAAATTATGCTGGATCGCGGCCAATTGATGGACTGGTTCAGCTCGACGGAAATCCGGATCGAAGCTGCCGTCGCGGCGGTGGGCTTCTATTTGTTCGTCATTCACATGCTGACGACCACCGAGCAGCGCTTCGTGAGTCCCGCACTCTTCAAGGACAGAAACTTCATCACCGGCAATTTGTTCATTTTCATCGTGGGGGCGGTTCTATATGCCACGCTGGCGTTGTTGCCGCCCTTGTTGCAGGATTTGCTCAATTACCCGGTCGTGACCACGGGTCTGGTGACGGCGCCGCGGGGCGTCGGTACCCTGGCTGCGATGTTCATCGTCGGACGCCTGATGGGTAAGGTGGACATCCGCGTGATTATCGGCACCGGCTTTGCGTTGGCTGCCTATTCAAGTTGGCAAATGACCGGCTTCGATCTGCAGATGGACTCCTCCATGGTGGTGTGGTCCGGTCTTGCGCAGGGATTGGGCACCGGCTTCGTCTACGTGCCGCTCGCGGCCGCCGCTTTCGCGACGCTGACGCCGGCGCTGCGTAACGAAGGTACGGCGATCTTTAGCCTCACCCGTAACCTCGGCAGCAGCATCGGCATCTCGGTGGTGAACACCCTGTTGACGCGCAACACGCAGATCATGCACGCGACGCTCGGCGAGCATGTGACCCGCTACAGCGCAATTCTCCGCGCGCAACTGCCGGGAGGCGGATCGCCGAGCTTGCGCACCTTGACAGGATTGAACGCGAGCGTGACGGAGCAGGCGGCCATGATGGCATACAACAACAATTTCAAATTGATGATGGTGTTGAGTCTAGCGGCGATACCACTGGTTTTCCTGCTGCGCAAGGGCCGGGGCAGCGTTGAGCCCGTCCACGTCGAGTGAAGATGACGCCGGGCGCTGCCATGAATTTAGGGTGTTTCAATAAGCCCCGTGTACCCGGGCCGCGGGCGATCGTGCTGGCGTGCGTCTTGGGTTTCGGCGGGTGCGCCGCCGGCCCCGATTTCGTGCGGCCGACCGCTCCGTCGGCGGCGCGGTACACGGTCGATACTCTGCGCGGTGAGGATGCCTCCGCGAGCGACTCCGTGCAGCATATCGCCCTCGGCCGGGAGATCGAGCACGACTGGTGGACTCTGTTCGGTTCCGATGCCATCGATCAGCTGGTCAAACAGGCGGTAGCACACAACCGCAGTCTCGCGGCGTCGACGGCGACCCTCAAACAGGCTCGGGAACTCGCGTTGGCGCAGGCGGGTTCGCGGTACCCGAAATTGGACCTCACCGCCGGTGCCGGTCGTCAGCAGTACGGGAATGAGTTTCTGGGCGGATTCAAGATACCGCCCTTCACCTACTTCGCCGTCGGGCCTACCGTGAGCTACGCCCTCGACTATACCGGGGGTGTCGCGCGTGGGGTGGAGCAGCGGTTCGCGCTGGCTGAGGAGGAGCGGCATCGCCTCGATGCGGCGTATCTGGCGGTCACCGGCCAGGCAGTCCTGCAGACGCTCGCAATCGCATCGGCTCGCGCACAGATTGCGACCGTTGAAACCATCCTCGCGCAGGATCGGGACAACCTCCGGCTGGTGCAGACTGCGTTCGACAATGGATCCGTGGCGCGCGAAGATGTCGTGAGCGCGCAGAGCCAGATTGCCAACGACATGACCTTGCTGCCGTCATTGCGCCAGGACCTTGCAACTGCGCGCCATGCGCTGTCGGTGGTGCTCGGCCAAGGACCGGCCAGCGAGCTGCCTCCCGATGTCGATCTCGCTCAAATTACGCTGCCGCGCCAGGTGCCGGTAAGCTTGCCCTCGGAGCTTGCTCATTGCCGGCCCGATATTCTCGCCGCGGAGGCGCGATTGCACGCGGCAACGAGCGCAGTAGGCGTTGCGCAATCGAACCTCTATCCAAAAATTGAGCTGAGCGCCACGGCGGGACAACAATCACTCCAGGCGGACCAGCTATTCGACCGGGCGAGCAACGCGTGGAGCCTCATCGCGGGCTTGACGGCGCCGATTTTCGACGGCGGCACGCTGCGCGCCGAGAAGCGCGCGGCGGTAGAGGCCATGCATGCGAGCGCCGCCGACTATGAGCAAACCGTGCTCGAGGCGTTTGCCCAGGTGGCCGACCTGCTCGAGGCCCTGGATCACGACGCTGAGCAGCTCGATGCACAGGCTCAGGCGCAGCAAGCGGCGCAAAGCAGTCTCGACCTCGCGCGCGCGAGCTACCGGGAAGGCAACGCAGGTGTCCTATTGGTGCTGGATGCGGAGCGGTCGTACCAGCGGGCGCGCCTCGGGTACGTCAGGGCGGTGGCGCAGCGCTATCTTGACACCGTGCAGCTCTTCCTGGCACTGGGGGGCACGACTCCGCGCGCGCCTGTGGAGTCCGCATCGAGTCAACCCGGGGCCTGATGGCCGTGAGCACGTGGTTGAACCGTATTGAGAGCGTCGGACGGTTGCCCGGAAAGAGTGAGGGTCCGAGCAACTCGGCCGATCTTGCCGAGCGGTTTGAAAACGCGCTGCACGGCATCGCTAGAGGTTGGCGGCATGCGGTGAATCGCCGCTTCAAATATATGGGCATTGGCCTGGCGAGTTGGATGACGATCGCGGCAGCGTCGCAAGGTCGCTCGTCTTTGTCTCAGTCCGAACTTGCCAACATGATCGCGGTTTCGGGCGCGTCCATGGTGCATACGATCGATCGCCTGGTTAAGGCGGGTCTCGTCATACGCGAGCCATCCATATCCGACAGGAGGGTGAATCGCATCGTGATCACCGATGCCGGCCGTCGTCTCTACGCGGAGCTTAGGCACGAGGCTGCGGCCGTTAGTCAACAATTGTTGGCAGGCATCGAAGCGGAAAAACTCGCGCATCTGACGGAACTACTCGAACAGCTGCAATGCATGCTTCAGCCATATCATGATTGTGCGCCAGTTAGGTCCAACGCCGCGTGGACCAGACGTTGAAGGCTATCAATGATCTGCGGTGCGCGATTTCGCCGCTTTCCACGTGAATCTGACGGACCGCGGGCCCCTAAGACGTAGCGGCAGCAAAAGTCCTCAAGGCGCTTCTCGAAGTATAGTACTTGCGACGGGATACTCTTGGCCGTATCGTGCCGTGATTTAGAGCCAGCGCGACGGCAACTGGGCTATGTCAAGCACTTCATCTGCCCTCTTGGGCGAGCGCGATACACTGAGCGCGCTTTCGGAGCGCCACCGGGCTAGCCTGCAGCGCTACTTCGAACGTCGCATCAAGAACCGGGGCGATGCGGAGGATTTGATCCAGGAAGTTTTCTTGCGGCTTGCGCGGCGCGCGGATTTTCAATCGATCAAGTGCCTCGATGGTTACCTCTTCGAAATAGCAGCCAGTGTATTCCAAGATCGCTTGCGCCACCGCCATTCTCGTGCCATGGACCTGCATGAAGAGTATCGGGACGGGCATTCACCGGAGGAGTTTTCCCCGGAACGCGTATTGATTGGTAAAGAAAGCGTAGGGCAGGTGGCGCAGGCGCTGCTCGAGCTACCGGAGCGTGTGCGCGCGGCGTTTGTGTTGCATCGGTTCGAAGGCTTGCGGCATCCGGAGATCGCTCGGCGATTGGGCGTATCAGTGAGTGCCGTCGAAAAGTATGTTATTCGGGCGCTCGCCTTTATAAAGAAGCGCATGAATGAAGTGTAGCGTATGAAATATTCGATAGGAACGCTCTGCCGCACACAGAAATCGACGCGTGACGACCAAGCGGCGCGATGGACCGTGCGCTTGGGGGCGCCCAACGTGTCGGCGCACGACCGCATCGAGTTCGAACGGTGGTGCAGCGAATCGCCTGATAACCGGCCCGCCTATGATGCCATGGACCGTGCCTGGGAGGCGGCGGGGGCGGAGGGGGATGATGAGGCGATACTTAAGATGCGCGCGGCGGCCGTGCAATTTCGAGCACCGGCAAATTTCGGTTCTTGGGCGAGGCCGGCATCCATGGCAGCGGCCGTGCTCATCGCATGTGGAGTTTGGTGGTGGAGTAGCAAGCTTGGATGGAGCGGGCCGGGGGGACTTTACGCCGAAGGCGGAACGCACGAAGTCACGATGATCGAGAATGCGACGCGCGGCCGGTATGCAACGCGTGTCGGCGAGCGCTTGACCATTCGCTTAGCCGATGGATCGGTGGTGACGCTCGACACCGCCTCGCGAGTTTCATTGGAGCTTACGGCCGGGAACCGTGAGGTCCACCTGCTCAAGGGGCAGGCGAATTTTGAGGTTGCCAAAGATAAATCCCGGCCCTTTGTGGTCTACGCGGCCGACCGTCGAATCACCGCCGTTGGCACGGCATTTGACGTGCGGCTCGATCAGCGGGGAGTGTGCGTGACAATGGTCGACGGTAAAGTGGCCGTCGATCAACTGGCGGCGCGCGCCGAGCATCAAACTCACCATGAGTCGGTGGCGCGAACCCAGCTCGAAGCGGGCGAGCAACTCACCGCTCCTGTGGGCGGTGCGGCGAGCGTGCGCGGTGCGGACCTCGAGCGTTCAACGAGTTGGCGCGTAGGGCGATTGGTGTTCGAAGCGGACCGCCTTGCCGATGCAATCGCTGAAATGAACCGCTATTCACGAGCCCCAATCGTGATCGCGGATTCAAGCATTGGCGATTTGAGGATCAGCGGTGTCTTTAGCACAGACAAGCCGCAGGCGTTTACCGACGCGTTGACCGAATACTTCAGAATCGACGCCATCGAACGAGGCAACGTCACGGTCCTGCGCTGGCGGCAGTGACTTCGGTATTTTCATCTTTGCATCGCGGAATGCGTTGAGGAGTTTTCAACCTCTTCCGTCTTTATCCCTGCGGGAGTCGCCGTCGAGCGGCGCACCGAAGCACAGAGAACAAGGGGATAGAGTCGATGCGTTCAAAATCCGAGAGTCGAAAGGTCGCTACACTGGTAGCTTGGTGTTGTTTGGTGCTGCTGGGTATTTCGCGGACAACGATGGCAGACGCGTCGGGCAGTGAGAAAATTCATTTTGCTATCCCAAGCCAAGACCTGCAATCTGCGCTCAACGAATTTGCGCTGCAGAGTAAACGCAATGTGCTGTTTGCGCCCGAAATTGCCGCATCCAAGCGCTCGTCGGAGTTGACTGGGGAGTACGATGCTAGAACGGCGTTGAAACTGCTGCTGTCCGGCACAGGGTTGACCTATCGAGTGCCGGATGAGAGCACGTTTCTGGTCGACGTGGCGTTAGCATCGACGTCGATGGCGTCGTACACAACATCGACGGAATCGAGCCGCCTGGCGCAAGCGGATCAAAGCGCACCTTCGGGTTCATCCACAGAGGAGCGAGGATCGAATACTCCCAATAACGCTCAGAAGGAGTCCTCTACTCTGGAGGACATCGTCATCACCGCCCAGAGGCGCGAGGAGAAACTCGATAGGGTTCCGATCAGTGTCACGGCGTTCACGCAGAAAACAATGGACGATCTCCACATCCAGACATTCTCGGATCTGGCGAGTATTGTGCCTGGTTTGATCGTGTCGACGCCTTCGGCGAGCAACCAAGACAATGGCGATGTCGCTATCCGCGGCATCTTCAGCGGAGGCAACTCCCCGACCACACAATTCTACATTGACGAAACACCTGTCGCGGTCCGAACACTCCCCGGCGCCGGCCCGTTGGGTAGTCCGCGTCCCGAGATATTCGACCTGGATCGAATCGAGGTGCTGCGCGGGCCGCAAGGGACGCTTTTCGGGTCCAGCGCCATGGGCGGCGCGATCCGATATATAACGCCGCAGCCGAATTTGGAAGACGCGAGCGGCTTCGCGAAAGCGGAATCGAGCTACACGGACCGGGGCGATCCGAGTTACGAAGTGGGTGTTGCGTACGGGGCGCCGATCATAGCGGGCAGCGCGGGATTCAGGTTGAGCGCGTGGTTTCAAGAAGAGGGCGGATGGATCGACCACGAGGATCCATTTACGGGGGATATTCTCAAACGCAACGCGAACTCGTCGGATGCCTACGTGATTCGCCCCGCGTTTACCTGGGTCCCGACGGAGGGACTGACAATAACGCCCGCTCTGTTCTTGCAACATACCCACTCGGCGTTTCCGAGCACGTATTGGCTGGACTACCTTCCCAATCCGCAAAGCGGTGCCCATACCTCGGCGACTATCCAGCCGGAACCCTCGACCGATGACCTACGAGTGTCGAGCCTTGCGGTCAAGTACGACTTCGCTGGGTTGTCTTTCCAATCCGATACATCGTACTTGGATCGACACTCCGTGGTCTTGAACGATTTCACCCATGCGGCGCAGGATATCTTCGGCGGAACGCCGTTTGTTCCGGGGCTCGCTCATTCATACGATAATTATGAAGACGACGTCTCCTTTACGCATGCATGGCAACAGGAATTCCGCCTCTCATCGCAAGATCCGTCTTCCAGGCTAAATTGGGTCGCCGGATTGTACTACCGTCATTCGGTTCAAAGTCTGGTGCAGATTCTTCCGGGCAGTCTAGACCCGCTTACCCAGGCCATCGCGGGGGAGAACACCTTGCAATTTACCGGAAATCCAAACTATGTCCTAAATGGAATGGTGGTCAATGCTTACACGAACTATCAGGCGACTGATATTTCCGAGGCAGCGTTCGGCGAGATCACGATCGGAATTGTCTCGCGTCTCAAGGCCAACATCGGCGTCCGCGTCGAGCATTCGGTGGTTGAGCATCAGAACCAGGTTTCTGCCGGTCCCACCGACGGAGTAAATTATTTCAATCAAACTTTACCTGACCAGTCAGGGAATCCGGTGACGCCGAGATTGGGTCTTAGTTACCAATACACGGATGACGGCATGGTCTATGTGAGCGCAGCGAAAGGCTACCGAGCGGGTGGAGGAAATTCCGCCACATCGATCGGCAATTCACTGTGTGTCCCCTCGCTCGAGGCGCTAGGGTTGACGGGCGTACCGAACTCGTTCAATTCCGATAGTCTGTGGAGTTACGAACTTGGCACAAAGGACTCGCTGTTCGATCGACGACTCGCCATCCAGGCAAGCGCCTACTACATTGATTGGTCCAATATCCAAACACGAATCGGCCTCCCATCCTGCGCCGAAAAATTCACGACAAACCGAGGAAAAGCGGTAAGCCAGGGTTTCGACCTGCAAGTGGCGGCTATTCCGGTGGAGGGGCTGAAGCTCGGGGTTAACGTCGGTTATACGGACGCCTACTACCCGGATAGCGCCCTCGGCGCGCCCTCTCATGGCGTTACTCCGGTTCTGAACGCAGCGGGCGACAAGCTCGCGAACGTCTTGCCGTGGACCGCCTCGGCGAATGCGGAATACTCGCGGGATATCAGCCCCCTCTGGGAAGGGGGGCGATCGTACCTTCGGGTCGACTATCGATGGCTGAGCGCGGAGAACGCTCGAAACCCGAACGTGGCGGGCTATGACGCCCTGGTCGGCCCGTACCGCAATGCGGCCTACGGCATACTCAATATTCGTCTCGGCGTCCTTCATGGAGGACTGGACCTTTCTGCGTTCGTGAATAACGCGACGAACGCAGATCCGCTCCTCTCTTACACCCATGACGCCGGTGGCGACCCGATGTTTTTCGCAACAGCGATTCGTCCCCTGACTGCGGGAGTCACTGCCTTCTATCGATATTAGCGCGATGGCCGCCGTATGACGACGAACCGCCGGAATACGGTGCACGAGTCGATCAAGCCCGTTGGCTGCATGCGATGGATTGTAGTGTCCTGCACGTTCGTTATCGCCGCTGTTTCGTACCTTGATCGGAATAACGTTTCGATCGCGGCTTCAGCCTTGCAGGCGGAATTTGGCCTTACCAATGTGCAGTTGGGCGCCGTCTTCAGCGCGTTTATCGTGGGCTATGCGTTGATGCAGCCCATCGCGGGACGGATCGCCGATCGCTTTGGGGCATCGCGCGTCATCGCTGCCGCGATTCTGTGGTGGAGCGTTTTCACCGGCTTGTTGCCCGGCATTCCGGCCGCCATTCCGGGTGCAGTGACGATTCTTCTATCAGTACGATTTCTCCTGGGAGTGGGCGAAGCGGTGATTTTCCCAGCGAGCAATCGGCTGGTGGCTAGTTGGATTCCTTCTCGCGAACGTGGATTGGCAAACGGATTGATCTTTGCGGGAGTGGGAGTGGGCGGCGGCGTCGCGCCCCCGCTCATCACTTTTATCATGCTGAACCACAGCTGGCGTTGGGCGTTTTGGCTGTGTGCGCTGATTGGCCTGGCGGCCGGGGCTATGTGGATGCTGATAGTTCGCAATACTCCGGCCAAGCAGAAGATGATAAGCCCCGCCGAGATGGCTTATATCGAATCAGGCATGTCGGCTCATACAGCAGAGGTCGAGCGCGCACCAGGATGGACGAAAATCGTTTTCGACCGGGACGTCGCCGTGTTGACCCTGAGCTACTCCTGTTTCGGTTATGTCGCGTACATATTCTTTACTTGGTTTTTCAAATATCTATCGGACGTTCGTGGGCTCAATCTAAAGGCGAGCGCGTTGTATGCGACCTTGCCCTTTGTGGCCATGGCGCTCGCGTCTTCGCTCGGGGGCCTGATCTCCGACAAACTTGTCGGTCTTGTTGGCAAACGCATGGGGCGTTGTGGTGTGGCCGGGACAAGCCTGCTTGCTGCAAGCATCTTCGTTTGGATGGCGACTCAAGTCGCGGACGCTCGTTTAGCTGCGTTGGTGCTTGCGGGCGGAGCAGGTGTCCTTTACTTCGCACAAAGCGCATTCTGGGCCATTAGCGCAGACATCGGGGGCCCGTCGGCAGGCTCCGTATCGGGTGTCATGAACATGGGCGCCCAATTAGGCGGAGTTATGACGGCTGCCCTAACGCCGGTAATTGCCGAGTCATTCGGTTGGACTGCGTCATTTGCCGTCGCCGCAATTGTTTGCCTCATCGGCGCCGCCGCGTGGATCTTCATTGACCCATTCCACACCCTCAATTCACGCTGATCGGGCAGTTATCCCGGGCGATCAATGATTGGCCGCACGCTTCGGCCATATCAGGCAAGAACCTCCAGCAGCCGTTTGGCGACAATCTCGTGCTCGCCCGGGCGCATCATCCAGACGGACACCGTCAACCCGCGTTCGGCTCTCTCCCCGACGGCGATGCTGGGATTGCCTTGCAGAAGCTGTCGCACGGCGTCGGCTGCCGTCTGTTTGCCGTCCCAGTCGATCTGCACATGCGGGACGTGGTTGGCGATTGGCGGCACGTCGAGCGTCGCTCGCAAGCGCGAGCCGTTGACGGCATCGATGATGTATGCGGCTCGACGGTCCAACTCGCGGCGCTCGGCATCATGGTCTGCTTTTAGGTAGAGTTCGATTGCGGTTAGCAGACCGACGATCTCCTCTTTGCCGACTTTCATGGCTCGCCCGATGCCTTGGTGCGGGCTGATGGCAGTCCTGCCGGCTTCGACCAATTCCTTGCGGCCAAGCAGCAGACCGGAGCATTGCGGCCCACGGAGGCCCTTGCCGCCGGAGAAGGCAACGAGGTCGAAGCCGTCCGATACGTACGACGATAGGTGTTGCGGCGGCGGCATGTCGGCGGCGGCGTCGTTGAAAGCCGGAACACCGCGATCCTTGGCTACTCGAACCCACTCCTCGCGGCGAATGCGGCCTTGCCCCTCCGCTTTATTTAGGAAGAACATCATTGCTGTTCGGTCATTTATGGCGCTGTCGAGTTCCTCGCGGCTTTCGATCTCGACGATTTTCGCACCGGTCAATAGGATCTGCTGATAGTACTCGCCGCGATGGCTCTTTTGCTGGATCACCTCGCACTTCATACCAGAGACGTCGGGTAATCGAGCCAGTTTGCCGGCGTCGCCGCGGGTCATGCAGGAAGCAGTGCCGACCGTGATGGCGGAAGCGGCACCGGCGGTCACCATGGCCGCTGGAACGCCCAGCAGCTCGGCGATGCGTGTCCCAACTTGCCGCTGCAGATCCGGCAGGTACACGAAATGCCGAGACGCCTCTTCCATCGCGCGCGTCACTTCGGGCGGCATGATGGAACCACCCACGAGGGTGACTGTTCCGATTGCGTTGATGAGCGGTCGGACTCCGAGACGCGTATATATTGCGCCCGCATCCCGTTCGTTGCTCCTCGCTGCTCGTGCAGAGCTTGCCGGAAGACTCCCCACGGCACTGAGGCCTCCGACCCCTGCAATGAATCGCCTGCGCGTAGTCATAATAACTTGTCCTCCGGGTACATATGACGCAGCCAAAGCGTTTTTCCTCAACGAACTGCATCTGTCGTCGCAACCCCTTGAGGACTTTCCAGCGCCTTCCGTCTTTGATGCGAGAGTCGCCATCGAGCACGAGAATTAAGAGGGAATACCTATGCGAAGATTTATGTTGCGCTCGGTTCGGATAGGTGCGGCGAAGCTGCGCGCTCTCATGCGAGGGGAGCAGATCCTGTCAGTGCTTTCGATAATTGCCGCAATTGGCGTTCTTCCGTGCGTCGCCAAGAGCGAGGATGCGCCGCCGGAGATCGCGATACGCCACGAGATCGCCGTCGCTTATATCGCCGAACACGCGGATCGCGAAGAAATGGTCATGACGCCGATGCGGGACGGCGTCCGTCTCTCTTCGTTGATACTGTTCCCTAAGGGCCGTCCGCGTCAGAATCTGCCCGCGGTGCTGTTCTTCAATCCGTATGCGCACAAGAGCATGATCGATAACTTCGCGGAATACGTTGCGAGTTTCTTGAAAAATGGCTACGCGGTAGTATTTGAGAATGTCCGCGGCCGATATTACTCGGAGGGCACGTACACGTACATGGGCGGCTCCGGTAACGACGGTTACGACACCGTGGAGTCCGTCACCAAACAGCCTTGGTCAAACGGCAAGGTAGGTACCCTCGGATGCTCATCGAGCGCAGAAGAGCAGCACAAGCTCAACGCCTC
>Ga0307470_10000767_pt1 | contig 13917 bp, 11 predicted proteins | sample atmos_gasesAM3C__FD_204565 | JGI IMG/M metagenome (GOLD analysis project Ga0307470, IMG submission 204565) | Hardwood forest soil microbial communities from Morgan-Monroe State Forest, Indiana, United States - atmos_gasesAM3C_05 | ecosystem: Environmental > Terrestrial > Soil > Temperate forest... | reverse complement strand
CCCCGTGGCCGTCACGCCGGGCGCCCTGTACGTCCGCGAACTCGTCGGCGGTCCATCGCGCGTGGCGATTTTCGATCACTCCGGCACCCCGCACGGCGCATTGCCGCTGGCCGGGCTGGCGACGGTCGACGAAGTGGAGCCGTTGAGCGACGGGACGCTGCTCTATTCCATCGAGACCTATCTTCGTCCACGGTACTTTTCCCGCTACGACGAGACCACCGCGCGGGCCGTCGAATCCAAGCTCGTGCAGACCTCCCCCGTGTCATTCGCCGATACCGAGGTCCTGCGCGAATTCGCTACATCCAAGGACGGCACGTCGATTCCGCTCAACATCATTCGCCGCAAAGGCACGCAGCTCACCGGCGTCAACCCCGTTCAATTGGAGGGCTACGGCGGCTACGACATCAGCATGACGCCCGAATTCCTCGGCGCCAAAGTTCGGCTCTGGCTCGACGGCGGCGGAATCTATGTCATTGCCAATCTGCGCGGCGGCGGTGAATTCGGCGAGATCTGGCATGCACAGGGTGCGCTCACCCACAAGCAGAATGTGTTCGACGATTTCATCGCCGTCGCGGAGTATTTGATCGCGCATCGCTACACCGACCCCGCCCATCTGACCATTCTCGGCGGCAGCAACGGCGGATTGCTCATGGGTGCCGCCCTCACCCAGCGCCCGGAGCTGTTCCGCGCCGTGGTGTCGCGCGTCGGCATCTACGACATGCTGCGCGTCGAATTGGATCCCAACGGCTTGTTCAATACCACCGAGTTCGGATCGGTGAAGGATCCCGCTCAATTCAATGCGCTGTACGCCTATTCCCCCTACCATCACGTGAAGAACGGCACAGCCTATCCCTCCATATTCATGGCCACCGGCGCCACCGACGGCCGCGTGAACCCCGCGCACTCGCGCAAGATGATCGCGCGCCTGCAGGCGGCCACGGCGCCGGGCAGGCCCATCTACCTCAGCATCAACTCGCACGCCGGCCACGGCATCGGCAGCTCCCTGTCCATCCGCGTGAACCAGGCCGCCGACATCTACGCCTTCCTGTTCGATCAGCTGGGCATGCACCTGCCGCAGCACTGAGCGAACGCCCGGCGATGGCCGCTCGTGACGATGGCCGCACCCGGCGGTGTCCATGGATCAGCACCCATGACTGGCCGCTCACAACGACTGCATTTCCTCCGGGGTGAGCATCCGCCACTGGCCCTTCGCGAGCGTGCCCAATGTCAGCGGCCCGACCGCCACGCGCACCAGCCGCAGCACCGACACCTCGAGCGCTTCCAGCAATCGGCGTATCTGCCGGTTGCGCCCCTCCTCGAGCACGATCTCGAGCCACGCATTCTTGTCTCCGCTGCGCAGCCAGCGCGCGGATCGAGCCTTGAGATGCTCGCCGTTCGAGACCGCGCCATGCTCCAGCGCCGTCAGCAAGGCGGCATCCGGCAGCCGATCGATCTGCACGTGATAGGTCTTCGGCGGCCCCGAGCCCGGGTCGGTGATACGAGCAGCCCATGCGGGATCATTGCTGAATAACAGCAGCCCCTCGCTGGCCTTGTCGAGCCGCCCGACCGGCGCCAGCCACGGCAGAGCCGCGTCCGCAAAGCAGCTGTACACCGTCGCGCGCCCCTTCTCGTCATTGACCGTCGTGACCAAGCCGCGCGGCTTGTTCAACATGAGGACCACGCGCGCCGCCGGCGCGGGCTCCTCGCCGTCGATGTCGATGCGGTCCAGACCCTGCCGCACCGGAAGTTCGGCGTCGTGGACCACGCGGCCATTGACGCGGACCCGCCCCTCGCGCACCCACTGCGCGGCCTGAGTGCGCGAGCCCATGCCTAATTTGGAGATCACCCGGGCCACGCCATGACGAGGCGCGCTCGCCTTACGCGGCACCGTCGATACCTGGCGCGGAGGCTTGCCCGTCATCCGCCGGCGGTCTCAGCGGCGCGATGGCCGGAAGCGCAGCACCACCCACACCCCGACGATCATCGACACGGCCCATCCCCAGGGAGTGATCAGCATTTCCGTGTAGGCCGGCGAATGATCGCCGACGAAGCGCACCGCGCCGGCCGTCGCCTCCAGTACCCACCGCAGGTTGAACGCCACGATGACGGCGGCAGCGGCAATCGCGAAAATCTGGCGCCGCATGCGGGCGCGCCGCGCCCGCTCGATTTTCAGCAGCAGATTCGCCATGAATGGGCCATCGGCCAGCGGCTCGCGGGCTTGCGCGAACAGCCGGGTGAGGTCCGGATCCAATTCATCGTTCATGTCGTTCACCATAGCCTTGCAGCAATTCACGCAGGCGCGCGGCCCCGCGCGCGACATGCGACTTCACTGTGCCGAGCGGGATCGCCGTGCTGTCGCTGATCTCGGCGTGACTCATGCCCTCACTATACGCGAGCACGACGCACAGCCTTTGCTGCGGCGGCAGAAGCCTAAGCGCCGCGTCGAGATCCAAGCGCTCTGCCACCGTCGACGACGAGTGCTCCGCGGCGCCCGGCGCGGCGCTGCTCGGCGCCTCATGCCCCGTCGCGGCCGGCGCCCCATGCGCATCGGGCAGCATCTCGTCGGCCACAGCCACTTCATGCTTTGCGGCCCGCGCATGCTGCAGCCAGCAGTTGACCGCCAGCTTGCGCAGCCACGCGCCGAAGGCGGCCGGCGATTTCAGGGTCTGAACCCTCTTCCACGCCTGCACGAAGGACTGCTGCGCAAGGTCATCGGCCAACGCGGGATCGCGCGTCAGGCGGCGAAACAAATGCCTGATCGCATCCTGCCGCCGGCGCACCAATTCGCCGAAGGCCGCATCGTCGCCGCTCATTGCCAGGGCCACGACGGTCGCCTCACTGGCTGCGCCGAGCTTGGGATCGGGCGCCGGCCGAATCACCGCACGGCATCGCGCAGCCGCTCGCGCTCGCGAGCCTCGGCCACCACCCTGGCACCGATGAGCAGACCCACGCCGACGCAGATCACCACCACGCCCCCGCCCAATACGGGATACAACGCGATGGGTGCGATGCGGCTGACGAAAAACGACAGCAGGCAGATGCCGACGCCGCCGGCGATGGTGATGATGCCCCCGAGCTTGAGGTCCAGCGGATCGACTCCCTTCCCGGGTTGCTCGTGGGATGTCAACTTTTCGACCAGCGCCGGGTCGAGCTGCTGCCCCTTTTCGATCGCCAGCCGCAGCACCTCGATGCCGCCGCGTCGCCGCTTGTAGTCGGTGATCATGCCGGCGATGGCCACCCCGCCGATGAATATCCAAAAGGCCGCACCCACCAGGTAGGGACCGAGATTCTGCATTGCACTCTCCTCGTGATCGTATAGAAGGTATGCATAAGATGCGTCTCACGAGCCGATTGGATGCAGTCGGGCCTGAAGAAGGGGATCGATTTATAGCCTAATTAGGCAATTTATCGTTACGCGATAATTTCGCTAATTTCCCTCAATCTCCACGGGGCACACCCAAAAGGCAGTTCAGCTAGGCGGATCGCCCTATCCCTAGACCAATGCTGCGGCGCAGCGCCTACAAGCGCCCGCCGGCGCGACAGTGGGCCAACGCATCGTCTAGCCGGTCGTTCCCCCAGAACATCTCCTCGCCCACGAAGAATGTGGGTGCCCCGAAAATACCCTTGGTTCCGGCCAGTTCGGTTTGATTGCGCAGCCGCAGCTTGTTGGCTTCTTCCGTAGCCGCATCGATGATTGCCTGCACCGGCAGACCCAGCCGGTCCAGCACTTCACTGACGCATGCCGCCGAATCGATAGTCTGATCGGCCACGAAATTCGCCTGCATGATGCGCCGGCAATATTCGCCCATCCATGGTTTCTCCGCGCCGACGAGCGCCACCCGCGCAGGCAGCAGCGAACTCCGCGGAAAAGTGCTCGGGCGTGTCCAGGCCAAACCGTACTTGCGGCACTCCCGTTCCATGTCCTTCCAAACGTAGTCGGTCTTCCACGGCTGCAGCACGAAGGGCGACGTCGACCAGCCAAAAGACTTGAAGATCGGACCCAGGAGGAAGGGGCGCCACTGAATCGCCACCCCCAGCCGGGCAGCCGCCTCCTCGATGCGCATGACGCTCAGATAACTGTAGTTGCTGCCAAAGTCGAACCAGAATTCGAGCACGGGCGGACTCACGGCAATCTCCTGCTGTCCTGTCGCCATCAAACTACCCCTTCAGGTACGCCCGGGCAAAAAACACCAAGGTAATCCCAACCGCGATGATCAACGTCCCGGCGCGAATCACTCGCGACGGCGCGCGTCGGCCGACCAGAGCTCCGCAGTAGCCGCCGACGATTGCCGCAGCCAGCATGATCAGGGTCTGGCGCCAGCGCACCGCGCCGGCGGCGATGAAGATGACCACCGCCATGGCGTTGGCGGCGGTCACCAGCAAGGTACGAGGGGCGTTCAAGCTCTTGAAGTCCCGATCGTCCAGGAGACCCCAGATCGCCATCATCATGATGCCGACCGCTCCGCCAAAATAGCCGCCGTAGATTCCCAGTATCCATTGAACCAGCAGAACCGCCGACGGCCTGATGTGCCAACGACGACGCAGCCATTCGCCGAGCTGCCGCCCGAAGCCCAGCGTCAGCGTGGCGATCAAAAGCAGCCACGGGAGCACGAATTCGAACGTCTTCGACGGCGTCCACAGCAGCAGCAGCGCCCCGACGGCACCTCCGGCGATGGTCGTGAGCAGCAGAGGCCTGAGCTTGACGGCGCCGATCGGCCCCAGGCCGTCGCGATACGCCCACGCGCTGGCCGCGGTCCCGGGAAACAAACCGACGGTATTCGATGCGTTCGCCTGAACCGGCGGCACGCCGACCGAAATGAGCGCCGGCAAGCTGACGAAGGATCCCGCGCCGGCGAGGGCGTTCATCGTCCCCGCCAACAGTCCCGCGCAAAACACGACGAGATCAGGATTCACTCGTTGAGGTCAGGATTCACGCACTCAAGGCGCCCAGAACGCACCCGCGGCGCCGGGAAACACCACCGGACTCTCGAAGTCATCGGCGGAAACGCTGGCGACGCCGAAGGCGAAGTCGTCGATCGCGACATTCGCCAGCGTCAGCGAGCCGCTCTGCCCCGCATCGCGCGCATGCGTCCACGCGGCTTCGCTGGTATCGCGCCAATGCACACGGTATCCCGCAGCCGGCGAACCCGGCGACGCGGTCCACGTGAGTTGGGTGTCGGGCGTGACCGCGCCGACGACCTTGACGTTCACCGGCGGCGGCGGTGCGGAAGCCATGGAGGCGGCGGTGAGCGCATTCGTGGCGGTCACCTTGGCGAGATAGGCGAAATCGACATTCGCGATGGTGTCGCCGAACTCCACGCCGCCCTCGGTGCGCAGGTCCTGATGCTGATGCCGATAATTCTCGGCATTTTCGGTGAAGCGCACCGCCGGAAAGCCGAGCGCATTGAAGGACGAATGATCGCCGCCGCGGCCGAAGCGGTCGAGCCGGTACACCAACGCCACCGTCCAGTTCGGCATGTAGCGTTCCGCGACCGCCTTCGCATAGCGAGCGACGTTGCGCGAGGCCGAATCGTTCTCGCCGCCCTGCGAACGCCGCTGCTTGGCCTCCTCGGCGGTTTCGGTGTCGCGCGTGCCTTCCGAGAACACCCGCAGGCGCGTGTTGTCGACGACGCCGTTCTGGCCGCGCGTCGCGCCCACGATGTCGTTGTTGAGATCCGCTTCGACCCGCCAGCCCTGCGCCTTCGCATAGTGGGCGAGCACCGTGCCGCCGTACAGACCCTGCTCCTCGCCCGACAGCACGCCGTAGACGATGGTCGCCGCAAACTTGTAGCGGCTCAAGATGCGGGCGGCCTCGATCACCATGGCGACTCCCGATGCGTCGTCGTCGGCCCCCGGCGCATCGGCGGTCGCATTCATCGGGTCGCTGACGCGCGAATCGATGTGCCCCGTCAGCACGATGACCCGCTCGGGATCGGTCGTGCCTTTTTGAATCGCCACCACGTCGACGATCTCGGCCGGCTTCGGCACGCGCTCGCCGGTCACCGTCTCCGACGGCGTCACGATGGTCAGACACCCGCCGCAGCCGCGCCCGATCTCGGTGAATCGAGCCTGCGCCCAGCGCCGCGCGGCGCCGATGCCGCGTCTTGGCGATGTGGTATCCGACAGCGTGTGCCGCGTGCCGAAGCCGACCAGCGCCTGCACCGTGGCCTGCAGCTGCACCGGGTCGGGCGCGCCCGCGATGTCGCGCAGAATCGGCTGCTCGTTCGCCGCGGCGGCGCCCGTCATCGCAGCAAGCACTATCAAGGCCAATGTCATCGCGCCACGCTGTGCAATTCTCATCAAGAATACCTTTGGTTATGTAGCCACAGCGCCCGATTTTGCATTATTTAGAGAAGCGCGAACATCAGCAACGGTTGGACAGCCGCTGTCAGTTGGAAGTCACGAGGGGGGTTGTGGAGGATCGCGGTCAAAGTCTCTTCCCAAGCGCTAATCCACCCGCCATGCAAAGCAGCGTATGAGCAGCGAGCGGCGCGATCACCCTTAGGTCGGCGGACGAGTCGAAAAGTACAGCCCGACAAGGAGCAGCAGAGGACTCGCATAAAGGGCAGCCTTAGAAACCTTCGGCCAATTCTTGAACTGCGCGAAAAGTCCGAACTTGTCTGTCAGGAGAAGCGCCGCTGCGTAAAGAATAAACCCGGCAGCAACGTAGTTCACAGCCGCCCAAAGTTCTGCCAGTAAGATCGGGCCATAGAGAAGCTGCGCGACTCTGCCCCCTAAATGATCAATTGTTTTCACGAAGCGCGGTGGCTGGCCAATATCTTGGTTTGCGCATCCACCGCGCACGGTTCTGCATTACTAGGAGAAGCGCGAGCATCAGCAAATAGTTTAGCGAGAATGATCCGCCGCCGCCTTTCGAGGCCGGCACCGCCGTCACCGTCGTTGCGCTCGTCGCAGAGTTGTTCGCGGCGGTCAAGTCCTTGATGGTGCTGGTCACGGTCGCGGTGGACGTTTGAGTTCCCGCCGCGGCGGCCGTGGCATTGATGGTCACGGTCACCGAGTTTGACGCGGCCATGTCGCCGACGTTGCAAGTGACCAGCCCCGATGCGCTCGTGCAGGTGCCACCCGTGGAGGTCACGGTGCCCGGAGTCAGTCCCGGCGCAAGCTGATACTTGAGCTGTGTTGCAGTGGCAGTGTTTGGCCCTGCATTCTTGACGACTACGGTGTAGCTCACGGCATCGCCGACCTGCGCCGTCGCATTGCCGGTGGCGGTGACCGACAAATCCGCGAGATAGGCAATGCTCTCCGTGGTCGTCAGCGTGTTGTTCGAGGGCTTCGGGTCTGGCTGGTCGCCAAGAACGGAGGCGGTCAACAGAAAGGGGCCGGCGGAGGGCGAAGTTGCGCCGAGGGTAATTGCGTTGCTGGCTCCCGACCGAGCGATGCCGAAGACGCAGGTCGCGACGTTGGCGGCGACCGTGCAGGTGCCGCCGCTCCCAACCGCGGAAATATGTAGTGCCGTAGCGGGCAACTGCAGTCTGACACGGACGCCGGTCGCATCGAATGGCCCGAGGTTCGACACGGTGTAAACGGACGTGGCCACTGCGCCAACCCCGACCGGAGTCGAGGGCGCGGCGACAGTCAGCGACAGATCCGGAGCAATCGTCATCTGCTGAACTCCGGACCCAGTCGTCGCGACCAGGATATTTTCAGGGCGCTTCGGATCCGCGATCAAATCGGACGGAGACCACCAGGGCAACAGGTTCGACGCTCGCAGGGTTTGCCACGACATCCCGCCGTCCACCGAGCGGGCGATCCTCGAGACAGTCGATGCGTAGAGGATGCTGGGGTGCTTGGGGTCGATGGCGACGACCATGGGATACACGTTACCGGAGGCCACGGCGTCCCAGGTCAATGGGTTCCAGGTCGCGCCTCCGTCGATGCTCTTCAGCAACGCCGAGCCCGTTGAACTATAGACGGTCAATGCATTGGTCGGATCGACCGCCAGCGCCGAGATTTGGCTCGAGGCAATCCCCGTGTTGGCGGGCACCCAGCTCAGTCCCGCGTCGGTGGACTTGTACACTCCCAAGCCCGTCGCCGTCCCCGAACCGGGCGCCGACACGCCGCCGATCGAGGCATACACGGTGCTCGGATCGGAGGATGCGGCCGCGAACCTGCCCACGACGGTATTTGCCGGCAAACCGCTGGTCGCCGGAGTCCAGAGATCGCCGCCGTCCGCGCTTCGATAGATCGAAGTCGCGGTAGCCGCGAGAATCGTCTGCGGATTTGCCGGCCAACTGGCGAAGGAGAACACCTGATCGCTGGTACCCAACGGGGTCACTTGCACCAGCGACCAAGTGGCCCCGCCGTCCGTACTGCGCGCGAGCCCATTCGACAGTGATGCCGACAAGCGCCCGGGCTGCGCCAGCATGCCGGTCACGAACAAGGTCGTTTGCCCCGACAGCTGCAGTAAGCCGCCGCTCCCGAAATTGTTGGCCGTCGCGGCCGAGGCGGCACCGGCGGCGGCGTAGTAGACCCCGCCGGACTGGACATTCATGTATATCCGATCGGCGCCCGGGTCGGCGGAGAACCCTAGCATGAAGGTGGAATTGAGCCCCGCCGTCTGCACCGACCATTGGGTTCCGGACGTTGTCGTGCCCGACACCCCGTTCAATCCTCCCGCCAACACACGCGAACCTTGCGAGGGATTGACCGCAAGCGTATTCAGCCCGCCGGCGGTATTGTTGCCCGTGACATCGGTCCAAGTCGCTCCCGCGTCGGCCGTTCTGAAGACCTGTCCATAGGGCGTTCCGGCGTAAAGAATCATCGGGTTCGACGGATCGATGGCCAGGGCCGACGCTGTCGTTGCAAACGCCTTGGTCCAAGTGACGCCTTTGTCGCCGCTTGCCCAGACCCCATCGCTCCGTGCGGACCAGATCTGGTTGGAATTTGTTGCATTGATGGCGAAGTCCGCGGACAGGCTGGTGGACTGATTTCCGCTCAGGAGTGTCTGCCAGGTCATCGCGCCGTCGTGAGTCACGAAAATCCCGCCGTCGGTCGCGGATGTTCTTGCCGACGCATACAAGGTGTTCACGTCGGTGGGATCGATCAGCAGTTTGAAAACGAGCGCCGCAGGATAGGCGCTGACCGCCGTTCGTTCCTGCCAGGTCTTCGCGCGATCGACGCTATAAAATATTCTTCCGCCGGCAGCCACATAGAGTGTCGAGCCGTTTTGGCTGACTGCGACTTGCCACCCATTCGCGACCGCGGTCGGCAGGGTGGTCACGGCCGACATACTCGCGCCGCCGTCCGTGCTCACGTACAGGCAGGGATAATCGGAAGCGACGGCATAGATACGGGTGGCGTCGGAGGGATCGATCGCGAGATCCTGCGGCGCGTTCAAGAAATCCGACTTGATGAGCTGCCACGACCCGCCCCCGTCCTGCGAGCGATAGAATCCGCCCGTTGCGATGGCATACACCGTGCTCGGCGTTGCCTTGTTGTAGACGATTTTGTTGACCGTGCCGCCGCTCGGTCCGATCGCCGTCCAGTCGTTGATTGCGCCCCACCCTTCCGTGGCGCCCAAGAGAAACATGGTCGCAACGATCAATAGCCGGATATGCATGGTCTCTCCCTGACAGGCAGCGCTTCGAACGCTGCTTATTGCTTGTTATTCCAGTCCGTCAGGATACACGACTCATCATGCCGCCAGCGGCGATCTGGCCACGGCCCGGGCCGCGGGTTAGCATTAAGTCCAATTCGACGGTCACCCAACGACCCTCGATCGCCAAACGGCGCCTTGATCATGGAACAAGCTATGGAACGTACCGCTCTGCAACTTCGATCGCTGGTCAAGAAAAGCGGCGAACTCGAACTATCGCTGACACGCGTGCCCGTCCCGGATCCCGCGGCCAACGAAGTGCTGGTGCGCGTCGAGGCCGCGCCCATCAATCCGTCCGACCTCGGCCTGCTCTTCGCCGGGGCCGACGTGACCCAGGCCACCCAACTCGGCACGAAGGATCAGCCGCGGGTGACGGCCCGAGTTCCCGACGCTGCATTGAAGGGCATGACGGCCCGCTTCGATCAGTCCATGCCCGTCGGCAACGAGGGCGCAGGGGTCGTCATCGAGGCCGGTTCGTCGGAGGCGGCGCAGGCGCTCCTCGGCAAGACCGTGGCCGTGCTCGGCGGCGCCATGTACTCGCAATACCGCTGCGTGCCGGTCGAACAGTGTCTGGTGCTGCCGGCCGGCGCAACGCCTGCCGAGGGCGCTTCGTCCTTCGTCAATCCGCTCACGGCGCTTGGCATGGTCGAGACCATGCGCAGCGAAGGCCACACCGCGTTGGTGCACACCGCCGCCGCGTCGAACCTGGGCCGGATGCTCAATCGGATTTGCCTCCAGGATGGGATCGCCCTGGTGAACATCGTGCGCACTCCTGCCCAGGTCGAGTCATTGCGGGCGCTGGGAGCCGCTCACGTCTGCGATTCGAGTTCGCCCACCTTCGTGCACGATCTCATCGAGGCATTGTCCACGACCGGCGCGACCCTCGCCTTCGATGCCATCGGCGGCGGCAAGCTCGCCGGCCAGATCCTGACGTGCATGGAAGCAGCCCTCTCCAGAAAGGCCACGCAGTACAGCCGCTACGGCTCCGCGACGCACAAGCAGGTCTATGTGTATGGGGGCCTCGGGCAGGGCCCGATCGAGCTCAACCGCAATGTCGGCATGGCATGGGGAGTGGGCGGCTGGCTGGTCACCCCCTTCCTGCAAAAGATCGGTCCGGCCGGCGTGCAAAGACTCAAGCAGCGCGTCGCCGCGGAACTCAAGACCACTTTCGCCAGCAGCTATGCCGGCGAGATTTCGTTGGCCGAGGCCCTTGACCTCGGCACCATCGCGATCTATGGCCGAAGCACGACGGGACACAAGTATTTGATCAATCCGAACAAGGATGTCGGCGGGCATCACTGAACCGTGTGATGCGCGGCCTTCGCCGCCTCCGCTTCCGCTCGCAGCCGCCGCCGTTTCCGCGCGCATCCGGCGCCGCTGCCGCGTGACAGAACGCCATTGCACGTCAGCAGGCGATGACGTACATTATAGGTATTGTAACGTTACATATATGGTCGGAGCCCGCGTTGCTCGGACATCGCCGGCCGTCTTCAGCGACAGCAACACCGGCGTCACTCCGCCGCGAGGGGATCGAGGGCGTCCATGAAGCTGATTCGGTATGGCGATGATGGATTCGAACGGCCGGGATGCCTGGATTCGCAAGGCCGGGTCCGCGATCTGTCGCACCTGATACCCGACCTGTCGCGCGACGCTCTCGACCCCGGATCGCTTCGCCGGTTGAGTTCCCTGCGCATTGACGACTTGCCGCTGATTCCGGACGGCGTGCGCCTTGGACCCTGTGTCGCGCATGTCGGAAAATTCATCTGCGTAGGCCTCAACTACTTGGATCATGTTCAAGAAACCGGCGCAGCGGTCCCGGCCGAACCGATTCTATTCATGAAGGCTACGAGCTCCATCACGGGCCCTTGCGACGCCATCGTCATCCCGGCCGGCGCCTCGATGGTCGATTGGGAGGTGGAACTCGGCGCAGTCATTGGCTCCCCGGCAAAAAACGTTCCGGTGGAAGACGCCCTCGGCCACGTTGCCGGATATTGCGTGGTCAATGACGTGAGCGAACGAGGCTGGCAGCTTCAAGGGACCGGACAATGGGTCAAGGGCAAGAGCGCGGACACCTTCGGTCCGATCGGGCCGTGGCTCGTCACTCGCGATGAAATCGGCGATCCCCAGAATCTCAAGCTTTGGCTGTCGGTCAATGGTCAAACCCGGCAGAACAGCTCGACGGGCCAGATGATTTTTCCGGTCAAGCAGTTGGTGAGCTACATCAGCAAATTCATGACCCTCCTGCCCGGAGACATCATTGCCACCGGCACACCTCCCGGCGTCGCCCTGGGCGCCAAGCCGCCCGTCTATTTGAAATCCGGCGACATCGTGAAGCTCGGAATCGAAGGTCTTGGCGAGCAGAGTCAAACCGTGACGGCGGCATGAGTAATCCACGGTCGCTGATCGCCATGGGCGCCTTTTCCATGGCGGGAAATACGCCGCTGGCCGCTCAACCCATGGTGGTCGGCGCCATGGTGGATCTGCTCGGACTGACCGAGCGCCAAGCGGGCGTCGTCGCATCGGTGGAACTTGCCGGGTTGACGCTCGGCATTCTCGCGATGCTACCCGTCATGAGCAGCGCACCGCGCACTGCTCTCGCCCTTTTTGCCGTCGCCGCCATCACAGGGGCCAATCTGCTGACGTGTTTCGTGAGCAGCTTCACCTGGCTGCTACCGACGCGATTCTTGTCAGGTATCGGAGCGGCCGCCGCGTTCTGTCTATACCTCAATATGGCGTCGTCGGATGAACATCCCGAACATGTGTTTGCGATCGTGAATGCGATCGCCATTACTTATTCGGGGATCTTGACGCTGCTCGCGCCCTATCTGCTGCACGCGGGCGGCTTGCCGGGCTTGTTGCTCACCCTCTGCCTGATTACCCTGCTCGCGCTGCTGACGATTCCGTGGGTGATCCGTTACGGGCCGCAAAGTTCCCGGCCGGCCCCCATATCCCGATTCGCCAGCCTGCCGTCTCGAGTCATGCCCCTGTTGGCAATGATGCTGCTGCTCTACGCGGGACACGGCGCGATCTGGGCCTATCAGGAGCGCATCGGCGTGGCGGCGGGCTTGGATGAGCATGCCGTCGGGAAATGGCTGGGCCTGTCGATGCTGGTATGGGGCGTCGGCGGCTCGTTGCTCGCCCGGCTGATGAGCATGTCCATCGGCCGGCTGTGGCCGCAGGTGATCTCCCTGGGCGCCTCTTGTTTGGCGGTACTGCTGCTGGTCTCCGGATCGACGCCCGCTGCGTTTGCGATTTCCTGCGGACTCATCGCGTTTTCCTGGTTTTACGGCTTGCCGTACCAGATGGGGCTGCTCGCCGCGCGTGATCCGAAGGGCCGCGCGGCACTGGCCGGCGTGATGATGTCCACCGGTGGAATGGCGCTGGGACCCGCGATCGCGGCGCTGCTCCTGGTCGGACGCGCGCACTGGCCGATCGGGGTTTTTGCAGGGCTTTGTTATCTCTTGGCGCTGGCGATCGCGGTACCGTCGGCGCGCAGCCCCGCCCCTTTGGCGGCGATCCGTTCCGTATGAGGCGAACTTCATGACCACAGCACACACAGCGCCCAGCCTTTCTCATCCAGAGTTTTGCGGCCGCATCGGTCTGTCGCGATCGATCATCACGCCGCCCGACGGAATCTATGCCCGCCTCTGGGGTAGCGCGACGCATGACGTTGCCGAGGGCGTGCACCGGCCGATGCTTGCCACCTGCCTGGTGCTGCGCTCCGATTCGACATCGGACGAACTGGTGTTGATTACGCTGGATGCCATCGCATTGTGGCAGGAAGAAGCGGACCGGATGCGCGATGCCATCATGGAGCGCTTCGATCTGCAGCCGCAGCAGCTCATGCTGCATCCCTCTCACACGCACAGTTCGCCCGCGCTCACGCGCCGGCATGCCGACCGCTCCGGCGGGCATCTGATCGCTCCCTATTTGGATTCCTTGCCCCATACCTGCTGCGAACTCGTGGCCGCCGCGCGCGCCAGCGCCTTCCCGGGGGTTCTGGGTTGGGCGTATGGAAAATGCGGGCTCGCCTACAGCCGAGATTCCGTCGATGCACCTTCGGGCCGCGGCGTATGCGGCATCAACAAGGATCGCACTGCGGACGACACCGTGCTCGTCGGCAGGATCTCGGATACCTACGGTCAAATCCGCGGCGTCCTGGTGAATTATGCCTGCCACCCCGTCTCGTTGGGCGGCGCCAACAAATTGCTGTCGCCGGACTACGTGGGTCCGATGCGCGATATCGTCGAGCGCGAAACTGCCGGACTATGCCTGTTTCTTCACGGCGCATCGGGCGATCT
>Ga0307470_10000766_pt1 | contig 13924 bp, 9 predicted proteins | sample atmos_gasesAM3C__FD_204565 | JGI IMG/M metagenome (GOLD analysis project Ga0307470, IMG submission 204565) | Hardwood forest soil microbial communities from Morgan-Monroe State Forest, Indiana, United States - atmos_gasesAM3C_05 | ecosystem: Environmental > Terrestrial > Soil > Temperate forest... | reverse complement strand
CGCCGCGCTCTTGGTTGAATTGTTCCCGACCCGGATTCGCTACAGCGCCATGTCGCTGCCGTATCACATCGGCAACGGCTGGTTCGGAGGATTCCTTCCGACCACGGCGTTCGCGATGGTGGCTGCGACCGGCGATATCTATTACGGGCTCTGGTACCCCATCGTCGTGGCGGGCGCGACCTTGATCGTGGGTCTGTTTCTTCTGCCCGAAACCTTCAAGCGCAACATCGACGACTAGGTAAGAAACGATTTTCTTGGTCTTGCCTGCCCGCCCCGGGCAGTTACCGGACGGGGTGTCCTCACCCCGTCAAAAGGGCGCGTTAGCGCTAAGAAAGTGTCGCCAAGCGCGGACAGGCCCACCCGGCGCGTTACAATCGCTTCACGGAACTAGCCGATCCTCATAGTGTGACGTTATACGCCTATGGATGGCGTACGCCTGGGTACGCTGTGGGTACAACCTCAATGGGCGAGGCACTATGAGCACATCACGGAACAGTCCTATTCACACCGCGCTGCCGCTGGTCGCGCTGGCATTGTCGGCGGCGAGCCTGCTCGGCGGCTGCGTCGTCGAGAGTCCGCCGCCGCGTGTTTATGCGCCTCCTCCGCGTGTTTACGAACCGCCCCCGCCCCCGGCCTACGAAGAGCCGGGGGTCGACGTCGAGGTGCGGGCGACCGAACCTCCTCCGCCCTTGCCGGACTACGAGCAACCGCCTTGCCCCGAGGATGGGTATCTGTGGACGCCGGGCTATTGGGCCTGGGGCGGCGGTGGATATTACTGGGTGCCCGGAACGTGGGTGCAGCCGCCGCGAGTCGGCGTGCTCTGGACCCCCGGCTACTGGGGCTTCGTCGGCGGCGTCTATGCGTTCCACGCCGGCTACTGGGGACCCCATGTCGGATTCTACGGCGGTGTGAACTATGGATACGGGTACGGGGGCGTCGGGTTCGTCGGCGGACGCTGGGCGGGCAATTCGTTCGCCTACAACCGGACCGTCAACAACGTGAACGTGACCAATGTGCACAACACGTACAACGAGACCGTCATCAACAATGTCACCGTCAACAAGGTGAGCTACAACGGCGGCGCCGGCGGTGTTGCTGCCGCGCCGACTCCCCAGGAAAGAGCGGCTGCGCACGAATCGCATGTGGCGGCAACGCCCATGCAGCGGCAGCACGTTCAGGAGGCCGCCCGAAATCCCGTGCTGGCCGCGAAAGCCAACGGCGGTCATCCCGCGATTGCGGCCACGCCCAAACCCGCCGCCTTCAACGCGCCGGGAGTCGTCGGTGCGCACGGCGCAGTTGCCCCGCCCCCGCGGGCACTGGGGTCGCCGGCGCAGGGAGCACCGCACGCCAACAATGGTTTCGGGGCGCCGCCGGCGGGCGCTCGAGCGAATGCGGCATATGCGCCGCCCAATGCAGCGATGCATCCGCAGGCGGGTGCGAGACCGCCGGGCGCGAACCCTCAGCAGCCTGCGCAGCAGCCGCGGCCGCAGCCACAGGTACAGCAGCAGGCAAGGCCGCAGCAACAGGCGCAGCAGCCAAGGCCGCAGCCGCAGCAGCAGCAACCCAAGCCGCCGAAGAGCGACAAGCACGATCCTGAAGGCCGTAATAAATAGCGAATAGGCAGCTCTGGATCGAGCGAGCCGGCGATGAAGCCGACTCGCTCGCAGGAGCTGATGGGTACAGGTCGCGCCTGTTGCCGCAGCTTTAGTCTACCGCGCCGCTTCCGCGGCTCACCACCGGCAGATCGACGAAGCTCGCGTTGGAGCCGCCGTCGAATATCTTGATGGTTGCCTTCTTGTAGTCGGCGGGTTTGGCAAAAAAGACATTGTCGACATAGCTCTGCGGGTTTCTGTCGTACAGCGGAAACCAGCTCGATTGCACCTGGACCATGATGCGGTGGCCCGGTAGAAACACGTGGTTGGCGGTCGGCAGCGCAAAACGATAGACCTGCCTCTGACCGGCCGGAATGGCCGTGGGCGTGCTCCAGGAATCGCGGTACCGCCCGCGCAGAATATCGGCTGAGATCATCAGCTGATAGCCGCCCATCTTGGGTTCGCGCCCGACTTCATCCGGATAGACGTCGATCAGTTTCACCACGAAATCGCCGTCGGTCCCGGTGGTCGAGGCGATGAGGTTGGCAACGGGTTCGCCGCTGATTTTCAGGGCCTCTGTCAGCACCGGCGTGGCGAAACTCAGGACATCCGTTCGCGCCGCCGCATCTCGCTGGTCGCTCACCAGCCAGGTTTGCCAGCTCGCCTCACCGTCGTCGCCGGCAATGTGGATGGGGCGCGGCAGGTACGGAACCGGCTTGGCGGGATCGGAGACGTAGGACTCGAAGCCGGAAGCCGCGGCGACGGAGGAACCCAGGTGCAGTTGGCCGCCGGGCTGCAGGTAGAGATGCTGACGGTCGATGCCGCATCCGGCCGCGCAGCCGCTCGGCCAGGCGGGCAGCGCCAGCCAACGATTCGTGCCGGTCTCGAAGGCAGTGACGGGCGCCATTCTTACAGGCGCTGCATCGTCCTTGAGGTAATGATCCAAGAACGGCCGCAGTACGTGCAGCCTGAAATACTGGGCCGTGTCGCTGCCGAAGCGGATCTGCCCTATGGCGCTCCCGTCGAGCCGTTCCTGGTGATGGAACCAGGGCCCGATGACCAGATAGAGATTGGGATTGTCGGGCTGCTGCGCCTTGAGCGCCTTGTAAAGAGCGATATTGCCGTAGATGTCTTCTTGGTCCCACAGACTGTGCACCAGCATGACGGGAACCGCCACGCCTTGCTTGGCGAGGATCTTATCCAGCGCCTGCTCCTGCCAGAAGGCGTCATAGGCGGGATGGTTCATGACCTTGGCGGTGAAGCCCACTTGCTCGAGACCGTGCAGCCGCGCCATGTCGCTCGCCGAGCCCGCGCTCAACCAGGTGTCATAATCATCATAGTGATCGGTCCACCAGGCAAGACTGCTGTCGCGAGTCGCTTCCTGGCCGTGAAAATAAGTCAGGCTGTCGAGACGAAATGCGCCGTTGTGGAACCAATCGTCGCCCCTCCAGCCGTCGACCATGGCGTTGATGGGAACCGCAGCGCGCAGCGCGGGATGCGGGTTTACCAGCGCCATGAGCGATGTGAAACCGTCGTACGAAATGCCGAGAATTCCCACCTTGCCGTTGGATTCCGGAATGTTCTTGATGAGCCAATCGATGGTGTCGTAGGTGTCGGTCGAGTGATCGACGTCGCTCGGGTTCAGCGGTCCGCGCAAGGGCCGGGTCATGACATAGCCGCCTTCCGACCCGTGCTTGCCGCGGACGTCTTGCGCCACGCGGATATAGCCGCCGTTGACCACGGCATCGTCTGCGACATCGGTGCTGTCGATCAGCGCGGACAGGTGCGCACTGCGGTTCTTGATGATGCGCTCGGTCGCGCCGTAGGGGGTCCGCGTAAGCAATATCGGCGCGCGATGCGCGCCTCGCGGGATCAGAATGAGGGTTTTCAGCTTGACGCCGTCGCGCATGGGAATCATGACTTCGCGCTTCGAGTAGTCGAAGGTGTCGACGTGCGGGACGAACTCCGCCGGCGCCTCGCTCGGCAGCGTGTCGGCGGCGATCGCCTGCAGATCCGCCATCAGCAAACAACCGGCCGCCGCCAGCAGCCAAGCCAAGCGGCTGCGCCCGGCGCATGCGCGCCAATACATCGTCGACATCGTTACACCCCGGTTAGGATCGCTCGATCGAGCGCCAATTTTACATTTTACCTCGTTTGCGCGGCCGCGAGCAGCGGTGTAGACGTGCCGCAGCGGGTGTACGCGCTCCTTGCGGCGGCGGTTGACAGGGGGCATGATCACCCTGCGGGCCTTCGGGAGAAGGCGATGACAATAAAGCGACTGGGCCGGCTGAAAGTCGAGGGATGGCGGGCGACTAACTGAGGAGGGTAGGCGCATGAACAATTTATCGTTCACGGTTTCCGACGGAGTTGCGACTCTGGCGATACAGCGCACGGCGGTGAGCAACGCCATCGATATCACGATTATCCGCGCGATGCACCTCGCGCTCGATCAGATACAAAAGGGGGAAAGCGGCGCTCGCGCCGTCGTCATCACCGGCAGCAATGACGTCTTCTGCAGCGGCTTGGATTTGCACTCGGTCGATCTGAAGACCCAAGAGGCGCGGCAGCGGGCGCATTTCGAAATGCGGCGCTTCATGGATCCCTTGATCCTGCGCTTGAGCGGTTTCCGTTTTCCCATCGTAGCGGCGGTCAATGGCGCGGCGGTCGGCGCGGGCATGAGCCTTGCGCTGGCCAGCGATATCATCATTGCCGGCGACAACGCCTACTTCCTGCCGTCGTTTGCGCGTCTGGGTCTGGTGCCGGATGCGGGAATCACGTTTCACCTCGCGCGCCGCATCGGTGCGGGCCGCTCGCTGTCGTCCCTGATGCTCGCCGAACGCATCGACGCCAAGACCGCACTCGACTGGGGTCTTGCCTATGCGGTGGTGCCGGCGGCCGAGGTCGTCATGCGCGCGCAAGCCGTGGCGCATCGTCTTGCCACCGGGCCCTGCGCGGTCCTCGGTCAAATTCGCGCCCTGCACACCTCCACCTTCGATAATTCGTTGCAGGAACAATTGCGCGCCGAGCGCAGCGCACAGGAAATGACGCTGGAGACCCACGATTGCGTGGAGGGTGTGCGCGCCTTTTTCGAGAAGCGCGAGCCGAACTTTTCGGAACACTGAGCCCAAGTCAGCGTTCGGGATGCACGCCGTGTTTCACGCTGCGAATGTCGTCCGGGCCGGTGCGGCAGCAGCCGCCGATCAGGCGCGCTCCTTCCGCATGCCAGCGGCGCGCCTCCTCGCCGAACTCGAACGTGCCGGCGCCGCCGCGCCATTGCTTGGACGAGGCTTCGTAGAACTCGCCTGAATTCGGATAGGCCACGAGCGGCTTATCGGTCCGCCCATGCATTCGCCGCAGCAGCGGCGCGACGTATTTCGGCGGGGTGCAGTTCACGCCCACCGCGACGATCTGCCGATGGCGGCGCAATTCCGCGGCACACTCGCCGATGGGGTCGCCCTCGGAGGTATGCTCGCCGTCCTTGCAGGAAAAACTGAACCACGCACAAGCGTCGGGAAATTCCGTCAGCAGGGTCGCGAGCACCCGCGCTTCGCGCAGGGACGGGAGGGTTTCGCACGCCAGCAAATCGGCGCCGGCGTCCGCCAGCACCCGCAGGCGCGGCCGGTGAAACTCCGCCAGCGCGGCGTCATCGAGCGCGTAATGGCCGCGATACTCGGAGCCGTCCGCCAGCATCGCCCCATACGGGCCGACGGAGGCCGCGACGAGGGGCCGCAAGCGGCCGGCGCGATTGGATTCAACGGCCCAGAATTCGTCGCGCGCGGCCACCGCCAGAGCCACGGCGCCACGCATCAACAACTCGGCCCGCGCAGCCTCGATGCCGCGGCGCGCGAAGCCCTCGAAGGTCGCCTGGTAGGTTGCGGTCGTCGCCACATCGGCCCCGGCGTCGAAGTAATCGAGATGCACCGCGCGGATCAGGTCCGGCCGCTCGATCAGGCATTTGGCCGACCAGAGCGGATCCATGAGGTCCGCGCCGCGCCGTTCGAGTTCCGTCGCCAAGGCGCCGTCCAGAATCATCAACGGACGCCGTGCAAGGAAACTGTCTATTGGGTCACGCATGATTGTTCGCGCCGGAGCCGATTTACGATCATACTCCGCCGGGCGTTCGCCCGCGGATTGGTAAGGGACAGCATCATGCTCACCGCTCAGACCATCAAGAATCAGCATTCCGATATTTTCACATTCCTGCATGGAGATCTGGAAATCGGGGCGAACCATTGCCACGTTCCCGAAGAGGCTTTGATCGAAAGCCTGGTCTACGTGAGTGATGCGGCGCAGCTTGCGGAGGCACGGCGCCACAAGCCCGCAATTCTGATCGTTCCGGCGAAGATGAGCGGCTGCGTCGACGCGTCGGTCGATGCCGATAGCTGCTGCTTTTCCGTGCAAAGCATATCCATGGGCATGGCCGTCTTATTGAAATACTTCGACCGGAAGTGCTATCGATTCACTCAATGGGGCGAACGCCATCCGACCGCGGTCGTGCATGCGGATGCCACGGTCGGCGAACGGGCCTTCCTCGGGCCCTATTCCGTCATCGGGGCGCGTGCGAGCATAGGCAACGACTGCATGATCGGCGCTCACACGGTCGTCGAGAACGATGCCCGGATCGGCGACCGAACCGTGCTGCACCCGCATGTCTTCATCGGCGCCGGCTGCCAGGTCGGCGACGACTCCGAGATACATCCGCATACCAGCATCGGCAGCGACGGCTTCGGCTATGCCGTGGATCCGGACGGCAGGCCGCGAAAAATCTCGCACCTCGGCAATGTGATAATCGGAAACGGGGTCGAAATCGGCAGCAATTGCGCCGTCGACCGCGCCACGCTCACGTCTACCTACATCCGATCCGGCACGAAGCTCGACAATATCTGCCACATTGCGCACAACTGCGACCTGGGCGAAAACGGCTTCTTCACGGCCGGCTTCATGATGGGGGGATCCACGAAGATCGGCCGGCAATTCGTCACCGGCGGCAATTCCGTGGTGACCGCGCACATCACGCTGGGAGACAATGTAGTCCTGGCCGGCCGTTCCTCCGTCACCTGCGACGTGCCCGATGCCGGTTCGTACGGGGGGTATCCCCTGCAGCCGCTGAAGGAGGCCATGAAGACCATCGTCAGCATCGGGCACCTCAATGAAATCCGCAAGAATCTCAATCGCGTGATGAAGCATCTGCATCTCCTCGACAAGGCATCCGCCGACAGTCCCGACGCTTGAGACTCAAGTCCGACACGGTGGTCGTGCCGATCGCGGTGCTGATCGTCGCGATGGTCTGCTTTCAACTCGGTGCGGTAGTCGCAAAGGGATTGTTTCCCGCGGTGGGCGCCGCCGGTGCGGTCGCGTTGCGGATGGCCCTGGCATCCCTGATGTTGTTGGCCGTCTGGCGTCCTTGGCGCCTGCGGCTGCGCCCCCACGAGGCGCGGGTGATCGTCGCTTACGGCCTGGCGATGGGCTTCATGAATTTCTTTTTCTATTTGTCGCTCAGTTCCATCCCGCTCGGCATCGCGGTTGCGCTCGAGTTCGCAGGTCCCTTGGCGCTCGCAATGGCGGCGTCGCGCCGCGCGGTCGATTTCCTATGGATACTGATGGCGGCGGTGGGATTGCTTGCCTTGTTGCCGTTGGGATTGGAGTCCAAGTCCTTGGATCCTTCCGGTGTTCTCTATGGGCTGGCTGCGGGCGTGTGTTGGGCCCTGTATATTTTCTTCGGCCGCAAGGCGGGAGCCGCGCACGGCGGCCAAACTACGGCGCTCGGCATGGTCGTTGGCGCGATGGTGACCGTGCCCGTAGGCGCCGCCCAGGCCGGTGCGCAACTCTTCTCGCCGGCGATTTTGCCCGCTGCGCTCGGCGTGGCCCTGCTGTCGAGCGCGCTTCCCTATTCGCTCGAGATGTTGGCGATGCCGCGGCTGCCGACACGAACCGTCGGCGTGCTGATGAGCTTGGACCCGGCGTTCGGCGCCCTGTCGGGTCTGTATTTTCTCGGCGAGCACTTGAGTTGGATCCAGTGGGCGGCGATCGCCAGCATCATGGCCGCGTCCGCGGGCAGCGCGGCAACCAGTCGAACCGCCACCCCTCAGCTGCTGCCCGACTAGGGATGGAAATTTCAGATGTGCGCGGCTGACGGGTATATTGTGCGCAACAATCGACCTTTGGGGGGGAAGCGTGAGTTACGACTCCTATCATAAGCGTAAAATCGGCAAGCACCTGCTCAAGCCCGAAACCCAGATGATGGGATACGGCTACGATCCGAGTCTTTCGGAAGGGTCGTTGAAGCCGCCGATCTTCTTGACGTCGACTTTCGTCTTCAAGACGGCACAGGACGGCAAGGATTTCTTCGACTTCACTTCGGGCCGGCGCGAGCCGGGCGCCGGCCAAACCTCCGGCCTCGTTTATTCGCGTTTCAACAATCCGAACCTCGAGGTGCTCGAGGACCGTCTGGCGTTGTGGGAAGAGGGCGAAACGGCGGCGGTGTTCTCGAGCGGCATGTCCGCAATATCCACCGTGCTCTGGACGCATGTGCGGCCGGGCGATGTGATTCTGATGAGCCAGCCCCTGTACGGCGGCACGGAAACTCTCATCGAAAAAACCTTGCCCGGGTTCGGGGTGAGCGCGGTCAGCTTTACTCTGGGCCACGACGAGCGCGCGGTCGCCGAAGCCGCCGAGCGCGCGTCCCAGCGGGCCGCCGAGACCGGCGGCAGAGTCTGTCTCATCATCGTGGAAACGCCGGCGAATCCGACCAATAGCCTGGTCGATCTTGCCCTGATGCGCGAAACTTCAGTCCAGATCGGCGGGCGCCAGAGCGGCGGACGGCCGCCCGTCGCGGTCGACAACACCTTTCTGGGTCCCGTGTTTCAGCGTCCGCTCGGCTTCGGCGCGGACCTGGTCATGTATTCGCTCACGAAATACGTGGGTGGGCATTCGGATTTGGTCGCGGGCGGCGTCGTCGGCTCGCGCGAAGCCGTGACGCCGGTGAAGAAATTGCGCGGCGCGCTCGGCACCCAGCTGGACCCCAACACCGCGTGGATGATCATGCGTTCCATGGAGACGCTGACCTTGCGCATGCACAAGTCGGCGGAAAACGCCGCGCTGGTGGCGAAATTTCTGCGCAGCCATCCGAAGATCGCGAGTGTGAATTACCTCGGCTTTCTGGCGACGGATGACCCGCGATACCCGGTTTTCCGCCGGCAGTGCCAGAGCGCGGGCTCCACATTCGGATTTGCGGTCAAGGGCGGCGAGGCAGAGGCATTTCGCCTGCTTGACGCGCTGCAGGTGATCAAGCTCGCCGTGAGTCTCGGCGGCACCGAGACCCTGATGTCGCACCCGGCGAGCACCACGCACTCCGGTGTGTCCAAGCAGACTCGGGATCGGATCGGCATCACCGATGCGCTGATCCGAATTTCAGTCGGCATCGAAGATGCCGACGACCTCATTGCGGATCTGGCAGCGGCGCTCGATGCGATCTAAGAGACGGGGCGCGGCGGCGCTGATGGCGGCTGCGATCGTGACCGGGCCGATTGCGCCACGTGCACACGCCGAGACGGTTGCCGCCGCGGATACGGTGTACCGGCACGGCTACGTGTACACGGTAGATGCCCGCGACAGTGTGCAGACGGCGCTGGCGATTCGCGCGGGCCGAATCGTCTATGTGGGCGGCGACGCGGGCCTCGCCCCATTCATGAGTCCGAACACCGCCGTGATCGATTTGCACGGACGGATGTTGATGCCCGGCCTGGTTGACGGTCATTCGCATCCGCTGCAAGGCGGCGGCACGCTTCTCAAGTGCAATTTGAACTACGAGCAGCTGAGTGTCGTGCAGATGCAGGCCCGGATTCAGACCTGCCTGGATCAAACGCAGGCCCGTGAGCCGGACACTTGGCTCGAGGTCGTGAATTGGTTTCAAGAGGGCATGTTGCCGGCGGGTACCGTCACCAACCGGGCAAACCTGGACGCGCTGAAGACCAGGCGCCCGATCTTCGTCATGTCGTCCTTTGGCCATACGGCGCTCGTCAACTCGCGCGCCCTTGAGATCGCGGGCATCACCGCGCGAACCCCCGATCCGCTGGGCGGCAAGGTGGCTCGGGATTCATCGGGCAACCCGTCGGGAATTCTGGAGGATGCCGCGCAGGAAACGGTCGCGAAGCAGATCCCAGAGCCGTCCGCCGCCGACAATGTCAAAGCGGCGGCGGCCGCATTGGACGCATTTCGCAAACAGGGCGTGACCACGTTCTTGGATGCGATGGCGCAGCCCCCGGCGCTCGAGGCCTTTGCCACGGTGCAGCGCGAGGGAAAGCTCACGGCGCGCGCGCACTTCGCCGTGCTCATCACGCCGCCCGAGGGACGTGATCCGAAGCAGGCGGTTGCGATGGTCAAGGCGCTGGCGCAGCGCTTCGATCAGGGCGAGATTCAACCGGACCCAGGACTCTCGGTACGCAACGTAAAATTGTTTCTCGATGGCGTGATCACCGCGCCGGCGTCCACGGGCGCCATGTTGACGCCTTACTTCAGCTTGCAGGGCGCGCCCGCCGATCCGCATTGGGCGCCCTCTTCGAGCCGGGGGCCCGAGGTGTATTTCCCGGCACCCATCTTGAGCGCGGTGCTGATCGAGGCGGCGGGCGCGGGCTTCGAGCCGCATATGCATGCGGACGGCGATCGTGCGGTGCGCGAGGGCTTGGACGGCATCGGCGCCCTGCGGCGGAAGTTTCCCGATCGCGACATCCGTGCCGCCATCGCTCATGATGAGATCGTCGATCCGGCGGACTTCCCGCGCTACCGGCAGCTGAACGTGATTCCCGTCTTGTCGTTTCAATGGGAAAAACAGGCGCCGGACACGATGGAAGGCGCGCGCGATTACCTGGGGCCGGCGCGTTTCAAATACATCGAGCCGGCCGGCTTTCTGGCGGCGGCGGGCGCACGCATCGCCTATGGCAGCGATTGGCCGGTGGATCCGCTCGATGAATGGTTTGCGCTCAAGGTAGGCGTCACACGCACCAATGCGCCCCAACCCGAGCATCGATATGCCGGGCGCTTGAGTGAGGACAAGGGCCTGTCGCGCCGCGAGGTGCTGCGGGCGATCACCATGAATTCCTCGTATGAATTGCACCAGGATCAGTGGACCGGCTCGCTCGAGGTGGGAAAGCTCGCTGATTTGATCGTCCTCGACCGGAACTTTTTCGAGATTCCCACGGCGGAGATCGCGGACATCAAAGTGCTGCAGACGGTGGTCGGCGGCCGCGTGGTGTTTCAGTCCGACAGGTTCGCGCAGCCGTAGGCCCGAGTTAGCGGGCGATGCGCAGTCAGCGTGGGAGCGGCGAGCGGCGGCGCTACTTTAATGATTATCTCTGGGACCCCCGAAATCGTCAGGCGTTACGCTTGCTGTCATATCGTGGCGACCGTCGCCCACGCGAGCAAGCCATCAGAGGGATAATCATGCGTCGAAGAGCTGCAGTGTCGGTTGCGGGCGTCTTGCTGGGCGCGGGCGCCTCGTGCCGGGGCGCTCTGGCCGACACCGCGGAATTGTCCGCCATCGTAGTTACCGCCACGCGGGTGGCGCAGTCCAGCGTCGACTTGCCGGTGTCGGTCGACCGGGTCGATCGGCGCGCCATTGCCGAGGGTCAGCTGCAAGTCAATCTCTCGGAAAGCTTGATCGCGGTGCCGGGTGTGTCGGTGCAAAGCCGGCAAAACTACGCCCAGGATTTGCAGCTCTCGGTCCGCGGCTTCGGTGCGCGGTCGAGTTTCGGTGTCCGCGGCATCCGGCTCTATTCCGACGGTATTCCCGGCACCATGCCGGACGGTCAGGGCCAGTTTTCGCAATTCGACTTGGGATCGGCCGGCCACATCGAAGTCCTGCGGGGTCCGTTCTCGGCGCTGTACGGCAATTCATCGGGAGGAGTGATCGCCATCTTCACCGAGGACGCGAAGCCGGGTTATTTGCTCGACGGCACGGCCGAGTACGGCACCTTCAACACTCAACGCTACGCGCTGAAGACCGAGGGAGACGATGGGGCGGTCAACTATGTGGTCGACGCCGCGCACTTTCAGACCGACGGCTACCGCTTTCACAGCGACGCCGAACGCGACAACTTCAACTCGAAGCTGCGGATCGCAACCGGTGAAGCGTCGACGCTGACGTTCGTGGCCAATGTGGTCGAGACGCCGAGCGTGCAGGATCCCCTTGGACTCACGCGTGCGCAGCTCGCTGCGGATCCGCGCCAGGCCGGCGTCGGCGCGGTTCCATTCAATACGCGCAAGTCTCTCGACCAGGAGCAGGTGGGCGCCGTGTACGACGGCAAGTTGAGCGCCAACGACGACTTGTCGGCCATGCTCTACACGGGGCATCGCGCCACGACTCAGTTCCAGGCCATCCCGCAGGCGACGCAGCAGAACGCACCACTGTATCCGGGCGGCGTCATCGATCTGGATCGGGCGTATTGGGGCGTGGATGCGCACGTGACGGATGCCCGCGATGTCGCGGGTCCTTTGCAGGTGGTCGCCGGCATCAACTACGACGATCTGGCGGAAGCTCGCAAGGGGTACCTCAACTATGTGGGTTCAAGGTTGGGTGTCGCGGGAGCGGTGCGCCGCGACGAAGCAAACCATGTCTACGACTTCGATCAATACGTACAGGCTCAGTGGGATCCGCACGCGCGTTGGCGCGTGATCGCGGGTGTGCGCAACAACCTCGTGGAGGTGAGCTCGCACGGACACATCCCCGTGCTCGACGGCGCGGACAGCAGCGTGCGCTTCTCGGCGGTGAATCCGGTCGGCGGCGTCACGTTCCGCGCGAGTTCCGCGGTCAATCTTTATGGCTCATACGGCAAGGGCTTCGAGACCCCGACTCTGAACGATCTGGCCTATCGCTCGGTCGATGGCAGCCTTGCGGGGCTGAATTTCGGGTTGAAACCGGCGCGCAGCGATAACTACGAAGCCGGCATCAAGGCGGGGAACGATCATCTGCGGGCCAACCTCGCCGCGTTCTATATCAAAACCGTGGACGAACTGGCCGTGCTGCAGAATTCCGGCGGCCGTACGGTATCTCAAAACATCGGCGAGACCAATCGCCGCGGCATGGAGCTGGCCGTCGATGCGAACTGGACGGGCGGGTTCAGCGGCCGGCTCGCCTACACCTACATTCGCGCGGTCGTGGGACAGGCCTACGCCACCTGCATCGCGGCTCCGTGCAATCCTCTGGCGCACCCGGGAGGTCCCTTGCCCGCGAACTACAAGACGGTGGCTGCGGGCAGCCATCTGCCGGCGGTGCCGATGAATTCCTTGTACGCGGGCCTCACGTGGAGCTACGCACCCGTGGGTTTTTCAACCACGCTGGAGACCCTAGGCCGAGCGCGCATTTATGTCGATGATCGGAATTCCGATGCCGCCGCGGGCTTCTGGGTCGCGAATCTGCGGGCCGGGTTCGAGCAGGAAACGAGACACTGGCGGTTCAGCGAATTCGCCCGCCTTGATAACCTTGCCGACCGAGCCTATGTGGGTTCTGTGATCGTCAACGAAACCAATTCCAGGTTTTTTGAGGCGGCGCCGGGCCGGACGGCGTACATTATGGTCAATGCGGCATTGCGGAATTGAGCAGGTTCACGTAGTGGTTCTGCTCCATCAAAACAATGAATGCTGTGCACCAAACAGCTTGAACCGCGTTGTACAAGGTAGGTCTTATTCTATGCGTTCTAAATGGCCGTGCTGGGGCGCGACCGGCAACCGAAGGTGAGAGTCATGAGTACTAGGGCCAAGGGCATTCTTCTGGCAACCAGCGTTCTGGCGTCGATACTGATCGGCGCTGCGCCCGCCCTCGCGCAACACGGCGGCGGCGGCGGTCACGGTGGTGGCGGCGGCGGTCACGGTGGCGGCGGGGGTCACGCCTCGGGCGGAGGCGGGGGCCACTACTCGGGCGGAGGCGGGGGTCACTACTCGGGTGGAGGCCACTTCGGCGGCGGCGGTCCTCATTATGCCGGGGTGAGCCACTATGCCGGCGGTGCAGGCTATTCCCACGGCTATGGCGGGGGGTTCCACGGTTCGGGCTACACAGGGTACCGAGGCGGCTACGGGGGCACGTACGGGCATTCCGGCGCCTATTACGGGCATGCCGGCTACTACGGCGGGCATGGGTACTCTACCGGCGCCTACTGGCGGGGCGGATATTGGCACGGCGGTTTCTGGCCGCGGTGCTACTACGGAGTAGGATTCTCCTGGTTCCTGCCGGTGCTGCCGTTGGCCTACGCGACCTATTGGTGGGGCGGCGTTCCGTACTACTACGCCAATGACGTGTACTACACCTACAACCCGGACTACGAAGGCTATGTGGCGACGGA
>Ga0307470_10000765_pt1 | contig 13940 bp, 14 predicted proteins | sample atmos_gasesAM3C__FD_204565 | JGI IMG/M metagenome (GOLD analysis project Ga0307470, IMG submission 204565) | Hardwood forest soil microbial communities from Morgan-Monroe State Forest, Indiana, United States - atmos_gasesAM3C_05 | ecosystem: Environmental > Terrestrial > Soil > Temperate forest... | reverse complement strand
ATCTACCACAGGTGGCTGCCGGACGGATTCTCACTGCTCGGCCGCTATACAGCGGCCTCCGCTTTCGGAACCCTCGGTTCCGAACTGCCCAGCACCACTCATCGCGAGTGGTGCTGGGCCCTCCGACACGGAAGGGACGGCGCGTCCCTTCCGACCCATCCCTCCATGTTCGAATCCACCTCCGAAAGCAAGTTTCTTTTGTCGAGAAAGAGGTATTTCGGACGCGCGTAGGCGCGGAGAAGTAGCGCGATTTCAGCAGAAATCGACGCGACCTCTTTCTCGACAAAAGAAACTTGTTGCTGCCGGACCTGGATTCGAACCAAGATACACGCCTCCAGAGGGCGCGGTCCTACCATTAGACGATCCGGCAATCGGCGCGGCGGGTGAAATGGGGAAAATCCCTCCGTAGGCCTGCGGTTTATATGGTACAATAGATTCATGCGCGATATCAAATCGGTACAGGAACTCGTCACGAAACAGCTCGGCGAGACTTCCGCCAATGTATCTATTATTAAGCTTGTCGACCTCTTCGTGGAATTCGCTTACACGGGGGGAGCGTCCGACATCCACCTTGAACCGACCCGCGACGAACTCCGCGTCCGCTATCGTATTGACGGTCTTTTGCACGACAGCTTCGGCGGCGCGAAAGTGCGCAAAGAACTGCACCCCGAAGTGGTGAGCCGCATTAAAGTGCTTTCAGGTCTTCGCACCGACGAACACGTGCTCCCGCAGGACGGCCGCTTCCGCGTAAAACTCGACGAGACGACGGACGTGGACGTTCGCGTTTCGATCATCCCGACCTACTACGGAGAGAACGTCATCATGCGCGTGCTCGCGGAAACGCAGACGTTCGATTTGAAGGCGTTCGGATTTTCCACGGCCGACCTTGCGAAAGTGGAGGAGTCAATGAAAAAACCCTACGGCATGATTCTGGCGAACGGTCCGACGGGTTCGGGAAAAACGACGTTGCTCTACACGATTTTGAAAACGTTGAACAGCCCGGAGGTTTCGATCATCACGATCGAAGACCCGATTGAATATTCTTTGGACGGCACGACGCAGATTCAAACGAATGCGGAAGTGGGACTTACGTTCGCGAACGGACTTCGTTCCATTTTGCGCCAAGACCCGAACGTCATCATGGTCGGTGAAATTCGCGATGAAGAAACGGCGTCGATCGCCGTAAACGCTGCACTTACCGGCCACTTGGTGCTATCAACGGTGCACACGAACGACTCGGCGACCACATTCCCGCGATTACTCGATATGGGCGTGCCGTCGTTCCTTGTTGCGTCAACGGTGAACGTCGCGATCAGTCAGCGCCTGGTGCGCAAACTTTGTCAGAAGTGCAAAGTGGAGCGCCAGCTCGCACCCGAAGAACGAAAAAGCTTGAGCGAACTTATTCCGAACCTCGACCCCGACATTAAATTCTTTGCGGCGGTCGGCTGCGACGAATGCGGCAGTAGCGGCTACCGCGGACGCTTGGGCATCCGCGAAGTGCTCGAAGTGAACGACACGATCCGCAAATTGATCATGAGCCGCGCATCGGCGCAGGAAATAAAAGCCGCGGCGGTGAAAGGCGGCATGACGACGATGCTCGAAGACGCGCTCGCGCATGCGGCGCAAGGCATGACGACGATCGAGGAAATCCTCCGCGTCGTGCACGAATAAAGCGATATAATAGTAGCGTGGGGTTTCGTGAGTCGAAAAATGGTGCGGACGAACGCCAATGAATTTAAAACAACCCGGTATCCTTTCCAAAATATTCGATCGAATTTCTCTCCAGGAACGCATTAACTTTGCGCGGCACTTGTCGCTCGTCATCAAAGCGGGATTGCCCATTTTTGAAGGGCTGAAAATTATTAAGTCGCAAACGGAATCGAAAGTGCTGCAGGATGTCGTCGAAAACCTGATCGTCGACGTGAACAACGGAAAATTTCTTGCCGACGGGCTTGAGCGCTATGAATACCTCTTCGGAGGTTTTTTTGTGAACATCGTGCGCGTCGGAGAGGCGAGCGGTACGCTTGCAAAGAACCTCGTTTACCTTGCCGAAGAATTGCGCCGCTCGAAAGCGCTTGAAAGCAAAGTGCGGTCGGCGATGGTCTATCCGCTCGTCATTTTGGTGGCGACAATCGGCGTCGCCGGATTCCTGACGTTCTATGTATTTCCAAAATTGATTCCCGTTTTCGCGAGCTTGAACGTGCAGCTGCCGATCACGACGCGCATCATGCTTGGTGTGCTTCACTTTGCACAAAGTTACGGCATCCAAGCGATCGCAGGTGTCATCGTCTTCATCGTCATCATGCAGACAATCATCAAACGGGTTCCCGTCATAAAATATATCGTCGATTACATCGTTCTTTATATTCCGGTCATCTCGCCGCTCGCAATCGGCGTGAACATGGTGAACTTCACCCGCGTGCTCGGCCTTCTTTTGAAATCCGGCGTAAAGATCGTTGAAGCATTAAAGATTACGTCGGCCACGTTCAGCAATGCCGTGTACACAAAGATTCTTCTCGGCGCGCGCGAAGAAATTACGAAAGGGGGGCAGCTCGGCCTTTATCTCACGCCAAAGAAACATCTCTTCCCGCCGCTCATCTCGGGCATGGTACTCATCGGCGAAAGTACCGGCAACCTCGAGGAAAACCTGGAATATCTTTCGGAATATTACGACGACGAAGTCGACACGAAGCTCCACTCGCTCACGTCGCTCATCGAACCGATCATGTTGCTCGTGATGGGACTGCTCGTCGGTTTCGTCGCGCTCTCTATTATTACGCCGATCTATTCAATTTCACAGGGAATTCAATAACGCCGAACCGATGAACGAACGCAATCGAAAAGGAACAAGCCTGATCGACCTCGTGGTAAGCATGGCCATCATCGCGCTGCTCTTTGGCGGCGTCTATCTTATTTATTTTTCGATCGTGACGGCGATCGCGAACATCGGCATCCGAAACGCCGCGGCGATCGCGATCCAGAGCGAAACGGAAACAATCCGCAATTTAACCTACGACAACATCGGCACGATCGGCGGTATTCCGGCGGGCGTCTTGAAGCCGACACAGAGCGTGACCGTCGGCAGATATAATTTTTCCGTGCAGACGATCGTGCGCAACATCGACGATCCGTTCGATGGCGTGCTCGGCGGAACGCCGAACGACACGGCGCCCGCAGACTACAAACTCGTTTCCATCACGGCGTCGTGCCCGCTCTGCGGCACGAACTTTATTCCGGTGACGGTGACGACGACCGTCGCGCCGAAAAATCTTGAGTCCGCCACGCAGGACGGATCAATTTTCGTTTCCGCGCTCGACGCAAACGGCGTCGGCGTTCCCGGTGCAACGGTGAATGTGATAAATCCGAATGTCATTCCATCGATCAATTTAACCGATACAACGAACGCAAGCGGCGTACTGGAACTTGTCGGCGTGCCGACGAGCACGCAGGGATATTTTATTTCAGTGACGAAACCCGGCTACTCGAGCGACCGCACGTATCCGCTCGGCGGCGCAGGAAATCCGAATCCCGTGACGCCGAATGTGACGGTGGCCGCGCAAACGGTGACGAGCCTTACGCTTTCGATCGACCACACCAGTTCATTTGCGGTATCGACGACCGACAACCGCTGCAATGCCATTCCGAATGAATCATTTACTTTGAAAGGTGCGAAGATCATCGGCACGGGACCCGACGTACTTAAATTTTCAACGACGACAACGACCGGCGCGTCGGGCACCGTCGCGTTGCAAAACATCGAATGGGACACCTACACCTTCTCTTTAAATGACGGCGCGCGCGACGTCGTAGGAACAATACCCGTGAGTCCCATCATCGTGAATCCAAGTTCGTCGCAGCCGTTCCGTTTCGTATTGCAAAACGCGGCTGAGCCGGCGCTGCTCGTCACCGTTCTTGATGCCGCAACCGGCGCGGAAATTCCGAACGCGCATGTGACGCTCACGAAGGGCGCGACGGTACTCACGGCCGTAACCGGCCACGCGGGCATTACCGACACGGATTGGTCGGGCGGCAACATTTCCGGACAAAGCGGCGGCATCGACACCAACGGGACGCCGGGGAGCCTCGCACTTTTAACCAATCCTTCAAGCACCTACGACACAGGCGTCACAAGCTGGATCACTTCAAAAACAATTGATCTCGGCGGATCAAGCTCCACGCTCTATGCAATATCATGGAACCCCGGCAGCGAACCGAGCTCGACAGGCGCGGGCAGCCTCGAATTCCAGATCGCGGCAAACAACGATAATGCAACGTGGAATTACATCGGTCCTGACGGCACCGCAGGCACGTTCTTTACCACTTCGGGCGCGGCGCTTCCCGTGTCACTCGCCGGTAATCGCTATTTGCGCTACCAGGTTTTTATGAGTACGCAGGATCCTTCGATCTCTCCCACACTCACCGATGTTTCTTTTGATTTCTCGGCTGATTGCGTGCCGCAGGCGCAAACGCTTTTCTCGAGCCTCGCGCAAGGAACGTATTCGGTTGATGTAAGCGCCGGGGGATACGCCGCGGGCTCCGCGTCGGTTTCGATAACGCCGGGATTCCAATCGCAAAAAATATTGTTAACCCATCTTTAATGAAATCGCACAAAAAAATGAACGAGGGATTTTCGCTCGTCGAAATCATCATCGTCGTTTCAATCGCGGCGTCAATCGTGCTCGTCGTGAGCAATCTGAGCGGAAACATCAGCGGCCTTAACTCGCTCGTAAGTTCGCAGCTGCAGTCAAAGTCCGACATCAATCAGACCTTGCAAATCATGACGACGGAAATCCGCTCGGCCGGACCGGCGCAAAACGGCGCCTATCCCATCGACGTCGCAGGCACGAGCACGTTTTCTTTTTACAGCGACATCGACAAAGACGGCAAACTCGAACACGTGCGCTATTTCCTCGCGACGTCGAGCATCGATAAGGGGGTAATCCGTGCGATCGGAACGCCCGCGACCTATCCGACGGCGACGGAAGTCATAACCGACGTGATCGACAATTTAATCCTCAACCAAACCTCTACGCCGCTCTTCACGTACTACGACGACACCTATACCGGAACGCAAAACGCGATGACGCAACCCGTCGATATTTCGAAAATCCGCCTCGTCGCCGTGTCGTTTTATTCGGACGTCCAGCCAAAACAGGCGCCCGCCGCGGAATACTTTTCCACTGTCGTCGATATCCGGAATTTGAGGGATAATTAAAGTACGCGCATGAAAAAAAATCGTTCGAAAGCCGGACAAATCGCGGTGCAGCTCTTATTCCTCGCGGCGATCGTCGTCACGCTGATCGGCGGATTCGTTTCGCTTGCGGCGTCATTCCTCCAGATTTCCGTCCGCGCACAGAACAAATTGCAGGCGTTCACGATTGCGGAAGCGGGCATCGAATACTATCGATGGCACCTCGCGCACGCGGCGGCCGACTATCAGGACGGAACGAACCATGCGGGGCCGTATATCCATCCCTATTTCGACAAAGACGGAAATCAGATCGGACAATTCAAACTGACGATCGTCCCGCCGCCGCCTGGTTCGACGATCGTTACGATCACAAGCCAGGGAACCGTGATCGGCGATGCGAGCATCAAAAAAATCATCACCGTGCGCATGGGCATACCGTCCTTCGCAAAATATGCATGGGTGCTGAACGACAACGTGACCTTCGGCACAACCGCTGAAGTTTTCGGCGTGATTTATTCGAACGCGGGATTGCATTTTGACGGCGTCGCGCATAATCTTGTTGAAAGTGCGCTCACCACATTTCTTGACACCGACGTGAACAAAACCGAATGGGCGGTCTACACCGCGAACGCGCCCGCCGATCCGCAGCCGCCAACCGCTTTTTCCGCGCGACCGGCAATCTTCCAGGCCGGCCGCACGCTCGGCGTTCCGGCGATCGACTTCGCGGGCATCACGCAGGATCTCGCTTCGATCAAAACAACCGCGCAGGCAACCGGCTATTATGCATCAAGCTCCGGCGTGCTCGGCTACGATCTCAATCTTTCCGGAAAAAATTTCACCGTTTATAAAGTGACGAAACTTCTCGCCCCGCCGGCCGGCTGCACGAACGCGCTCAACCAGACCGGATGGGGGACGTGGAGCACGTCGACCGAAACATTTTACGCGAGCGGCACGATCCCGCAAAACGGCGACATGTTTTTTGAAGACAACCTCTGGGTGAGCGGTACCGTGAACGGCGCGCGTGTAACGATCGCTTCCGGAAAATTCCCCGATAACGCCTCGACGCGCACAAGCATACTCATCACCAAAAGCATCAATTATACAAACTTCGACGCATCCGATACGATCGCGCTCATCGCGCAAAATAATATTAACGTCGGCCTGAAGAGCGACGACAGCCTCGTGATCGACGCCGCGCTCATCGCGCAAAACGGATTCATCGGACGCTATTATTATCCCTCAAACTGCGGCACGGGCTTTGAACGAACGCTGCTTACGACGCTCGGCATTATGGCGACGAACAAGCGCTCAGCCTTCGCCTACACGCCGACGAGCGGCTTCGACACGCGGCAATACAACTACGATACGAATTTATTATTCAGCCCGCCGCCGAGTTTCCCACTCACGACCGACCAATATTCGCTGATCTCCTGGGAAGAGGTACAATAAAAATATGAACGAGAAAGGTGAGAATAAAAATGACGTGCGCGCCGGACTTTCGCTTTTTGAGCTTGTTATCGCCGTCGCACTCATCGTTTTGATCGCGGGCGTTTATTATCTTGTCGGCAATCCCGCCGGCCAACTCGCCGGAGCGCGCAACAGCACGCGGCTATTTCATCTACAAACAATCATGAACGGCGTGCGCCAAAACATCGCCGACCAAACGAACGAGCAGTTTTTGTGTGCATCGGGGCCGCTGCCCACGTCATCAAAACGCATGACGAGTGCGGCCGGGGGATATAACATTGCGCCCTGCATAATCCCGACCTATTTATTTAATTTGCCGTTCGATCCCATCGCAACAAGCGGACATTACACTTCGAACTCCGACTACGACACGGGCTATAACATTTCAATCAATTCAACGACGGGACAGATCACGCTCTCCGCGCCCTTCGCGGAACTCGGCAAAACGATTTCGGTGACAAGATAAAAAAGCGGCATCGTCCATTAAAGGAAGATACCGCCACTTTTTGTTTCTGAATTTAGATTTCAGCCCGATGCCTATCAAGAAACTCCGATTTGATATCCAATGAAGCTTCTTCGATTTGCTCCAGACTATTTTTTCCATACATGAAAGCCGATCCGACGAGCGCAACCGCAAGCGCATCACGGCTGTCTCCGTAAACGGCGTCTCTCTTGTCAGTTTGAGCAGCCTTGCTAATCCCGACTTGCTCGCAACCGCTGCGCGAGAATTGCTCAAAGGCTTCGATGAACGCCGCCGCTCTAAGGTCCTTTAAATTATTTATGAACCTTACAAAGTTTTTTGCAGCTTTCTCGCCGACGTCAGCTTTCAAGCCATCATAAATTTTTTCGAGAATCGCCGAATTAAGATCGCTTAAGCTCACTCCACGGCCGGCATAATAGTTACTATCAAAAGTAAAACGCTTATTTGTCCAGCGTTCTACCGCCGTTTTAAGATCTAATAAAGTTTTCAATGGAACCTCCCGCTGGAGAATAAAATAACATTAAAATAATAGAGTGTCAATGTATTCTCCTGCTTATAAACAGGATTTTTATTGCCCTGGCTGCAGGAATATCGGGCCGTATGTACCAATCGTCGTCGAACCATTTTGCGCGAGCATTTCATAATAGAACGGCGCGCCGAGCGTGTCGTCCACAAGTTGAATCGAATATGAATCGAGCACGCCCGGACTTTGCTGCGAGAGCACAAGCGACCACGGACCATCCTGATTCGGCGAGCGGTAGATTGCAAGCCCCGTCGTGCTCGTCGGAAGATTCTGCCATGCGATCTGAATTTTCTGGTCGACATGCTGCACGAGAAAACTGCCCGTCTGCTTGGGCTGGGTTCCCGAAAGCTGCAATTGCGGGTTGTAGTAGGGAATGTCCGTTGAGGGCGGCGGAGGCGGAGTGTTATTTGTCTGCGAGGGAGGTGGCGGAGGAGTGTTATTGCCCGGCGTCTGCGTTTGCGTCGTTGAAGGCGTCCCGTTACCCGGCGGGGTATTGTTGGTCGGCGGCGGTGCCGTCGTCACCGGCGGAACAATAACACCCGAAGTAAACGTCACCGTCGTGATCGGCGTGCCGTTCGTCGAGGAACTGTTTCCGACGTTATCGTTTACCGCCTGAATAAAGAAAGAATATCCCGCCTGAAGCGATGTTCCAATGTCGAAGTTTTCACTTCCACCGGCGAAGTTCGTATCGTCAATTGAAATAGTCTTGAAAATGGCCCACGTGCTCGAAGGCTTGCTGCTCAATCCGCGATAAATATTTAACGCGGAAGTATTCTGCGGAAGATTCGCCCACTGTACGAGGAGCTTGTTGCCGCTCTTGCTCTTAATAATCGTCATCGAAACCGTCGGCGCAGGAGGTGGTGGGAGCGGCGCGGCGGGTGCAACCGCATATTGCGAAACGCCTTTCGGTGAAACATTCGTTGGCAAATGCGTATTTTGCTGGAAAACAATGCCGAAGATAATTCCGACGACGATCATCACGCCGATAAAAATAAAGATGAACGAATAGCGGGAGAAGAAGGCAAGCATATTTTTATGATTTTTTAATGCCTAGAGTGATAGGGTTTCAACGAGCGCCACTTCAAGCGGAACGATCGCGAACGGGGAATAGCGCATCTCCGCATAGGCGCGAATAAAGGAGCGGATTAATTTTACGAGCACTGCCGCGTCCGCGGTTGCGGCGAGCTTCTTCACGCCCGCAAGCTCATCTTTTGTAAGGTCTTTCTCCAAAGTTTTCTCGAGCGCCGGGTTCATTTTAATAGAGAGCACCTTCCGCAAGTAGTGAATAAGATCTTTTACGAGTTGTGTTAAATTGTGCCCTTCATCATTTAAATCAGCAATTTCAAGAAGGGCTGCGGCGAGATCCTTCTTTATAATAGAGGCGGCCAATTCGTGCACTTTACGCAGGCCCGTGCGACCGGTGATCCGTTCGGCATCTTCCAGTGAAATTTTCTTCCCTAGCGAGGCCATCTGGTCGAGAAGCGATTCGGCATCGCGGAAACTGCCTTCGGCCGCAGCGGCGATCACCTCGAGCGCCGGCGCATCAATCTGCATTTTTTCCTGTTTCGCGATCGACGATAATTTTTCAATAATAATTTCTTTCGAAGGTTTGCGGAAAACGAAACGCTGGGCGCGTGAAGTGATCGTCGGCGGCAGCTTTTCGAATTCCGTCGTCGCAAGAATGATGACGGCGTGCTTTGGCGGCTCTTCGAGCGTCTTCAAGAGCGCGTTAAACGCGGCGCCCGTGAGCATGTGCGCTTCGTCGATGATATAGACTTTGTAGTCGCCCGCAGCGGGGGACGTTTTGATGCTTTCTTTGAGGTTGCGAATTTCGTCGATGCCGCGATTCGAGGCAGCGTCGATCTCGATAACGTCGAATGCGTTCTGCGCATCGATCTCTTTGCAGACGCGGCACTCATTGCAGGGCTCGCCGAGCTTCGTGAAATCAGGGTCGGTGCGCCGTTTTTCGCAATTCAAAAGCTTCGCAACGAGCCGTGCCGTCGTCGTTTTGCCTGTTCCGCGGGAACCATAAAAAATGTACGCCTGACCGAGACGGCCTGATTTGGCGGCATTTTTAAGGATTTCGATGTTCGTTTCCTGACCAAGAACATCGCCGAGCCTCTGGGGACGGTATTTACGATAAAGAGCTTGTGGCATGGTTTGGAGAGGGCGGGTATTACCTAAAAAGTATAAAGAATATCATTGATTACATCAATTATTTAATTTATTATGAAATCACCATGGCACTTCCTCCGAAATTCGTTCCGCGCACAGGGCAGATCGATTATACGAATATAAAGCGCGCGCCGGTCATAAACTGCATCGTGAAGCATGGCGAAAAGATTCTTATCGTTCGCAGAAATCCGTCGATGACGTTTTACCCTGGCGTCTGGAACGGCATTTCGGGATTCCTCGACGAGCCGGATAAGACGATCGAAGAAAAAGTGAAAGAAGAACTTCGCGAAGAGCTCAGTATGCCAGAAGAAAACATTCTCTCCATAAAAGAAGGAGCCGTGATCGAACAAGAGGATCCTGAATATAAAAAAACGTGGATTGTTCATCCCGTGCTCGTCGAAGTCGAAAGCGATGAGCTCTCGCTCGACTGGGAAGCCGATCAATATAAATGGGTCGACCCCGAAACCGCGCTTACGTTTCCGCTGCTCCCGGGATTCGGCGACGTGATCGGAACATTTTTTAATATTTAAAATATTCAACCGCAAACCATGGCATACGAACTGCAGGTGGGAGAATGGAGCGGCCCGCTCGAGAAACTGCTCGAGCTCATTGAAGCCGAAAAACTCGACGTAAGCGAAGTGAGCCTCGCGAAAGTCACCGATGGGTTTTTGCGCTATCTCGAAGCGTTCAAACAAAGCGGCGAAGAGCAGGGCTTCCGCATGGACCTCCGCGTACTCGCCGACTTCATCGCCATCGCGAGCCGCCTCATATTCTTAAAATCGAAATACCTTTTGCCGGGACTCACGCTCACCGAAGACGAGGAAGCGGAAATTAAAGATCTCGAAGAACGGCTGAAGATTTATCGCGAGCTGAAGCCGGCGATCAAGCACATCAATACGCTGTGGAGCGAGAGCCACATGTCGTACAGCCGTCCATATTTCCTCGGCAAAGGAACCGGACTTGCGGCGGGCCAATCCGTTTTTTATCCGGGCACGAAGCTCGACCTCGAAAGCATGCACGTGGCGCTCGGCGGCATTTTTGAAACGGTAAAAACGTTTGAACTTGAAACGGAAACGATCCGCGAAAAAATCATAACGCTCGAAGAAAAAATCACCGAAGTGATGGATCGCGTGAAAAAAGAAGGCGACATGCAATTTAAACATCTCTCGGGAGAAAAATCCCGTGCGGAAATGATCGTCGTCTTTCTCGCAATCTTGCACCTCGCGCGCGAGCAGCTCGTGCTCCTCGAACAGTTGGATAATTTTTCGGACATCGTGGTAAAACAAAATCGAAAGGTGTAAAATACGGGTATCGCGTATCGCTCATAGCTCATATGGCTCAAGAAAACCAAAACAAAGACCGTGCATCGCTTGAAGCGCTGCTTTTTATTCACGGGGAGCCGCTCTCTTATAAGAGGATCCAAGCCGCGCTCGGGATGGAAAAAGACCAACTGGAGGCCGTAATCGCCGATTTAAAGACCCATTTAGAGGATGAAGGCCGGGGATTGCAAGTGATTTCAGACAAGGAAAAGATACAGCTCGCGACGAAACCGGACTTCAATAATATCCTCGAAAACTTCGTAAAAGAGGAAATTTCCGAAGATCTTACGCCGGCAAGCCTCGAGGCGCTCTCTATTATTGCGTATCTCGGGCCGATTTCCCGCGCGCGGCTCGAATATCTTCGCGGCGTAAACTCGATCGTTATTTTACGCAGCCTTATGATCCGCGGACTCATCGAACGATTTCCCGACCCTGAACATCCGTCAGGCTTCGTGTACCGGCCGACCTTCGACCTTATGAAGCACCTTGGGCTTTCCAAAAAAGAAGAGCTGCCCGATTTTGAAAAATTTCAGGAGCTTTTGAAAGTATTCGAGCCGCAGCCGGCCGCAGGAGCAGCGAGTGAAGCACAGCCGGGGACAGAACAAAAACCGGAAAGTGCGCCGCGGAATTAATAATCGCAACCCATGGCAAAGCACTTTGAAAAATTTATTTTTCTTGGCGTCGTGATATCACTCGCGTTCTTCGCGCGCGCGGCATATCCGAGCTCCGCGCCGAAGCCGCAGACGTCGATCATCGAAGCGAATCCGCCGCTCCTCGTTCTTTCGTCGCCATCGATTCCGCCGTCCTCGCAAAGCCCTTCGCTTGAGGGATTCGGCGACCCGGTATCGGGGACGCAGGGGAACGCGACGCAAAGCGCGCCGGCATCGGCGCAATCGGCATTCGTCCGAAAAGGAAACACCGCCGCGCCCGTCGTTTCCGAAACCGCATACCTCGTTGCCGATCCCGAAACCGGCGCTATTTTTAGCGGCGATAGCGTGAACAAACGCTGGCCGACCGCTTCAATCACAAAACTGATGACGGCGACGGTCGCGATCGACAATGTCGATCCGAATGCGCATATTTCAATTTCACCGGAAATTTTTGCGGCAGATCCCGAAGAAACAACGCTCGTTCCCGGCGGCACCTATTCGATGGCCGACTTGATGCACGTAATGCTCATGCCGTCTTCAAACGTGGCCGCCGAAGCGCTCGCAAGCTACTTCGGCAAAGCGCGATTCCTCGCGTTCATGAATGAGCGCGCGCAAACGTGGGGAATGAAAAATACCTACTTCGACGACCCGTCCGGAATTTCTTCGGCAAATGAATCGACGGTGAGCGATATGCTCATTCTCGCGCAGCACGTGTACAACGATTATCCACAAGTGTATGCCATCACCCGCACCGCGGCAACGACGATCACGGAAATTAATTCCACGCGAAAAATTTCCGTAAAAAGCATCAACAATTTCGCCGGGCAGGCAGACTTCATCGGCGGAAAAACCGGCCACACAAACGAAGCCGGAGGAAATCTGCTTTCCATCTTCCGCTATGACGGACATCCGGTGCTCATCGTCGTCCTCGGATCGGACGACCGCTTCGGCGCGACGACCGCACTCTACGCCTGGTTCAAACAAAATTTTCAATAACACAATAACTGATGTCGATCCTTGTCGCCGAATCAATACGCATCATCCTTATCACGACCATCGCCTTCGGCGTTGCGCTGTTCATTACGCCATTTTGTTTCCGCCTGCTCAAACATTATCGCTTCGACAAACAGATCCGCGAAGAAACCTCGACGCCGGTTTTCCACGGCCTGCACAAAAATAAAGTCGGCACGCCGACCGGCGGCGGCGTCATCATCTGGCTCACCGTCGTCGGTATGGCGCTTCTTTTCGACATCATGAGCCGGCTCTTCGGCGGCGGATGGAGCTACCTTACGTTCGTCGACCGCGGCGAAACGTATCTTCCGATCGCGGCGCTTCTCGGCGCAGCGCTCATCGGACTGCTCGACGACTGGCTCGGCGTGAAGCGGCTCGGCGGCGCATCGGGCGGGGGACTCAAAGTCCGTCAAAAATCGATGCTCTATTTGATGATGGCACTCATCGGCGCGTGGTGGTTTTTCTTCCGCCTCAACTGGGATGTTTTGAATATTCCATTTTTCGGCAATATCACGATCGGGCCATGGTACATTCCGCTTTTCGTTTTTATTATTTTTTCGAGCGCCATTTCGGCGAATGAAACGGACGGCCTCGACGGCCTCCTCGGCGGCGTATCGCTCTTCGCCTTCGTCGCGCTCACAACGGTGGCCTTCGTTTTGCACCGCTACGACCTCGCCGCATTCGGCGGCGCGATCATCGGCGCGCTTCTCGCATTCCTTTGGAATAATATTTACCCGGCGAAATTTTTCATGGGAGACACGGGCGCGATGTCTCTCGGCGTCACGATCGGCGTGATCGCCATGCTCACGAACACTGCACTCTTATTGCCGTTGTTCGCCGTCATTCTTGTGATTGAATCGCTCTCCGTCATCATCCAGGTGATTTCAAAAAAGACACGCCACAAAAAAGTATTCCGCTCAACGCCCATTCACCATCACTTTGAAGCGCTCGGCTGGCCTGAATCGCAGGTAACGATGCGCTTCTGGATCGTGTCCGCCATTTTCTGCGCCCTCGGCTTGGTGGTATTCTTCCTCTCCCGCTGATTTTAAAATCTGTTGGTAGGGTTTTCCTTTGTTGCCTTGCTTGCCGACCCAGTCTTAGAGGCAAACAAGACAACAAAGGA
>Ga0307470_10000764_pt1 | contig 13946 bp, 12 predicted proteins | sample atmos_gasesAM3C__FD_204565 | JGI IMG/M metagenome (GOLD analysis project Ga0307470, IMG submission 204565) | Hardwood forest soil microbial communities from Morgan-Monroe State Forest, Indiana, United States - atmos_gasesAM3C_05 | ecosystem: Environmental > Terrestrial > Soil > Temperate forest... | reverse complement strand
TCCCGAGGCCGTCGCACGCCGGGCAAGCGCCGATCGGACTGTTGAAGGAGAACAGGCGTGGTTCGAGCTCGCTCAGGGAATAGTTGCAAATGGGGCAGGCGAATTTGTCGGAAAACACGAGTTCGGCGCGCTCGGGATCGTCCATGTAGGCGACGCGCGCCACGCCCTGACCCAGCCGCAGGGCGGTCTCAAAGGACTCGGCGAGGCGCTGACTCAAGTCGGGCCGCACCTTGAATCGATCGACGATCGCTTCAACGGTGTGTTTGCGGCGTACATCGAGTTTGGGGGCTTGATCGAGTTCCACGACCCGGCCGTCGATGCGCGCGCGCACGAAGCCGCCCGCCTGCAGTTCTTCGATGAGTTCGGCGTGCTCTCCCTTGCGCTCTGCGATGGCCGGCGCCAGCAACATGAGGGCAGTCCCTTCCGGATGCTGAAGAACGGCATCGACCATTTGACTCACGGTCTGGGCGGCGAGGTCGATGTGGTGATCGGGGCAGCGGGGTGTGCCGGCACGGGCATACAAGAGACGCAGGTAATCGTAGATTTCGGTGACCGTGCCCACCGTGGAGCGCGGATTGTGCGAGGTCGACTTCTGCTCGATCGAGATCGCCGGCGACAGGCCCTCGAGGGTGTCGATATCCGGCTTCTCCATCATCGAGAGGAATTGCCGGGCATAGGTCGACAGCGATTCGACATAGCGCCGCTGACCTTCGGCATAAATGGTGTCGAAGGCGAGCGAGGACTTGCCCGAACCCGAAAGGCCGGTGAATACGATCAACCGGTCGCGCGGCAGGTCGAGATCGATGTTTTTCAGATTATGGGTCCGGGCACCCCGGATGCGTATATTTTGCATGTAACCGACTACTATACCCGCCGCGTCAAGTGCGGGCAGAGGCGCCCCAACGGCTGGAGCAGGGCGCGCCCAACGGCTGGAAATGGGTGGGTCGGCGTCGGCCGATTTCGGTGTATATCTGCATGATCGGGGGGGGTCAACTCCGGGTATTGGGGCCGATCCTGGTGTGTACAAGGCCCGTCATCAGGCGATGACGCCCGATTAACAGAGCGACTGCCGGTTTGTCCGAGTGAGATAGGCTGAATCGGACGCTTGCCTAAAATTCGTCCGTTTGACTTCATCCGCTTGCGTGGGTCGGCGTCGGCCGAATTCGGTATATCTGCATAATCAGGGAGTTAACGCCCGGGGTATTGGGGCGGGTCTCGGCGTGTACAATGCTCGCCTTCAACCGATTGCAGGGGTGGGACATGGCGCGCGGCGTAAACAAGGTCATTTTGGTAGGCAATCTTGGCGCAGACCCGGAAACCCGTTCCATGCCGAGCGGGATGACGGTCACCAACATCAGAATCGCCACCAGCGAGTCCTGGAAGGACAAGGCTTCCGGGGCGCAACAAGAGCGCACGGAATGGCACAGCATTGCCCTGTTCGGCCGGTTGGGCGAGATCGCGGCGGAATACCTGCGCAAAGGGTCTCAGGTGTTCGTCGAGGGCAAATTACGGACCCGGAAATGGCAGGATAAGCAGGGGAATGACCGGTTTACCACCGAGATCATCGCCGACAACATGCAGATGCTCGGCGGACGCGCGGGCGGCGGCGCGGGCGGAGCGAGTGGCGGAGCGGAGCGCAGTGCGGGGGGCGGCGCACCGCCTCGGGACGATTATGATCAATCAGCGGCGCCGGCGCCCGCCGGCGGCAAAGAGGACTTCGACGACGACATCCCTTTCTAGATCACCGTTTCTAAACAACGGCATTGCCAAGCAAGCCCGCCAAAAATAAATACGTGCGGCACAGTGGCGGCTTTCGGTGCACCAAATCGACAATTGTCGTTTGGGTGGCATCAACGATCTACGAGACGAGGTGCACCAAAATGACATCTGCTGGCACTACCCCTTCTTTGCGCGTGAGCGCGAACTGCGGCGCCTCCAAGAGCTTGCGAACGCCAGCTTGGTCATCATCAAGGAGCGATTCCGAAATTCTCGGGAACTTTCAGGGTCACGAAGCGTTCTGATAGCATACCTCGTCTGACAAGGTATGCGCCTCGATGGCTGATAGAAATCCCGCACTCATGGCCGGTGTTCCCGAGCTCGTCGTTTTGAGTCTTCTAGCCGAGCGCGAAATGTATGGTTATGAAATCGCACGCTCGATCAAGGCCGTCACCCGTGATTTGCTGAGCGTTGGCGAAGGGGTGCTCTACCCGGCATTGCATGCGATGGAATCACGGCGCCTGCTACGGTCACGTTCCATGCGCGCCGATGGCCGCATCCGGATTTACTACAGCTTGACGGCACGGGGTAGGACGCGCCTCGCCCGTCTGACGGCAGATTGGCGACGCATGAGCCAGGGAGTCGAATCCATACTCGGGGGCGCGAGCCTTGCCCGATCGCCGATTTGAAAACCTTCGAGAAGCATTGCTGCAGGCGGGCCTGGCGCCGAGACACGTGCGGCCGCCGATCGCCGGCATCATTATCCTGTGCGGCTTTGCTTCGCTCATTAACGTGAATGTCGTGCTTACCGGAGGGGCAGCACCGGGCCAAGCGGGTGCGGGCATCGGGATATCCGCAGATTCGCTACCCGGGCAGACGGCGCATGCGGCGGTCATTGCCGCGCTGGTTCTCGCACCACTATGGCTCGCGTTGCGTCGACTCAGGCGTGATGGAGCTACGGCCGCCGACTAGCACGAGTGGTTGCCGTCGTGGCAGATTCCCAGCGCCGCGCACAGCAGTTATCGATCATCGCGGTCGTTGCCGCGGCCCACATCGCTGCATGCTGGTTGCTCTTGACAACGACGCACCCGCTCACGATCCCGACACTATCGCAAAGACTTCAATTGGTATTCATTCTGCCTCCGATCATCCCTCCGGAAAGCAATGCCAGGTCTCCCACGTCAACGCGCCGCACCCAACGATCTTCGCCGCAAAACACGGCTACCCCGCCCACTGCTCAACCGAATACGGCGCCCTCGAGCGATGAACCCGCCGCCATTCATCCGCCGATCGATTGGGCCGCTGAGTTGGATCGCGCCGCCAGGGACTCAATTTCCGCTGAACCATCACGGGAACCGCGAAATTTCGGCTTTCCGCATGCCTCTACACCGCCGCCGTCGAAGTCTCCCGAATTTGCCTGGTCGCATGCACGTACCCATCGCGTGGAATCAATTCCGGGCGGCGGATTGCTGATTAACGTGAACGATCGCTGTGTCGTCGTACTCCTTCCGTTCCCATTTTTTGGCTGCGCCCTGGGTAGAAAACCGCCGACCGGAGATTTGTTCGAGCACATGCATGATCCGTCGGGGCCGATGCCCTGACTGCTTCTGCCGGTCACGCCGCGTTCACATTCGGGTTTTAAGCTCGCCGCCCTGCAGAACGAAGGACGGGGATGCAATTGATGGGACCGCGTGTAGCCGCACTCGGCATTCTGATGGCGAGCGCGGCCGTCGCCGCGGACGCCGCCGAAGGGGCGTCCGCGCCGGATAACGCGGCGCTGGCCCGGGTCGGCCGCCTGATGTTCTTCGACCCCTCTCTGTCCGCATCCGGCAAACTGGCCTGCGCCACCTGCCACGATCCGCGCTATGCCTATGGTCCGCCGCCGGGCAAGGCGCTGGCCTACGGCGGCAGGGACATGGCCCAAGCGGGGACACGCGCGGTTCCGTCGCTGCGGTATCTGCACGGCGCGCCGCCGTTCGCGGAACGGCATCGTTTCATCGACGGCGACATCGCACCGGTCGGTGGATTCACCTGGGACGGACGGGCGGGTTCCTTGCATGAACAAGCCATGCTGCCTCTGCTGGCTGCCAACGAGATGGCAAATGCCGGGCCGGGCGACGTCGCGGCGAGGCTGAGCCAGACGGGCTACGCGAAGTTATTTCGAGCGACTTTCGGCGCGCATATCTTCGAGAAGCCGCAACGCGCCTTCGAGGCGGGGCTGATGGCGCTGGAGGCGTTTCAGCAGGATCCGGCCGAATTCTACCCTTACAGCAGCCGATACGATGCGTTCCTGCGCGGCGACGTGGAACTCACCGAACAGGAAGAACGGGGCGTGGCTCTGTTCAAGGATCCGGCGAAGGGTAATTGCGCCAGCTGCCATCTGGGCGTCACCCGCGCGGGCACGCCGCCGCCGTTCACGGACTTCGACTTCGCCGACGTGGGCGTGCCCCGCAATACGCGAATTCCTGCCAATGCGGATCCGGACTACTATGACCTGGGTCTGTGCGGGCCCGTTCGGCAGGACTTCGGCGGCCGGCGGGAATATTGCGGGTTCTTTCGCTCGCCGACCGTGCGCAATACGGCGGTTCGCGACGCCTATTTTCACAACGGCGTGTTCACGTCGCTGCGCGACGTGATGCATTTCTATGTGGAACGCGATCTGCATCCGGAAAAATTCTATCCCCGCGGCCCGGATGGTCTGGTACGCAAGTTCGACGATCTGCCGCCCGGCGTACCGGTAAACGTCGATCGGGATCCACCTCTCGACCGGGATCCCGGAGCGGCGCCGGCGTTGTCGGAGCCGGAAATCGACGATCTCATCGCGTTTCTGCGGACGCTCACGGACAGCGACACCGCGGTTGCGAGTGCGAACTCCGCCGGCGCCGCGGCGAGCCGCCGGTGAGGACAGCCGCGTTCTGGCTGGCGATGTTCGCCTCGCATCCGGCGGCTGCGCTGGACTGGACACGGCCATGGGCCGAGCCGCAGGATGCCGCCGCCGCTGCCGCGCGCAGCGATGAATACGCGTGGCGGTTGTTCGTGGCGCTCGACTGGCCGGCGGACCCGGCGGCGAGAACGGCGGACCCAACGGCGTCGTTCGGTGCCGACCGGCCTGTCGTTTGGGAAACGTGGCAGAACACCAGCGATGTGTACTTGGACGGCGGCACCGACCCGGGTCCATGGACGGCGGGCGCGCCTGCCGGCAGGCGGCTCGAACGTGCTGCGGCTCATCGGTTCGCGGCTGCAGCGCTCAGCGACTTGGCCAATACGCGCCACGTCGTCGGCGGCGTGATGGTGCCGCTCGAAGATCCCGTCGCATCAGCCTCCCGCTTGACGGAGATCAGAATGAACCGCGCCGCGTTCGACTACATTCGCGGGCACGAACTATACAACTTGGACGGTCAGCTCGAATCCGTGACCGGCGGCCGGCCTGTCGAATTTCCGATGGGCGCAAAGGAGGTGAAGGCGAAGTGGCGTCCCATCGACGCGGCCGAGCGATCGCGCTATCACACCATGGAGGTACTGGCGGCCGACGGGTCGACCCGTCTCTACGGCCTCACCGCGCTGCACATCGTCTCGAAGGACTTGCCGACTTGGTTTTGGGCCACCTTCGAGCAGGTGGAGAATCCGGCGCTCGCGGACAGCGAAGGATGGCGGCTGCCCTCCCATGACGGGTTCGCCTGCCATGATGCGGCGCCCGACTGTAATCGCGCGCCGCGCGGCATCGGTCTCGACGGCACCGTGTGGCAACACTATAGGCTGCGCGGTACGTTGACGCGCTACGCCGACGCGCAACAACACCCGCTGATGCTGGCGAATTCGGAGCTCGAGCGCGGCTTTCAGGAGAGCGCCTCCTGCATGACCTGCCACGCGCGTGCCGCGCTCGCGATCGTCGCCGGCGCGGCCCTGCGTCTGCCGATCTTCGACACGTCAGGCGGCGAGTCGCCGCGCGCACGCCGCGGCTTTGTCGGGCCTCCGTCGGCCGAGTGGTTCACTCTGCCGGGCGCCGTCCCGACAGCCCGCGTTTTTCACCGGCAGGATTTCGTCTGGTCGCTGTCGCAGGCAAAACCCAGGGCGGAGCGTCAATGGACGCCGAACACAGAGCAGCGGGGTATTCCGTGAAAAAAGGCATTTCCATGAAACGATCCATCGGCTTGATATCGCTATTGCTCCTCGCCGGCGCCGGCGCGGCGGAAGACGATGCGCCGGCAGCGACGCAGCCGGCAGCGACGCCGCCGGCTGCGGCTGCGCCGATCACCTCGTCCCCCCTCGAGCGGACGATCACTTCGCCGGCCACGTCGGACGGCAAGGACTCGGTGCGCTACGTCACCGAGGCTAGGTGGGCCGTGGCCGGCTATAACAACGAGGAGATCGTCTACACCATTCTCATCACGAACCAGGATTCTCGAATCCTTCGGTGCACCACCGAGCTCAAGGGCTCGTACTACGAGAACGGCAAGAAATTCGACATCGCCGATCGGCAGAGCAGCACGGTGTTTCCCGACCAGCAGGTGCAAGTGGGCAACTGGCTGGGGATGGATCAAAAGTCCGGCGCCACCTATTCGGTGAAGTGCCACGCGATTTGATTTCAAGTTCTGCCGCGCCTTCCGTGCCGCGCATTCGACGCGCATTTGTCATATGCATGAGATCTTTTCCCGATAGCTTGTCATGGCGCGATGCGTTGGAGCTCGCGGCAACAACAATTCAATACGTCCAAACCTTTCGTCCAGGGGTGACCATGCTTTTCAGTGATTCGCGCAGCCATGCTGCTCGCCGGCCAACGAACGCGTTCGTTCTTTCCGTCGTCACGGCCGCGTCGCTGGGTGCGGCTCAATTGGCGCAGGCCGCCGATCCCGTCGTGTTCAGTTTCGCGACCGTGGGCGACAGCCGCCAAGAGCCCTTGGCGCCGGATCCCACCACGCTGCTGCCCAACAACACCGGTACGCTGCTGCCGCAGGACAAGCAATGGCTGCAGAATACCAAGGCGTTCTCGCGAATCCTGCGAACGGTCGCGACGGAAAAGCCTCAGGTGCTGTTTTTCAACGGCGACATGGTGTACGGCTATGGCCGCCCCGTGCTGCCGGTGGTCACCGGTTCAGGTTCGGCGGGTAATGGCGGAGCGGCCGTGACCGGCACTCCGGTATGGACAGGCGGCAATCCGCTCGGATGGGCGGGGCAGAACACGACGGCGACCATCGCCCCCGATTTTGCCTTCATCTACACCCAATATGCCTACTGGCGCGGCATGGTGGGCAACACCTTCGAGACCGGCACCTACGTGATCCCGGTGCCGGGCAATCATGAAACCCAGTGCAATTCCACCAAGCCGCCATACAGCGCCGGCACGCCGAATCCGAACTGCGCCAGCGGCACGCATGCCTACGCCGACAACGAAAATGCGTTTCGCGCCAACATGGGCGATCTCATCACCGACCTCGTCACCAATGCCCGGTTCCAGACCGTCACCGGCTCGGCGCCTCTCAACGCCAACGGCCTGACGGATGCGACTGCTCCGACAGCGAGCGCCAACAACGGCCCCATCACCGGCAGCCAGGCGCAATTGTCGTATTCGTTCGACATTCAAACCAGCGCCGGGCTGCTGCATTTTGCGGTGATCAATACCGACCCGTCGGGCGCCGACGGCATTGCGCCCGCCGATTGGCTGGCCGCCGACCTGGCGGCTGCCGCCGCCCGCGGCGCCGCCAAGTATTTCGTGTTCGGCCACAAGCCGGCCTTCACCTACAACTACACTGCGGCCAGCGGTACGACGCTCGCCCCCGCCGGTCTGGATCAGACCGCGACCATCCCCTACCGCAACGCCTTCTGGCACGTCATTGCTCAATACGGCGCGACCTATTTCTGCGGTCACGAACATACGATCAACATTTCGCAGAATGCGGATCCCACTCCGGGTACGACCCTGACCAACACACCGTACCAGGTGATCGTGGGATCCGGCGGCTCGCCCTTCGACGATAAACTCGTCGGAACGTGCCCGAGCTGCACCGAGCCGGCGCTGACGGCGCCCACCGACCGCTATTACGCGTGGGCGCTGGTCCAGGTGCACGCGAGCGGCGTGGTCACGCTGACGGCCAACGGATTCAGCGATTCGTTCGGACCGACTCAGACTCTGTACACGATTCCTGCTCTGCAGTAAGCGAAAATAAAAGGACACCCACATGAAAACCAACATCGCTTTGGCAGCGGCCTCGTTGACGGCACTGATCGCTCCGAATCTGGCGAGCGCCGCGTTGGTGCTCGACACCGGCACTCCGACCAGCATGACCATGGGTTCGGCGCTCGACGGCAACGACTTCTACGCTGCCGAATTCCACTTGAGCTCCGGTTCGACCATCAACGGCATTCAGGCCTTTATTACCGCCGGCGCGGATCAACCGGGCGATACCTTCACGATGGCCATCTACGGGTCGGACCTGCTCACCAATCGCTCGGCGCAGCAACTGTTCTCCGCTCAGGCCACTTACACGGCGGACGGATGGACCGGTCTCAGCGGCGTAAACTTCACCTCCACGGCAGCCGGCAACTACTGGGTCGCTCTCGAGGTGGGCGGAGCGGATTCGGCAATTGGGCTGACATTGCCGCAAACGGCCGGGGGCGGCACGGCTCCCGCGCTGGCTTTCGCATTTAACAGTGGCGGCGGCTACGCCACCGCGGGCGCTCTGCCCTTCGGTGTCCAAGTCGACGCCACCACGCCGGTGCCGCTGCCGGCCGCGGTGTGGTTGCTCGGAACCGGACTCGTCGGATTGGGTTCGAGGGCGCGGCGGCGGCGGCACAACTAGCTCAATCCACCGGGAACGATACTCAAACCACCAGGAACGATATTCGTTTAAGATTCGCACGTTAGGTAAAACTAGTCTTGGGGCAGGGGCCGCGCGGCCCCTGCCGCGGCTGAAGGCAGACCAAGGGAGTACCAGACATGCGGACACAGGCCACGGCGGCTTCCGGATCCGTACCGGTCAAGGATGGCCAGGTCGTCAGGACAACGCTGGGGACCTGGGTAAAAGCGATCACCCGCGCCTTGGAGGCCGCCGGCTGCGACAGCGCGGCGTTGCTCGCCGAGGCTGGTTTCGATCTCAAGTCTCTCGACGGTCCCAACGTCCGCTGTCCGCTGACTCAGACGGAACGCCTTTGGCGCATTGCCGTGAGGGCTACCCGGGACCCGGCTTTCGGAATCAAGGTGGCGAGCCATATCAAGCAGACGACGTTCCATGCGCTCAGCTTCGGTCTCTCTGCGAGCTCGACGCTCAAGGAAGCCTTCGAACGCGTGCAGCGCTACTGTCATGTGGCGAGCGATGCCATCGAGTACGAATTCTGGCGCAGCGGCGCCGAGTATCACTTCGTCATCGAACCGGCCGCCGGGGTAGCCGACGAATCGGTCGACGCCCTGGTCGCCGCTTACCTCAGGATGTGCCGCTCCTTGATCGGGCACGACTATTCGCCTCTGCGCATCGAGTTTCGCCGCGGCCGCCCGGCCAGAATCGAGGATTTCCAGCGCCTGCTGCGGGCTCCGTTGCACTTCGGCGCGGCGCGCACCCGGTTGGTGTTCGATTGCGATGCCATCGAACGCCCGTTGGACGGCGGCAACCCGGAGTTGGCGCGGCACAATGACGCGATCGCGCTTCAATATCTGTCGCAGATGGAACGCGACAATGTTCAGTGGCGGGTTCGCGAGGTCTTGACGCAGCGGCTGGCTCACGGCGAACCGTCTCAGGAAGATGTTGCGGAACTCCTCAACATGAGCGCGCGCACGCTGCAGCGAAAACTGGGCGACTGCGGCATCACCTATCGGGAGATACTGGACGAGACCCGCAGGGTTCTGGCCCTGGCCTACCTTAGCGCCGCACGGCACACGGTCAGCGACGTGACTTATTTGCTGGGTTTCTCGGCCGGCAGTTCTTTTACGCGCGCGTTTCGCCGCTGGACCGGCCGGTCGCCGTCCGATTGGCGCGCAGGTGCGGGAACGAGCACCCGCGCCTAGCGCGTGCGCAGTCAACCCGCGGTGCCCAGGGAAGTTTCCAGTTCGTTGACGAGTGCGACCAGCCGAGGGCGCACCTGCTCCAACAAGAACTCCTTCGACACCATATACGCCGGCGCGCCGCAATTGATGGCCATCGGCGGCAAGCCGCCGCCCGGCCTCACGGGCGCCGCGATGGCGTTGACGTCCTTCTGCCAATCCCCGAAAGAGCAGCACACGCCGAGTTCCCGAATGTCGCGCAGAGCCTTCGCGACGCCGCGCTGCAGCTCGGGCCGGCGGCCGGCGTCGGCCAGTTCGCATGCGCGGTCCATGATGTCATTCCGCTCCTCTTCCGGCACCGCGGTGAGGTAGGCGCGGCCCATGGCGGTAGTGGCAATCTGAATTCGCGCGCCGATGTCCAGGCTGAGCGTGATCGCCGCGGAACCGCGCACCGCATCGATGTAGATCATCGACAGACGATCGCGGCTTCCGAGGCTCACCATGCACTGACCGAACTCCGCCAGCTGCTGCATCAGCGGATGCGCGAGCTTGCGGATGTCGAGTTTCGACAGCATGGCGCTGGCCAGGCTCAGCGTCGCGGTGCCGAGTGCGTACTTGGCGTTTTCCTCGACGTAAATGAGATATCCGAGTTGGGTGAGCGTATGTGTGAGCCGCGACACCGTCGATTTGGCCAGACCGCAGCGCTTGCTGAGTTCTTGATTGCCGAGCATGCGATCGCCGTGGCGAAAGCAGGCCAGCACCTCGAGTCCGCGCGCCAGCGCCGTGACGAAATGGCGGTCGGACTTGGCGACAGCCGCCTCGAGCCGCGGCTTCGCCCGTCCTGCGGCGTGCGCCCCAGAGGGTCTATTCATTGACAAGCTCCAGCATGCGGGCATAATTTTGCCCTAATTCGGAATTAAATTCTGTAGTGCAGAACAGAGAGGCGTCCAAGCCCATGATCCCCGGCGGCGTGCATGCGCCTTGAATTCACCGACGAAGAACAGTCGTTCCGGGAGGAGGTGCGCGGGTTCCTGCGCGAACAGCTTTCCCCCGAGATCAGCGACAAGGTGCTCAACGGGTACGAGTTGGGCCGGGAGGAGCACTTGCTGTGGCAGCGTCGCCTGCACGAGCGCGGCTGGGGCGGCATGGGTTGGCCGGTGGAATTCGGCGGCCCGGGTTGGAACCCGGTGCAGCAATATATCTTCGAGGAAGAGTCGGCGCTGGCGGGCGGTCCGCGCCTGATCCCATTCGGCACCAAGATGGTGGCGCCGGTCATCATGGCCTTCGGCACCTTGGCCCAGCAAAAGCGATTCTTGCCGAAGATCAGCGCCGGGGAGGAGTGGTGGTGCCAGGGGTACTCGGAGCCGGGCGCGGGCTCGGATTTGGCGTCGTTGAAGACGCGGGCCGTGCGCGACGCAGATCACTACATCGTCAATGGCCAAAAGACCTGGAATACCCTCGGCCAATATGCCGATTGGATCTTTTGTCTGGTGCGCACCGACAGCGAAGCCAAGCAGCAATCCGGCATCACCTTCTTGCTGATCGACATGAAGAGTCCGGGCATTACCGTGCGGCCGATCATGCTGCTCGACGGCGGCCACGAGGTCAACGAGGTGTGGTTCGAGAACGTGCGAGTGCCGCTCGAGAACCGCATCGGCGAAGAGAACCGCGGCTGGACCTACGCCAAGTTTCTGCTCGGCCACGAGCGCACCAACATCGCCGGCATCGGCATCGCCAAGCGCGAGCTCGCGCGGCTGAAGCGCATCGCCGGACGCGAGCGCCTGCATGGACGGCCGCTGATCGATGATCCTCTGTTCGCGGCGCAGATCGCGCAGGTCGAAGTCGACCTCTGGGCGCTGGAGATCACCAACTTGCGCGTGCTGTCTGCGGAGCGGAGCTCCCCTGCGGCGGGACCCGAGGCGTCGATTCTCAAAATCAAAGGCACCGAGATTCATCAGAGCATTTCCGAACTTCTGATGCGGGCGGTTGGACCGTACGCGCTGCCGTTTCGGCGCGAAGCGATGGAGGCCGGCTGGCAGTTCGATCCCACGCGCGAACCGCCGGGACCGCGCTATGCATCGACGCTGGCGGCCGCGTACTTCAATCAGCGCAAGCTGTCGATTTTCGGCGGCACCAACGAAATTCAGAAGAACATCATCTCCAAGATGATCGGTCTCTAGGAGTATTCCTTGAACTTCGAATTCAGCGACGAACAGCGGCAGCTGCACGACGCCGTAGAACGCTACTTGAACGAGCAGTACACCTTTGATCGCTATCGGTCGATCAAGCGTTCGGCCGCGGGCTGGGATGCATCGGTCTGGCGCGGCCTCGCCGATTTGGGAGTGCTCGCCATCACCGTGCCCGCGGCCCAGGGTGGGCTGGGTTTTGGCCCGCTGGAAACGCTGGCCATGATGGGCGACTGCGGCCGTAGTCTATTGCTCGAGCCGGTGCTGAGCAGCGCCGTGATCGCAACCGCCGTATTGCGCGCATTCGCCGACCAATCGGCGGCCGGCGAGCTGCTGGCCGGCATGGGCGCGGGCGAGAAGATTGCCGTGCTGGCGCATTTCGAGAGCGACGCACGCTTCGAAAGTCAGTGGGTGACCACGCGCGCGCGGCGCAGCGGCGACAGCTACCGGCTCGACGGACACAAGGGTGTGGTCATGCATGCCGGCGCGGCCGACATGCTGCTCGTCACCGCGCGTACCGCCGGGGAGGCGGGCGATGCTCCGGGCGTATCCCTGTTTCTCGTGCCGCGCGCGGCGCCTGGCGTGGTGCTCGATGAGTATCCCATCGTCGACGGCCAGCGGGCTGCGGACGTGTACCTGCGGAACGTCGAAGTGCCGGCCGCCGGCCGCCTCGGACCGGAAGGCGACGCGCTGGGCGCCGTGGATGCCGCCCTCGACATCGGTCTCGCGGCGTTGTGCGCCGACGCCGTGGGGGTCATGCAGGCCTTGGTGGACGCCACCGTCGATTATGTGCGCCAGCGCCAGCAATTCGGCCAGCCCATCGGCCGTTTTCAAGCCTTGCAGCATCGCATCGCCGACATGCTGATTCATCTCGAGCAGGCCCGTTCGATGTCTTATCTCGCTGCTCTGCGCTGTACCGACGAGGATATCGGCGAGCGGCGGCGGGCCTTGTCCGCGGCCAAGGCGGTGATCGGCCAGGCTGGACGATTCGTCGGACAGCAGGCGGTGCAACTGCACGGCGGCATGGGCATGACCGACGAGTTGAAAGTCAGCCACTTGTTCAAACGGCTCACCGCCGCTCAATTGATGTTCGGCGACAGCGACACCCACCTGCAACGCTTCGCCGCGCTCACGCGCATCCGCTGAAATCCTCGCCGAACAGCATGGGTCGAACAGCCAAAGCAGTCGTGGCGCGCGAAACCGGCAAGCCGGTCGCGGTCGAGGAAATCGAGATCGAGGCGCCGCGCCACGGTGAAGTGACCATCCGGCTGGCCGCGTGCGGCGTCTGTCACAGCGACCTCTCGGCCACCAACGGAACGATATCCTATCCCTTGCCCTTGGTGCTCGGACATGAAGGGGCGGGCGTGGTCACCGCCGTCGGCGAGGGGGTGGGCCGCTATGCGGTCGGCGACCACGTGGTCAGCTCGTTCGTCAGCATGTGCGGCCGCTGCCATTACTGCCAGACCGGCCGCCCGCAACTGTGCGTGCAGTCGCTCAAGGCCTTGTACACCTTGCCGGACGGCACCGTGCGCACGCGGGACTCGGCCGGACGAGCACTCAACGTCTTCTGCGGCTGCGGCGTCATGGCCGAATTCGCCACCGTGCACAGCGACAACCTGGTCAAGATCGACAAGGAGATGCCGCTGGATCGAGCCGCGCTGATCGGCTGCGGAGTCATGACGGGGGTGGGCGCAGCGGTCAATACGGCGCGCGTGGAAGCGGGCTCGGTGGCCGTGGTCTTCGGCTGCGGCGGCGTCGGACTCAATGCCATCCAGGGCTGCGCCATCGCCGGGGCCGGAATGATCGTCGCGGTCGACACCGGCGATGCGAAGCTCGACTTGGCGAGAACTTTTGGGGCAACCCATACGTTCAACGTCAGCGGCGAGGAGAATGTCGGCAAGGCGCTGTACAAGCTGACCGGCGGCGGTGCGGACTACGCCTTCGATTGCGTGGGATTGGGCAAGATTGCGGAACAGGCCTGGGGAGTCCTGCGCCGCGGCGGGACTGCCGTGATCGTGGGCATCGCGCATGCCGCGGATCGGATCACCCTCAATGCACAACAGGTTGCGCTC
>Ga0307470_10000763_pt1 | contig 13959 bp, 12 predicted proteins | sample atmos_gasesAM3C__FD_204565 | JGI IMG/M metagenome (GOLD analysis project Ga0307470, IMG submission 204565) | Hardwood forest soil microbial communities from Morgan-Monroe State Forest, Indiana, United States - atmos_gasesAM3C_05 | ecosystem: Environmental > Terrestrial > Soil > Temperate forest... | reverse complement strand
CCGCGACGCCGATGTCGATATATTCGTGATAGACGATGTCGTTGCCTTCGACCGAAGCGTTCACGGCCGGAAATCTCTTCAATGCTTCGACGCAGGCCTTGGCGAAGAACGACATGAATCCGAGTTTGACGCCATGCTGCTTCTCGAACTGATCCTTGTAGCGCCCGCGCAGTTCGTTGACCGCCTTCAAATCCACTTCGTTGAACGAGGTCAGCAAGGCTTGGGTGGCCTGCGCCTGAACCATGCGCTCGGCAATCCGCGCGCGCAGGCGCGTCATCGGCACGCGCTGCTCGGCGCGGGGGCCGCGTGCGCTTGGAACGGGCGCCGCCGGCGCCTTGGCCGCGGGCGGCGGCGCGGCATCCTTCGCGGACAGAAAGTTCACCACGTCCGACTTCGAGACGCGTCCATCGCGGCCCGACCCGGTGACGGCCTTCGGGTCGATCCTGTTCTCCTCGACCACACGCTTTGCGGCGGGGCTGAGCTTGGCCGCTGCCGCGTCGGACTTGGCGGCATCGGGGTTGGCGGCAGTCGCCGCCGCGGCGACGGCGCCCCTCGATCCCGCCGTGACGGCGGCCGCGCTCGCGGCCGCTCCCTCCTCGATCACCGCCAACACCTGGCCGCTGGTCACGGTGGTGCCATCGCTGAGCTTGATTTCCTTGAGCACCCCGGCTGCCGGCGCAGGAACCTCGAGAACGACCTTGTCGGTCTCCAGGTCAACGAGATTCTCGTCGCGCGCCACGGCATCACCGGGCTTCTTATTCCACGACACGATGGTGGCGTCAGCCACCGATTCAGGCAGCTGCGGCACGCGAACTTCAATTGTCATGAACCCGTCCTAGTTTGAGGAGGAGAAGCCGCCGGCAAGCGCATCGTTTGTCGAGCGGTCTCTTCCGGCGGAACGCCCTGCAGCGCCGCGGTGACCAGATTTTTCTGTTGCTGTTCGTGCAGAGTGGAAATACCCGTGGCGGGCGCCGCTGCACCGGCGCGTCCGGCATAGAGAAGCTCGTCGAGTGGTCCCAGCTTCGACTGCAGACGATGGCGGATCTGGTACCAGCTGCCCTGATTTTGCGGCTCTTCCTGGCACCAGACGATCTCGCGGGCGTTTTCGTACTTGCGCAGAATCGCCTCGTACTCGTCCGACGGAAACGGGTAGAGCTGCTCGAGCCGAACCACGGCAACCGAGTCCGCTTTCGCGTCGCGCCGCGCCTTCAACAGGTCGAAATACACCTTGCCGCTGCATAGTACGACGCGCGTCACGGCGGAGGGCTTGAGATCGTCGATGTCATCGATCACCGAGTAAAATCCGCCCGTGCTGAGTTCTTCGAGCCGCGACACCGACAGGGGGTGCCGCAACAAGCTCTTTGGCGTCATGACGATGAGCGGCTTGCGCAGCGGCCGCAGCATTTGCCGGCGCAGCATGTGAAACATCTGCGCCGGAGTCGACGGCACGCACACCTGCATGTTGTACTCGGCACACAGCTGCAGGAAGCGCTCCAGGCGCGCCGACGAATGCTCGGGCCCCTGACCTTCGTAGCCGTGCGGCAAGAACAGGGTGATGCCGGACAGGCGGCCCCACTTGGCTTCGCCCGAGCTGATGAACTGATCGATGATGACCTGCGCGCCGTTGCAGAAGTCGCCGAACTGCCCTTCCCAAATCGTCAGGCAATGCGGTTCGGTGGTCGAGAAACCGTACTCGAAACCCATGACCGCTTCTTCGGACAACACCGAGTCGGTCACCCTGAAGGTCGGCTGATTGGTCGCCAGATGCTGCAGCGGGACATAGCTGCGTCCCGTGGCTTGATCATGCAGCACCGCGTGCCGGTGAAAAAACGTGCCGCGGCCGCTATCCTGGCCGGTGAGACGTATCGGATATCCTTCCTGCACGAGGCTGGCGTAGGCCAAGTTCTCCGCGGCGCCCCAGTCGAGCGCGAGATCGCCGTTCACCATTCTTTCACGCGCCTGCATGATGGCGAGCACCCGCGGGTGCAGGACCCAGTCGGACGGATACGAGGTGATGGCCTTGCCCAGCGCCCGCAAGCGGCCCATGTCGACCCCGGTCTTCACCGGCTCGGACCAGTCCGCGTCCAAGTACTCGTTCCAATTCACCGTGAATTTGTTGCCGATCAGGCCGAGCGCGGCGCGGGCCTGCGGCTTGCCCGCATCAAGACCGTCGCGATACTGGTCGATCATCGCCGCGGCCTCCGCCGCCGTGAGCACCCCGTCGGCCGCCAGTTTATCCGCATAGAGTCGGCGCGCCGTCGGCTTCTTGCGAATGACCTGGTACATGAGCGGCTGAGTCGCCGCGGGTTCATCGGCTTCGTTATGGCCGTGCCGCCGGTAGCACACCAGATCGATCACCACGTCCTTGTGGAACTTCATCCGATACTCGAGCGCAAAACGCGTCACGAAGCACACCGCTTCGGGATCATCGGCATTGACGTGGAAAATCGGCGCTTCGACCATCTTCGCGACGTCGGAGCAGTACAGAGTGGAGCGCGCGTCGTGTGGATCGCTGGTGGTGAAGCCCACCTGGTTGTTGATGATGACGTGCACCGAGCCGCCCGTGTAGAACCCGCGGGCCTGCGACAGCTGCAAGGTCTCCATGATGACGCCCTGCCCGGCGAAGGCGGCGTCGCCGTGAATCTGCACGGGCAATACCTTGTCGCCCAGCGCATCGCCGCGGCGCTCCTGGCGTGCGCGCACCGAGCCTTCGACCACCGGATTCACGACTTCCAGATGCGAGGGATTGAACGCCAGCGCCACGTGTACGTTGCCCGATGCCGTTTTCAGATCGGAGGAAAATCCCTTGTGATACTTGACGTCCCCCGAGCCGCGCAGCTTCGCCAGATCGTACTGGCCCTCGAACTCGCCGAACAAATCCTTGGGCGACTTGCCGAGCAGATTCACCAGCACATTGAGACGGCCCCGGTGCGCCATTCCGATGATGGCCTCTTCGACTCCCATCTTGCCGCCGTGCTGCACCAGCTCGTCGAGCAGGGGAATGAGGCTGTCGCCGCCCTCGAGCGAGAAACGCTTCTGACCCACGTACTTGGTGTGCAGGTAGCGCTCCAAGCCTTCCGCCGCCGTCAGTTGCCACAGAATGTTTTTCTTCTCCTCGGCGCTGAATCGGCGCTGCATGCGCGCCACTTGGAAACTATCCTGCAGCCACAGACGCTCGTCGGTGTCCGACACGTGCGCAAATTCGGCGCCGATGGTATCGGTGTAAATGAACTTGAGGTCCGCGAGAATATTCTTGAGCTTGGCGCGTTCAGGTATCGCAGGGTTGCGGCTGCCGGTGAAGAATTCGCTCTCCATGTCGGCGTCGGAGAGACCGAAGTACTCGAGGTCGAGGATATAGGGCTTGGCGCGGACTTGCAGGCCCAGCGGATCTAAATTGGCGACCAAATGTCCGCGGTTCGCGTAGACCTGAATGAGCCGAGAAACCGCGCCCTGCTTGGCGCTGGCCCCGCCGGACTCGGCGCTCGGAGCGGCGCCTTGCGTCGGCGGCCTATTGAGATGTGCCAACAGACGTTCGCGAATGGGGGTGTGCGCGACCTCGCCTTTGGCGCCGTCCTGCAGACGGCTGAAGTAGGCGGCCCAAGTCGGATCGACGCCTTTTGGATCCCTCAGGAACTGTTCGTAGAGATCCTCAATGAAACCGGCATTTCCGCCGGAGAGTGCCGTCGTGGCCAATGCTTCAGCTAGTGATTGACTCATAGTGCTTGGATGGAAAAAACCTCAAGTACATCAATATGATGAGAAGCAGAAGGGGGTTTGCGGACCGGTCACTAGTCTAGCCGAAGGCGGCACAATATGGAATGTGACGCAGCCCAGCAGAACTACAAGATCGGCAGATCGACCGGACTCTTGATGATCCAAAACTCGTAGCAAACAAGGCTGACATAGGCGAACAGAACCCCATACAACGCCCACTCGACGCGCATCAGGCGCATGAATCGGTAGCGCGCCAGAAACACCATCAAAAGGACGCCCAGGCCCGTCATGCCCATTTTCAGCGCCGCAAACATCGCCACGCTGCGATAGATGAGCGCGGCCATGACGGGATTCACCTCGTTGGCGCCCCCCTGCAGCAGCAGCATGGTCAGAAATGCGTCCAATACGCTCAATAACAAGATGCCGATTGCCACGGCCAGCAGATGGGACGAATGCCAATCGAGCGAATGGAAGCGAGAGTCGTCCTGGCGGCGGCGCGCCGGCGTTCGCCTGCGGGGATTGAAACTGCCGTACCAAACCGACCACCACACCCGGAGGCGTCGGTCGGCACGAGCGCGCCGCTCATGCGAAAAGTGGGGTCCTGCACGGCTCGCTCGCTTCATCGGCCACACTATCCCGACAGGCCTAGGTGCTCGGCAAGCTCAATGCGTCATAATGCCGCCCGACGGGCAGGTATTTTTTTAGGAGGCAGTCACCAGCTTTGCGACGAACTCGCTCACCGGCATCGCGGCCAGAGCGCCTCGATCCACGAACATCGCTTTGATGGATTCGGTCTGCTTGGGTCCAAAATGCGCCGCGACGCTGGCCTCGAACTTCTTCACCAGCACCGGCATGCCTTCCTCTCGGCGCCTGCGATGGCCGATGGGGTAGTCCACCTGCACGCGCCGGCTTGCGCTGCCGTCCTTGAAAAACACCTGCACGGCGTTGCCGATGTAGCGCTTGTTCGGGTCGTAGTATTCCTGCGTGAAGATCGCGTTTTCCTTGACCTGCATTTTCGCGCGCAGCGCGTCGACTCGCGGATCGCCGGCCACCTGGTCTTCGTAGTCGGCCGCGTTGAGCCTGCCGAACAGCAGCGGAACGGCGACCATGTATTGAATGCAATGATCGCGATCCGCGGGATTGGCCAGCGGGCCCGTCTTGTCGATGATGCGCACGCCGGGCTCTTGAGTCTCTATGGTGACCCGCTCGATCTCGTCGATCTTGGGTAAGATTTGAGGGTGCAGGGTCATCGCCGCTTCGACGGCAGTCTGTGCATGAAACTCCGCCGGATAAGAGATCTTGAACAGCACGTTTTCCATCACGTAACTGCCGAAGGGCTGCGGCAAGGCCAGGGATTTCCCCTTGAACAAGACGTCCTGAAAGCCCCAGGTCTTGGCCGACAGGGCCGATGGGTATCCCATCTCTCCCTTGAGGGCGAACAGCGCGTGGCGCACTGCGCGGCTGGTCGCGTCGCCGGCGGCCCAACTCTTGCGCGAGCCCGTGTTGGGAGCGTGCCGGTAGGTGCGCAGCGCGCCGCCGTCCACCCAGGCGTTCGACACCGCATTGATGATCTGCTCGCGTGAGCCGCCGAGCAGCGCGGTGACCACCGCGGTGGACGCGACGCGAACCAGGAGCACGTGATCGAGACCGACTCGGTTGAAACTGTTCTCCAAGGCGAGGACACCCTGGATTTCGTGCGCCTTGATCATGCCGGCGAGCACGTCGCGTACCGTCATCGGATTGCCGGACCGCGAAAGATAGTCGGCCACGGCGAGAATGCCGCCCAGGTTGTCCGACGGGTGCCCCCACTCCGCGGCCAGCCAGGTATCGTTGAAATCGAGCCAGCGAATCATGGCGCCGATATTGAAAGCGGCGTTGATGGGATCGAGCTCGTAAGCGGTGCCGGGAACGCGCGCTCCGTTGGTGAGGGTCGCACCCGGAACCACCGGTCCCATCAGCTTCGTGCAGGCCGGATATTTCAGCGCCTGAAAGCCGCACGCCAACGTATCCATGAGACAGTAGCCCGCGGTCTCATAGGCGAGTTCGCTCTTGATCTCGAAGCTCAATGCATAGTCTGCTATGGCGGTGAGGACGTGATCCGGCGCGGGACGTTCGGCAGATTTGATATCGTGGGACATGACGGATCAGAGGCTCTCGGATGATGAAGGAAGGAATGCGGAGCGCGGCGCTACGGACGCTGCGCCAGCGGCACGAAGGGAAGGTTCTCCGGACCGGTGTAATTGGCGCTCGGACGAATGATCTTGCCGTCCTCGCGCTGCTCGATGACGTGCGCCGCCCAGCCCGAGGTGCGGCTGATCACGAACAGGGGTGTGAACATCGCGGTCGGCACGCCCATCAAGTGGTAGGACACGGCTGAGAACCAGTCGAGATTGGCAAACATTTTCTTGATCTCATGCATGACCGACTCGATCCGCTCGGCGACCTCGAATCCCCGCATCTCGTTGGCTTCCCGCGCCAGGCTTCGCGCGACCTGCTTGATGATCTGATTGCGGGGATCGGAAATCGTGTACACCGGGTGGCCGAACCCGATGATCACCTCCTTGTTCGCCACCCGTCGACGGATATCCGCGTCGGCGGCATCCGGCGTCGCGTAACGGCTTTGAATCTCGAACGCGACTTCGTTGGCGCCGCCGTGCTTGGGTCCGCGCAGCGCGCCGATGGCGCCCGTGATGCACGAGTACAGATCCGAACCCGTACCCGCAATCACCCTGGCCGCGAAGGTCGAGGCGTTGAACTCGTGCTCGGCGTAGAGATTGAGCGAAGTGTGCATCGCGCGCACCCAGGACGCGGAGGGCTTGCGCCCGTGCATGAGGTGTAAAAAGTGCGCACCGATCGAATCGTCGTCGGTTTGTACGTCGATACGCCGCCCGTCGCGCGAATAATGGTGCCAATAACACAGCATCGAGCCCAAGGAAGCCAATAGCCGATCGGCGATGTCGCGGGCACCCGCACTCGGGTGATCGTTGGCCTCGGGAATGCAGCAGCCGAGTGCCGAAACACCCGTGCGCAGCACGTCCATTGGGTGACTCCCGGCCGGCAGCTGTTCGAGCACGGTGGCGACGGCAGCGGGCAGCAGCCGAAGGGCTTTCAACTTGGCCTTGTAGGCGGCAAGTTCCGCGCGATTCGGCAGTTTCTCGTGAACCAAGAGGTATGCGATCTCTTCGAATTCGCATTCGGTGGCGATGTCCAGAATGTCGTAGCCGCGGTAGTGCAAGTCATTGCCGGTCTTGCCGACGGTGCAGAGCGCCGTGTTGCCCGCCGTCACCCCCGACAAGGCCACGGACTTCTTGGGCTTGAACGCCTCGGCTTGGGATTGCGGTTGGGCCATGTTCGTCTCCTGGAGATCCGTCACTTTTCCTTCCCTTCGGCGAATAACTCGTCCAGCTTGGCCTCGTAGGCGTAGTAGTCCAAGTACTTGTACAAATCGGCGCGGGTTTGCATGAGGTCCAGCACGTTCTTTTGCGTTCCATCGCGGCGAATCGCCTGATAGGTCGCCAGTGCCGCCGCATTCATTGCCCGGTAGGCTGAACAGCAATGCAGCACGATATCGACGCCCACCGAGCCCAACTCCTCGCGCGTGTACAAGGGTGTGTGGCCGAATTCCGTGATATTGGCGAGTATCGGCACGCCGACTGCGGCCTTGAAGCGCCGATACATGGCGAGATCGGTGATCGCCTCCGGGAAAATCATGTCGGCGCCCGCCGCCACGCAGGCGACCGCGCGCTCGATGGCGGCATCGATGCCTTCCACCGCCAGCGCATCGGTGCGCGCCATGATGACGAATTCGGATTGCGTACGCGCGTCCACGGCCGCCTTGACCCGATCCACCATTTCCTGCTTCGAGACGATCTCTTTACCCGGCCGGTGACCGCAGCGCTTGGCCTGAACTTGATCTTCGATGTGCAATCCGGCGGCGCCGAACTTGATGAAGGACTTGACCGTGCGCGCGATATTGAAGGCTCCACCCCACCCAGTGTCCGCGTCGACCAGGAGCGGCAGCGGACAGGCATCGGTAATGCGGCGTATGTCGATCAGCACATCGTCCATGGTGCTGATGCCGAGATCCGGAACGCCCAGCGAATTGGCGGCGACGCCGCCGCCCGATAGATACAGCGCCTTGAATCCGCAGGCCGCCGCCATTTTTGCCGCATACGCGTTGATCGCACCGACGACCTGCAAGGGGCGCTCCTCGGCAACGGCTGCGCGAAAGCGCGCACCGGGCGATGCGCTGGGTGCCCCGGTCATACCCGCCCCACGACCGGAATCAGTGCACCGGTGACCGCGCGCGCCTCATCCGAGACCAGGAACGCAATCACTTCGGCGGCCTCGACCGGAGTCACCCAGCGGCTGAAGTCTGCCTGCGGCATATCGGCGCGATTCTTCGGCGTGTCGAGGATACTCGGCAATATGGCATTGACCGTGATGCCGCGATCCTTCAATTCGTCGGCCAGCGCCTCGGTCAATTTCGCGACACCCGCCTTGGATGCGGCGTAGGCGCCCATTCCGGTCGACGCCTTGGCGGCACCCATCGCACCGACATTGACGATGCGCCCGCCGCTCCCCTGCAGAAGGTAGGGCAGCGCCGCCTGACAAGAAACCACGGCAGTGCGCAGATTGATTCGGTACATGGAATCCCAGGCGTCGAGCGTGCCGGCGGCGAGTTTTTCCCAATGGAAGCCGCCCGCGACATTGATCAGCCCGTCGAGGCGGCCCGCCTCCTTCGCCACCCGTTCCATCGCCGAGCGGGCGGCGTCCGCCTGCGTCAAATCGATACCGCCATAATGCAGCGCGCCGGCCGGCGGTGCCGCCGACGGCGTCTGTCCATGATCGAGCAGCGCCAGCCCGGCACCGTAGCGGCTCAAGGTCGCGGCCACGGCCTGACCCAGGGCACCATTACTTCCGGTTATCACCAGAACCTTACCCGACAGATTCATCATCAAATTATCCTCGATTCCAGAACGTCGTCAGGGTGACCAATCCGCTCAAAATACCTGAGCGGAAATGCAACATCTAGGCTTGCAGGGTGCGCCGGAATTCGCCCGGGCTGGCGCCGGTCCATTTTCTAAACGCACGATGAAAGGCGCTGCGTTCGGAGAATCCCAATTCCAAGGCGATGTCCATGACGCTGCGGCTCGAATGACTCAGGAAACTGATGGCGAGATCGCGCCGCAACTGGTCCTTGATCGATTGATAGGACTCCCCTTCCTCGTGCAATCGCCGCCGCATCGTCGCGGGCGTCATATTCAATTCGCCGGCCAGCCGCTCGAAATCCGGAACCTCGCCGGGCAGGAACTGACGGAGCCGCCGCCGGACCCTGGCCGCGAGACTGCTGCCGTTCTTGTACTTCACCAAGATACTCTCCGGCGCCGTGCGCAGAAACTCCTTGATCGAGCGCTCGTTCTGCACCACGGGCAGATCAAGGTAGCTCGCCTCGAAGGCGATCACGGTGTTCGGTCTGTTGAAGCCCAGCTCCGCGCAATACATGAGCCGGTACTCGGCGCTGTGTGCGGGCTCCGGATAGCTGAATTCGGCGCGCAGGATGGGAATACGCCGCCCCACCAGCCAGCACGACACCCCGTAGAGCAGCATCAACAAGAGCTCGTGAGCAAACACGCGTCGGTTCGCGCCCGCGGCTCGCTCGTGTAGAACGATTCTCGCCTCCGGACCGTCCCGCATCAGGGTGCCGGAGAAATCATCCAAGATCAGCGCATAGAAACGCAAGCTGCGGTCGAGCGCCTGGCCCAGGGTCTTGCAGTTCACGACCGAGTGGCAAAGCATCGCGAAACTCCCCGCCTTCATGCGGCGGGAATCCTGGCCGAAAAACTCGTCGTCGAGGGCCAGTGCGATCGTGCGCCACAGGGCGCCGTAGTGCTTCGCCGACACGCGCGCCTGGGGCACTTGCAGCAGGTTCGGGGAAAGCCCCACCTTCGCGAGCATCTCGTCCGCATTCAAGCCGCGGGCGCGGACGCTCTCCAGCGCCGCGGCAACGAAGCAAATTGCGATGGTTCCCGGCTCCGCGGACCGCGTAGCCGCGCCTGCCGTCCCTCGGCCCGCGGGGACGGGAAAAGTGTTGCCATTTTGCCTACGCCTTTTGAACGAATTGGGCACCAGGGTGGTCGACATAAGGCCTCATAGTCTAACGCGATACGAGGGCGGGATCGCGTATCCGCGTGGGCGTAGGGAGGAGCTACAGGCTAAACTATGGGGTCCGCTGATTGCGTGACCGTTAACGACCGAGGAAAAACCATGACGACCCAACCTGCAGTGCTGGCCAATCACATACCCGCCGTCAAATTGCTGCTCGACGGCAAATTCATCGACTCTCGCACCGGCGAATGGCATGACGTGGTCAACCCGGCAACCCAGGAGGTGCTGGCACAGGTCCCGTTTTCCACCGATGAGGAAATCAACGCCGCGGTGGCCTCGGCGAAGCAAGCCTACAAGACCTGGAAGAACACGCCGCTCGCGACCCGGGCGCGGATCATGCTGAAGCTTCAAGCGCTGGTGCGGGAGCATATGAGCCGCATAGCGCGCACCTTGAGCGCGGAACAAGGCAAGACCCTGGCCGATGCGGAAGGGGACGTGTTCCGAGGGCTCGAGGTGGTCGAACACGCCTGTTCGGTCGGCAGCCTGCAATTGGGCGAATTTGCCGAGAATGTCGCCGGCGGCGTCGACACCTACACCCTGCGCCAGCCCATCGGCGTGTGCGCGGGCATCACACCCTTCAATTTTCCGGCCATGATCCCGCTGTGGATGTTTCCCATGGCCATCGTCTGCGGCAACACCTTCGTGCTCAAACCCTCCGAACAGGACCCGCTGACGCCCATGCTCTTGGCCGAACTGGCGCTGGAGGCCGGCGTGCCGCCCGGCGTATTGAACATCATCCATGGCGGCAAACGCGCCGTCGACGCGATCTGCACTCATCCCGACATCGCCGCCGTCTCCTTCGTGGGATCAACCGCGGTGGGCACACATGTCTATGGCCTGGCCTCGCAGCACGGCAAACGCGTGCAATGCATGATGGGCGCCAAAAATCACGCGGTCGTGATGCCGGATGCCAACAAGGAGCAATCGCTCAATTCCCTGGTCGGAGCGACCTTTGGCGCGGCGGGACAGCGTTGCATGGCCACCTCCGTCACCGTGCTGGTGGGCGAGGCACGAAAATGGATACCCGATATCGTCGCCAAGGCGAAGTCCCTCAAGGTCAACGCGGGCGTGGAAAAAGGCACCGATCTGGGGCCCGTGGTTTCCAAGAACGCGAAACATCGCATCCTCGGGCTGGTGGAAGACGGGATCAAGGAAGGCGCCAAGCTCGAGTTGGACGGCCGTGGCGTCAAAGTACCGGGCTACGAAAAGGGCAACTTCATCGGACCCACGATTTTCTCCGGAGTGACGCCGGAGATGAAAATCTACACCACCGAGATTTTCGGACCCGTGATGGTCATCCTCGGCGTCGACACCTTGGACGATGCGATCACGCTGGTCAACGGCAATCCCTTCGGCAACGGCACCGGCATCTTTACGCAAAGCGGCGCCGTCGCCCGCAGATTTCAGAACGAGATCGACGTGGGACAGGTGGGGATCAACGTGCCGATTCCGGTGCCGGTGCCGATCTTCAGCTTCACCGGATCGCGCGGCTCCAAGCTCGGCGATCTCGGCCCCTACGGCAAGCAAGTGGTGCAGTTCTATACTCAGACCAAAACCGTGACGACGCGCTGGTTCGACGAGAGCAGCGCCTCCACCGGCGTGAACACGACCATCAGCCTCAAGTGAAAATCGCGCTCACCGGCGCGGCAGCCCGGGCGGTGGGCGGCGTCATGGAAGCCCTGAGAGCACACGCATGCAGCTAAAAGAAACACGGGCCGTAATCACAGGCGGCGCATCCGGACTTGGGCTTGCCGTCGCGAACCGAATCGTACGGGCCGGCGGGAGAGTCACGCTCCTCGACGTGAACGAGGCGCAAGGCACCGAGGCGGCCGGGGCGCTCGGCGTCCGCGCTTCTTTCATCGCCACCGACGTGACCGACGAATCCGCGGTCAATGGCGCGATCGATCACGCCCGGGAACGCATGGGCTCGATCGATGCGGCGGTCAATTGCGCGGGCATCGGCATGCCCGCCCGCCTCGTCGGCAAGCAAGGCGCCATGGCCGGCGCATTCTTCCGCAAGATGATCGAAATCAATCTGGTCGGCACCGTGCTGATTTCAAAGGCTGCCGCCGTGGCGATGCAGCGGAATGCGCCCAATGCCGCGGGCGAGCGCGGCGTGATCGTCATGACGGCATCGGTCGCCGCCTTCGACGGTCAGATCGGGCAAGTGGCCTATGCGGCCTCGAAGGGCGGCATCGTCGCGATGACGCTGCCCATGGCCCGGGAACTCGCATCCTCCGGAATTCGCGTCATGACGATCGCGCCCGGACTGTTCGCCACCCCCATGCTGAAGGCCTTGCCGCAGGAGGCTCAGGACTCCCTCGGCAGACAAACGCCCTTTCCGCCCCGGCTGGGCGAGCCCGATGAGTACGCCGCCATGGTGGAACACATCATCGAGAACACCATGCTGAATGGCGAAACCATTCGTCTCGACGGCGCCATCAGGATGCAGCCGCGCTAGCGGCAAATCGGTTGGCCGGCGTCCCGGCCTGTATCGATTCCGACCGCCCGGGAGAATCCGCCATTTAACATACCGCAGCGCGCTATGAGGTGCCCATCGCAGTGCTGACACGTGCATGTCTGCGATGACGGTCTGCCTGTGGCACTGTTCCTCTCGATGCGCGTGCGCCTTCCGGTGTCACGTATGCTAGCGAGGCACGAGATGAGCGACAGCAAAACTCCGACTCGACTTACAAAGGCGCTCCACCGTACGGCACGCCCCGAAACGGGCGCGGTAAACCCGGCAGCAACCGTGCCGAAGAAAGCGGAGAGGGTCCACGGCCGTCACGCGGCGATCGCCAATAGTTTCAATGATTGGCGCAGCTACAAGGAATGGGCGGAGAAAATTCGCGGCACGTGGCAGGAAAAAAAGTAGGCTGTTCAGGACTGGTCTTTATTTCAATTGAAATTTGAAACTACCATGCCGGGGCTGGAACTTTCAGGCCGTGTCCCCCATCTCTATTCATGAGCGTGAAAGACGCTCCCCGCTCTTCTCCCTGAGCGGGAATGGCCCGGTTTGTCATCCCCATGCCGGGTCTGTCTGCCTCGGTGGCGGCTTTTAAGCAACCACCGGGGCTTTTTTTAGGTGACATCTGCGATTTTGGATTGAGGCACGCCTTGATCGCTCTTGTATGCGCGATGATGTATATGTATATTGGCGCATATGGATGCTTTTCAGACGCTAGCAGATCGGACCCGTCGGCACATCGTCGAGACGCTGCGGAGCGGCGAACAGCAGGTGAATGACATCGTCGACGCCCTCGATATCCACCAGTCCGGCGTGTCGCGACATTTGCGTCTCTTGCTGGCGGCCGGGTTTGTGCAGGTTCGACCGGACGGACAGCACCGGCTCTATTCATTGCGTCCCGAGCCCTTCCGCGAGCTGGACGCGTGGATCACAAGCTATCAAAAACTGTGGGACGCGAGGCTCGATCGATTCGGCGAGGCACTCGACAGAAGGCGGAGCGCCAACACCAAGAGCCACCCTAAGGAGAAGAAACGTGACGACTAACACCCCTCGGACAAGTCAAGCAGTCATCAGGCTCGAACGCCGGTACGAAGCTGCTGTGGAGGACCTATGGTATTTGTGGACCACAAAGGAGGGCTTTGAGTCCTGGTGGGGGCCGGAGGGGTTCCGGGTCGAGGTACGCAAACTCGATCTGCGCGTCGGCGGCGAGCTGGAATACGACATGATTGCCGTTGCTCCCGAACAGATTGAGTTCATGAGAAAGGCAAACATGCCGGCCTCGCATGGAACCCGAGGAACCTTCGCACAAATCGCGCCGTTCGAGCGCCTCGAAATCATCCACATGATCGATTTCATTCCGGACATGCGCCCTTACGAGAACAGGACCCGTGTGGAGTTTTTCCCGGAAGGCAACAGCGTGCGCATGGTCATCACCGTCGACGAGCATCACGACGAGCAGTGGACTCGGCTGGCCACGATGGGTTGGGAGAGCCAGCTCACCAAGCTCCCTGGGGCCCTTGCCGCGCGCAAATGATGAACAACCGACTCGTCAACCTCGACCGGTGAGCGCGGGATCCCGGGTCGAGGCGGCCGGAGTCCGCCGTGCCAGT
>Ga0307470_10000762_pt1 | contig 13961 bp, 13 predicted proteins | sample atmos_gasesAM3C__FD_204565 | JGI IMG/M metagenome (GOLD analysis project Ga0307470, IMG submission 204565) | Hardwood forest soil microbial communities from Morgan-Monroe State Forest, Indiana, United States - atmos_gasesAM3C_05 | ecosystem: Environmental > Terrestrial > Soil > Temperate forest... | reverse complement strand
CGAAGCCAAAGACAGGCTAAATCGGCTTGATTTGAGCTAGCGGGCGACGGCGTGGCCGGAACGAAGCGCCTCTAGCTCGCAGCGGGAAAGCCGGACTTGGCCTGCGATGATCGCGCGGGGATGAGCATGATCGCCAAGTCAGCCGAGCAGGCCTGTGACTCCTGAGCCTGCTCCTCTCAGCCCGGAGGCAGCGGGCAGCACGCGGTTGGCGTTCATCCTGGCGATGGCGATGTTCGTGCTCGTCGTCGATACCTCGTTGATGAACGTCTCGATCTCCGCCGTGGTCGGGGATCTCGATACGACCGTCAGCGGCGTCCAGTCGGCGATTGCACTGGAGGCCTTGGTCTCGGCGGCATTCATCTTGATCAGCAGCAAGGTAGGAGACCTGATCGGGCGAAAGCGCGCATTTGTGCTGGGCCTGCTGGGCTATGCGACCGGCGCCTTGGCGATGACGCTGGCCCAGGGCCTCGGCACGATCATCGTCTTCTGGGCGATCGTCGGCGGTCTGGGCGCTTCCTTGCTGCTGCCTGCGATGCAGTCGCTAATCCGCGGGAACTTCGAGGGCAAGGCACAGAAGAAGGCGTATGCCCTGGTCGGCGCTGCGGCGGCGGTCGCGGCTGCGGTCGGGCCACTCCTTGGAGGCTTCGTGACGACCTTCCTCTCGTGGCGGGTCGGCTTCTTCCTCGAGCTGGTCGTGATCGCGGTCGTCCTTCTCAACATCAGGCTCGTCCGCGACGTTCCCTACACCGGCCCTCGCCAAATCGACGTAAGGGGTTCGATCCTCTCGGTGATCGGCATGGGCGGCGTGGTCCTGGGGATTCTGATCTGGCAGGAGGGGGGCGAGTTCGTCGGGCTGACCATCGCAATCGGCGCGCTGGCGCTCTGGGCGTTGGCCCGTTGGCTGGTCCGCCGTCACCGCGAAGGGCGGCCGACTCTGCTTGACCCAGACCTCTTCCGGCTCCCCAATTTCAGGATCGGGATCTCCCAGCAAGCGCTCCAGAACATCACCTTGGGCGGCGCGATGATCGCGCTGCCGATCTTTCTGCAGATCTCGCTCGAATACAACGCGCTGGAGACCGGCCTGACCCTCGCTCCGCTCTCGCTGACCATGTTCGCGGCAGCGATTCTCGCGGGGCGGAACGCCGGGGGCCGCCGCCCAGCTTCGATCATCCGCTTGGGCTTCGCGCTCAGCACCGTCGGCATGGCCCTGATCGTCCCGGTCGTGCCCGAGGCGGACTCCGGCTGGTATCTCGCCATCCCGCTGGTGATCGCTGGAGCCGGGCTCGGCCTACTGGTCTCCCAACTCAACAACTACACGCTCGCCCCGATCGACGAGGAGCGAATCAGCGAGGCGGCCGGCGTGAACTCGGCGGCGGGGTCCTTCGGGCTCTCGTTCGGGCTTGCGATGGCCGGGGGCGTGCTGCTGGCGGTCCTCTCGCTTAGCTTCACCAACATGACCGAGGGAAGCACGGCGATCCCCGCGAGCCAGCAGCAGCAGATCGCGGAAAAGCTCGATGAAGACGCGGAAGTAACGAGCAATGCGAAGCTCGAACATCTCCTCGCCGAAGAGCCAAAGGCAGTTCAGGATGAAGTCCTCAGCATCAACACGGACGCGACGAACCGCTCCCTGCAGGTGGCTCTGTTGGTTCCGATCATCGCCGGCCTGATCGGGCTCTTCAATTCCTTCCGAATGATGCGGCTGCCCGACGTCTCCTCGTCGACTCCGGTCACGGGCGGGGCGTTGGCCTAATCGAGAGGCGCGATGAACGCCGAGACGATGCTCAACCACTCACTGCTCAGATACAGCTGCGGAACCTTTGATCTGCTCCGGTCACGCTGAAACGCGAGTTCCAATATGGGCTATCAACCTGCTTCTCAACGGAGGGGGTGGGATTCGAACCCACGAGCGCCTTGCGACGCCAACAGTTTTCGAGACTGCCCCGTTCAACCACTCCGGCACCCCTCCGGGGCTTAAACAAGCCAAATCCTAGCGACGGCTCCTCTAGGGAACGGATCAGGGAACGAAACCCGAACCGAAATCCCAAACACCACCGACGATCGGAACGTCTCGCCGAAGCCATGGCCGCCGAGAAGAGCTTGTCGTCGTCGAGGAGACTAGCTATCGACAGCTGATTTCGTTGCGGTCAAGGGGCTTCGTAGTGAACGTGCCCGGATTCATCCTGCTCGACGACGACGAATCGCGTGCTGACTGATCCGACGACGGCCGTGCAGGAAAACTTCAGCCCCTCCATCTGGGGGACCGCTGGTGGGCAGCTCACCTGGGCACGCTGTCCGCGCTGAGCCAAGCTGCTCTGTGCAATCGCCCGCTCGATCTTCCCCATGTTGAGAGTGGCAATCGATTCCGAGGAGCCACACGCCGCGAGCACGAGACTGGGCCCAACGATGAGGACCAGAATCAACGCCCAGCGATGCCGCCCGAACAGTGGCGCGGAGCGCTTTGGAGTGGTCGTCGGCGTGATGTCGTGGGTGGCTTGCATGGTGCCTTTCCTGGGTAGGTCGAGCCTAAGGAGCTAGCCGAGCTTCTCGATGACTATGGAGGCGTTCGCGCTTGCCTGCGTTCCCCCGATCGGCGTCGCGAGGCCGACCGCCGCGCTCGAGGTGTGGTTCCTGACCGTGAGCACAGCGCCAGCGGGAGCAATGAAGATCGCTTGCCCAGTGTTCTGCTGAGTGCCGGCACCTGAGCCGTAGACCGTTCCGGGGATCTGGATGCCGTTGACGAACAGCGCCATCTGGCTGGGCTCGGTGCTGGACATCGAGAAAGTGGCCTCGTAGGCACCGGCGGTCGTGAGCGTGATCCCAGCGACACCGGGCGCGTGGGTGATGCCTGGCGTCAGGACGCCGTTGGTATCGAAGGTGACGTCGGCCTCCAGCGGCACCGTCTCTCCACCCAGGTTGTAGATGTAGGCGTACTGGGACAGCCCGTTCGAGCCTGCTGGGCCGGTGGCCCCGGTGGGACCTGCTGCGCCGGCTGCCCCCGGAGCACCTTCGGCTCCAGCCGTTCCCTGAGGGCCGACTTTGCCCTGGACGCCTGGCGGTCCGACTGGGCCTTCTACGCCCGTGGCTCCGGTTTCGCCCGAAAGGCCTTCGACGCCTTGAGCGCCCGGCATCCCGTTCGTGCCGGCTTCCCCCTGAGGCCCGGTGGCTCCCGTCGCCCCGGCGGCACCGACTTCGCCCCGGACGCCTTCCAGACCCGGAGAGCCAGTGGCTCCTTTCGAGCCCGTTTCGCCCTGAGGTCCCGTAGGGCCAGTCGGTCCGACTCCACCCTGCGGGCCCGTCGCGCCCAGAGGGCCGGCTGCCCCAACCTCACCCGGAACCCCGATGCCTCCGACCATTCCAGGGGCACCTTGCGATCCTGGGGCTCCCTGCTGACCTTGAGGGCCGCGGGAGCCTCGATGTGCGTGGCAGACCGGCGGCGGCTTGTGGCCGCAGCGAACAGAGGTTCCAGCCCTGCCCGTGAACCCCGGGTGACCGCAAGGCGGAAGGGGGTGCAACGGACATGCTGCCGCGGCGATCGCAGTCGGGAAGAGAACGGCAAGCGAACCGATCGCGAAGAGCAGGAGATTTCGACATCGACGACCGCGCATGCCTAGACCCACTTTCTTGACCAAGGTGCACATAGCTCGACGCCTCATCGCCTGATGGTCAGTGGAACGCCGGCGCCGATGCGACTCGCCAGCCAGGTGATGGCATGGGTGCCAAGTCGGATACAGCCATGTGAGACCGCCGTCCCGAGGGTGCCCGTGAGGCCGTTCGTTCCGTGGATGCCGATCTGGCCTGGGCCACCCTCGAATTCCTGAAAGACGTTCGATCGGGCGCTGGTTGCCAGCGCAAAGGGTCCGCCGGCTTCATAAGAGGACAGCGCGAGAGCCTCTTCGATGAAGTACACGCCCCGTGGGGTCGGCGTCGAAGGCTTGCCGACCACTGCACGGAAGTGACGTCGGGCGCGACCGCCGTGGTAGACGGTGACTCGGCGAGTCGCGAGCTTTACCGAGAGGTTCCACTTGGTGGAGGTGCGCCTGGTCCGACGTGCGGAGATCCAGCCCTTGTGTCCGTTGGGCCGCCCGGGAAGACGGACCCACAGCCATGAACCGCCGGTGCGGCTGGTCGCGTGGCCGAGGACAGGAAGAACGGTGCGAGCTTGAGTCAGCGGACGCCGAGCATCGAGGGATTCGATCCGGCCTGCATGCACGCTTGGCCTGGTCCGAGCGACGTGCGCGTGCAGGACCACGACAAGCGGCTGGCTTGCAGGCACTCGCGGGCCGTCAGCCCCAGCCGGAGCGCTGAAGACGCAACCAATTGCCGCCGCGACCAGCGCCGATGCCAACGCCGAACCCCTCCGGCATGTGCCGGAGGGGTTCGATACGTCGTCGAGCATGCGGTTCATCCGGTGAACTGGGATGGGCCGTGGCGCGGGTGGAGCACCGCCGCTGCGCAAGCGCGATAGGGAAGCATCACGGTCTTCGCGTGGGTGGCGTCAGTAAACGTGACGCGGACCCTGACCTGGTGCGCGCCGGGAGCAGCGCGTACCGACATCGCAAACGGCGAATTGGTTCGGGCACCGATCGACTTGCCATCCAGGCTGAAGACAGCACGCTTGATCATGTGACCGCTGACCGTGGCCCGAAATCCCGACGTGCAGGCCTCACGCGGCGCAGGCCGCACTACCGCCCTGCCATTACGGGCTGACCTGCGAGCCCTCGCCCTCGCTTTGGCAACAGGGACGGCGCGGTTTGGACCGACTGCCGACCCAGCACCAGGCACCGCCGGACCGGTGGCTGGGGCATTCGGCACCAAGACTCCCGGGCCGCTCGGCGGTTCGGTAGCGGGCGGCGGCGTAGATCCGGCCGCGCACAACGGCCTGGTGAGAACGTTGTTGATCAGGCTGACCTGTCCGTTGCGAGCGAGCACTCTCCCGATCACGGACGCTCCGTTGTTCAGCGAGATGCTCGTAAGCGCCATCAGGTTGCCCTGGAACACCGTGGTGGTGTCAAGCGTCGCCGAGCTGCCGACCTGCCAGAAGACGTTGCACGGGGAGGCTCCGTTGACCAGCACAACCGAGCTGGCCGGCGCCGTGGTCAATTCGGCAGCGATCTCGAAGACGAACTGCGCATTGGGATCGCCTTTGGCGTCGAGGGTGAGTGCGCCGGTGAGCTGGGCAGAAGACGTGAAGCCGTAGGCGCCTGGGGTCAGCGTTCTTTCGCCGAGGTCCGTGTTGGACAGGTCGTTACCGCCTGAAACCGGTTGTTCGGCCGCAACGTTGTAGGCAGTGGTGAGGTCGGCTTGCGCCGTTTTGGCGACGCCGTCGTTTGCGTGCGTGGCTCCGTTTACCACGGCAACATCGAAGCCGGTGAGGGCGGTGCCGGGGGCGACGCCGAGATCGCCGTTCAGCACCGACGCTTTGGTGTTCGTGACGGTGGTGCCGCCGAGCACAACGAAGGGACTGACGGTGGCGAGACTTACCGGCGCTGCTTGTGCGACAGCCGGAACGGCGACGAGCGCGAAGACCAGGGCAAGGGTGATGCCGGCACGCCTGGCGTGCCTTAGGTGGATGGGGTTGGACATGAAATGTCCTTCCTTGTGGGCGAGCAGCCCCAGACAACGTTCCTTGGGCGCCGCAGAGCGCTGATGTGAGCGATCGACGGGCGGTGACAGTCCTTTCGGTAGCCCGGCGAACTCCGGTGGAGTCCCGTGGCTCTGCGGACCCGCCTCGCGACGAGGGTGCCTGAGTCGAGAAGGTCTGCTCTCGTGTCCGGCGTGTATCGACGCAGAGGAGCTTTACTTGAACCGAATACTCAGACTAGACGAATGTTTCCTCCGACCATCGGGAGAGCGCTTCTAAATGGTCCGAACCTCCGTCAGAGCTGTAGGAACCGCAGCGTTTTCAGCGTTCAAGAGACCGCCTGCCATCGCCGATATAGGGGTGTGCAAAGCAGCGAGCAGACCCGCATCGGGAGGTTCTTCGACCGCCATCCCGGGCCCCTGCGCCTGTTCGCGATCTGCGCGCTGCTCTGGGGCGTCGGCTACCTGATCTGGCGCTTCGGTTGGAGCGGCGAAGGCGCTAACCCAATTCTGTTCGCGATGCTGCTCGTCACCGAGGTCTACGGCCTCTGGGCGCTGGGGACCCTGACCTGGTACTCGTGGTCGCGGCCGCCCGCGGTGCGGCCGCCCGCCACGCCCGGGCGCAAGGTAGACGTCTACGTCTGCACCTTCGACGAGCCCTTCGAGGTCGTCGCGGCGACGCTGGCCGGCTGCCGCGCCCTCGCCTACCCGCACACGACCTACCTACTCGACGACGGCAAACGCACGGAGATGGAGGAGCTCGCCCGGGTCGCCGGCGCCGAGTACATGACCAGGCCCGACAACTCCCACGCCAAGGCCGGCAACATCAACGCCGCCCTCCCCCGCACCGACGGCGAGCTGGTGCTGATGCTCGACGCGGACCACGTGCCGATGCCGGACGCGCTCGACGCGATGGTCGGCTACTTCGACGACGAGAAAGTCGCGCTCGTGCAGAGCCCGCACGACTTCTTCAACCACGACTCGGTCCAGCACTACGTCGTCGGCCGCCACGAGCAATCGCTCTTCTACCGGGTCGTCTGCCCCGGCAAGGACCGCCACGGCGCCGCCTACTGGTGCGGCTCGGCGGCGCTGCTGCGGCGCGAGGCGCTGCTCGAGATCGGCGGCGTCGCCACCGAGACGATCGCCGAGGACTTCCACACGACGATCCGCCTGCTGCGCCACGGCTGGACCAGCCGCTACCACGACGAGGTTCTCGTCCAGGGCCTCGCCCCGCATGACCTCGACGGCTACCTGCTGCAGCGCGACCGCTGGGCACGCGGCAACCTCGCCGTCTTCACCCTGCCCGAGTCCCCTCTGCGCGCCCGCGAGCTGCGCCCGCTGCAGCGCCTCTCCTACTTCGCCAGCCTCGCCGCCTACCTGGCGCCGCCGATGCGACTGCTGTTGCTTGCCACCCTGGGCCTCGTGATGTGGACCGGGGCGCTGCCGATGAAGGTCAGCGTGCTCGCCCTGGCGGCGCTCTGGCTGCCGGCGGTCAGCCTCAACCTGCTCGCCGGCTCGGCCCTCACCCGCGGCTATATGAAGATCGGCGAGACCGCCCACTACGAGCTGATGACGATGGAGATCTACACGCGGGCGCTGCGCTGCGTCTTCCGCCCCGGCCGCACCGCCTTCAAGGTGACGCCAAAGCAGGGCGCCGACGGCGGCGGGCTCGACGCCGTGCGCAAGCTACACCTGGTGATCGTCGCCGGGGTGGTCCTCGCCGGCGGCACGGCGATGCGCCTGCTCGACCTGGCCGGTGTGGGGCCGCTGCCGGACATGCCGGGGATCGCCGCCGTGGTCGTGCCGCTGCTCGGCCTGATCGAGCTGCGGCGCGTCCTGCGCACGCTGCTCGCCGTCGGCCGGCGCCAGCAGCGGCGCCAGATCTACCGCTTCGAGGGCGACGCGCCCGCGCACTGCTTCGCCGCCGGTGGCCACATCGGCGGGCATCTGGTCGACGCCAGCGCCGCCGGCGTCGGCCTCGTGCTCGACGCCCCGGTCGGCGTCGGCGAGCGTCCAGCCGTCCTGCTCGAGCTGGAGAACGCCACCGGGGACTCCTACGAGGTCGCGGCCCAGGTCGAGGTCCGCTCCTGCCGCGAGCTGGAGGGACGCTACCTGGTGGGGGCAACGATCGAGGAGATCGACTCCGCTTCGCGGATGCGCCTGATGGAGTGGTGCTACGTCGTCTGCAGCCACGAGCGCCTGCGCGGCCACCGCCCAGCAAAGCCGGCTCCGGCGAGGGAGGAGACGATCGTGATGCCGCTCGAAGCGGCACCCGCACCGTCGCTCAGGCAGGTTTCGGAAGCCGCCTAGCGAACGTCGCCGTAGGAATGGAGGCGACGAGGCATTGAGTGCCGTCTACCAGGTTGAGTCCACGACCGACTCGAGGGCGGAGGCCGAGGCGCTGGCGACCGCCCTGGTCGAGCGGCGGCTCGCCGCGTGCGCCCAGGTCGTCGGTCCGATCGCCTCGATCTTCTGGTGGGAGGGGAAGGTCCAGAGCCAGGAGGAGTTCCTGCTCCTCTGCAAGGTGCCGGAGGCGCGTCTGGGCTCGGTCACCGCAGCGATCGAAGAGCTGCACAGCTACGACCTCCCAGAGGTCCTGGCATTCAAGGTCGCGGACGGATCTCGGTCATACCTCGACTGGGTGGCCAAAGAGGCCACGGGGTAGCCCCAGCGGCGCGTTAAATCGGATGCGCCGTGGCGCTCGTTCTGGAGGGGCCCGGCGGCTGACCCGTGTCCTCCAGCTTGGGAATCTTCCTCACCGGGACCCTTCCTCCGCAAGCCGACTCAGCCGCGCTCAGCACGAGGGGGAAGTTCTCCGCCGTGGCCTGCAAGACATCGAGCGGCCGGTTCCAGTCGAGGCCGACATTGCGAGACCGCAGCCACCCAGCGACCGACCGGGGCCTCATCGCACCGGTGCGAATCAGCAAGACTGCAATCGCACGGAGATCGTCTAGTGATCGGGGGCGCTCGGAATCGCCCTCCTTCCGCCAGCGAGCCAAAGTCGCTCGGCTGACGCCGGCGAGAGCCGCGAGCTCCACATCTCGCAAGCCGACGTCCTTGGTCAAGGCTCGCAGCTGCTCGGAGAGAGGGCTGCTCTCCTCCAGCCTCACCAGCACGTCAACCGTCGCCTCGTCGATAGAGGGATGCTGCGGTGAAGAACCTTGCGGCGGCTGCCCTCCGCCTAGCTCCGTTTCATCCTGCAAAACGATCATCGCTCACCTCCTTTCCGCCCGCCTGGGCGACCCAGGTAGGGCCGGAAATACGAGCATCGTGTTCCATTTGCCTTCAGGGCTTGTTTCGCATAACGGCGATCTTTGCACGTTTGCAAGACAAAATCAAGACATTTTTATAACGCTTGATATTGGGCTCATTTAGTGCTTTATTAAGTATAGAGCGAGGCAGAAACAAGACATTTATGATTCGTATCGCTATCGTCTCAAAAAGAGACCAGGGGAAAGGGGAAGCATGTGGTCCAGCCAAAAGACCTAGTGGGGTCCAAGATCGACGATCCGGCCGATGTGCTGGCCTGCATGCACGCACGCTTCGTCGCGCTTCCCCCCGGTGTCTCCGCATATGACTGGGAATTGCCGTGGCGGAAGATTCCCAACCCTCCGTCAGTCGAGGGTGGCCCGTTCACCGAGCTCAGGCTCGCCAGGACTCCGGCCGCAGCGTGGGCGGGGCAGATACTGCGCCTGGTCGCGAGCGGAGAACAGCCGATCTGGCAGGTGCTGAAAAGCGTCCGGCGGTATGCGGTGCACCGCATCGAGGCGCCTGGCGCCCGAATCAAGGATTGTCATTTGGACAGCAGGATGGTCGGCGGCCCGGGGGCGCTGCGCAAGGAGGGCGAAGAAGCCGAGGTCCCCCAATGGGATCGCGCCCTGGTCACGCCCGGCGCGGCGGAGCTCTTCGGGGGCGAGGAGAAGGACGGGGGAACGTCAGCGGAATGGCAGGCCCTTGACAGGTACTTCCGCGAACCGATCGCTGCCGTCTCGCTCCCAGACGACTCTCCTCACCCGACAATTCGGCCGGACTGGCCCGTGGTCGCCTCGATACCGAGGCTAGACGGGCTTAGCGAAGAGAACTATCTGAAGCTCGTCTACGTCGGCGATCGCCATATGAGAATGCGCGACTTGCTGCGCCTGACCGATGCGACCGGCAAGCCCGCCGGCCTACGCTTCGCCTACTTCCTCACGCGGGAATTCGCACACGACTTCTTCTCCCCCCGGCGAAAGCGGAGCGTTAGGGACTGGGGCACCCTGGCCGTAACGTTGCTGACCTCTCTCGGCGGACTTGCCGGCCTGGCCTCCAAGTTGATCGACCTCCTGTCCTAGTCAAAAGCGGACCTGATGAGACGGTATGCGCGGCAGGCTAAGAACGGACCTGCGCCCGCGGACCCTCACAGCGTGCAGTCTTCGATCCCGTACCTTTCCGCGAGCTGGTTGACCTCGACGAAGGAATCGTCAGTGATCAGCCGGCCAGGGTTGGCTTCGGCCTCTACGAGCTTCTTTTCGTATTGGGAGATGATGCGCTCCACCTCCGGCCTGTCACCCGCGGGGGGATCGAGCTCGGCCAGTTCTTCGATCATCACGGCGTAGAGGGGCAGGATCGCCTTCGCGACCAGTTCTTCCAGTTCCTGGTGGGAACCGGCGAGGTAGTTTTCCCCGCGCTTCGAGGCCGAGCCGAGGGCGCGGGTCTTCCTCGTTTCCTCGCCGCGACAGATTGCGCTCGCCCGCTTTATGAACTGAGCCTTCGTGAGGGGCTCCGACCCCGATGAGTCGCCGCTGGCGCTGCCACCTCCGCAGCCGGAGAGGCACACAGCCACGGCCAATGCCGTGATCCCCGCGACACCCAATCCCCTGAACCTCGCCTCCGCGGCCATGCTTTCATATAGTTGAAAATCTCTGTCTCGTCAAGTTTTCTTGACTTTAGCTTGAGCAGAAGCTACAAGTTTTCATGATGAAACCGCTCTGTTGAGCGGTTTGGAGGCTCCCCAAGCCCAGGCAACGAGCCCCGGGGGCCGCAAACAACCGAGCCCCAACGGGCCCGAGAACAGAATGGAGATTCTCATGAATAGGAAGACCATCGCGACCTGCTCGGCTCTGGCGGCGTTCGCAATCTTCGCGATCGCGCCGGCCACGAGCTGGGGCGCGTTCCTCACGGAGACAATAAATGGGATACAGGTGAATATCCAGAAAGAAAAACAGGTCGTTGCCTACAACGAGCAAGGTACGAGCGTAAAATTAGCGTCTGAAGCGTTCACCGTTGAATGCAACGAGGTGACGATGACAGGCAAAGTTCACTCGAACCACGACTTTGCAGGCAATGTCCATGTGACAATTGAAGACGTCTGGTTCCGGGGGGACGCAAGCGAAACAAGGTGCACAGACAACAACACTCCGGCCTCGGTATTGATTCCCGAAATAACAAACGAAGGCGGAAAACAGCACTGGTGCATCAAAAACCCCTTGAACGTCGACGAAATCCTGATCGAACCGCGCAATTGCACAGAAGGGGCCGGGGGCGAATTCAAATTCACCGTTGTCACCACAGGCATTACCTGTGGCTTCAAACGGGCCGAACCTCTCAAAGGCATTGCCACTACAGAAGATGTCGAAAACAAACCAGTTACAGTCAAAATGAACGCGGGTCAGGAATTCAAAACAGACGGGGTGGGCGGGCACTCGGTTTTCTGCCCGGCGACGGCCAAACTCGAAAACTTCCTGTTCGAGATGTACACAGACACAGCTCTGACAGGACCCACGTACCGTGATGCTGCCAGCGTTGCTGATCCGATTTTCCTCAAAAAATAGGAGGAATAGGGAAGACCTGTAGTCATGCCAAGGCCCCCACCTGGGGGCCTTGGCTATCTGCGCAGCGGGTGTAAGCGATTCCGTCGGGAGCCTGACCCGGAGCCTCGTGAGCCGGAGGCCGTTGCGCTGGACTGGAAGCGCTGCCAAGCTCTCCGAAGCCCATAGCGCAGCAGCGGAACGTGGAACGGAGAGGGTGGGATTCGAACCCACGAGGCGGGTTAACCCCGCCCACGCGATTTCCAGTCGCGCTCCTTAAGCCACTCGGACACCTCTCCGGGCTCGATCAAGGGTATTGGCTCGGCCCGCCGGCCGTCAGGCGCGGCGGGTGGCGAAGAACCCGCGCAGCAGGGCGGCGCACTCGTCCTCCAGCACGCCGGCGACCACATGCGGGCGATGGTTGAGTGCGGGCTCGTCGAGAACGTCGAGGACGCTGCCGGCGGCACCGGCCTTGGGGTCGGCGGCGCCGATGACGACCGTGGGGATGCGGGCGAGGACAATCGCGCCCGCGCACATCGCGCAGGGCTCCAGCGTCACGTAGAGGGTCGTCCCGGGGAGGCGCCATCCGCCGAGTGTCTCCGCCGCGGCGCGGATGGCGAGAATCTCGGCATGGGCGGTGGGATCGCGGCGAAGCTCGCGCTCGTTGCCCGCAGCGGCGAGCGGCTCGCCGTCGCGGGCAACGACGGCGCCGATCGGCACGTCGCCGTGACGCTCCGCCTCCTGGGCACGCTCGATCGCGAGGCGCATCAGGCGCTGCGCGTCGCTGGCATCCCCGTTCGACATCGGTTCCGGAAGTATGTGGCACCGACAACTTCCCGGGCGGGCAGGTGTTGAAGCGATTGCCGGCGAAGGCAGGGCCTCGTGCGCGACGGCGACCAACGATGATTCGAAGCGTTCCGATACTCGCAGCAGCTGCGCTGCTCTCAGCGGCGGCTGCCGCGGCACCTGCCGGGGCTGCAACCGGCGTCTCCCCAGCAAGGGAATTCGCCCCAGGCCAGGTCGTGCTGAAGCTCAAAGGCACGCCGCGGGCACGGACCGTGACCCTGGGCCCCCACACCGGCGTGCGCCAGGCGGTTGCAGAGCTGCGCCGCCGACCGCGAGTCGCCTACGCGGCGCCCAACTACATCGCCACGGCGTCGAAGGCACCGCCGCTGCCGGACTCGGGGATCGCCAACGACCCTGGGCCGCTCTCGACGCCGCCCGGCCCGCCCGGGGGCTGGGTCTCCATGCAGTGGAACTTCCTGCCATGGGAGGGGACCGCGACCGCGTTGTTGCCGATCTCACCCGGCGGCATCGACGCGGTCGGGGCCTGGCAGAACCTGATCGCGGCCAAGCGCCGGGGGGCTCGCGGCATCACGGTGGCCGTGCTCGACACCGGGATCGCCTACCGCGACAAGGGATCGGCGTTCCGCCGCAGCCCGGATTTCGCCGCCGGCCAGTTCGCCCCCGGCTTCGACTTCGTCGACGGCGACCGTCTACCGCTCGACGAGAACGGCCACGGCACCCACGTCGCCGGAACGATCGCGGAGAAGACCAACAACGGCATCGGGCTAGTCGGGCTCGCCTACCGCGCCAGGCTGATGCCGGTCCGCGTCCTCGACCGGCACGGCAGCGGGAAGGCCGACGACATCGCCGAGGGCATCCATTTCGCCGTGGCGCACGGCGCCGACGTGATCAACATGAGCTTCAACTTCGGCTGCGGCAAGAGGGTCCCCGGCATCGACGAAGAGCTGCGCTATGCCTACCGCGAGGGGGTGGCCGTCGTGGCCTCGATCGGCAACCTCGGCTCGGAGGCCTGCATCTCGCCGCCGGCCACGGGTCCGCATGCGATCGGCGTCGGCGGCACCACCGAGGGCGGCTGCCTCGGTGCCTACTCGCTGCTGCCGGGAAAGGGGGTCGACGTCCTCGCACCGGGTGGCGGCTCCCCGGTCGTCGACTGCCCCTCGGTCTCGAACCGGTCGATCTACCAGGTGACGCTGAAAGGCGGCAATCCTCGCCGCTTCGGCGAGCCGGGCAGCTACATCGGCACCTCGATGGCGGCGGCGCACGTATCGGGGGTGGCGGCGATGGTCCTGGCCAGCGGCGTTCTGGAGCAGAGCGCCACGCCCCGTGACCGGGTCAAGCAGCTGACCCAGCGACTGCGCAGCACCGCCCGCGACCTCGGCCTGCCCCCGGAGCGCCAGGGCGCCGGCCTGATCGACGCCGCCGCAGCAACCGATCCGTTGCCCTGAGGCCTCAGGTCGTTCTAACGATGATCACGCTGCAGGGCGCGTGATGGGAGACGTTGTTGGGGACGCTGCCGAGCAGAAAGCGGCGTGCTCCCGACATCCCCTTGTTGCCGACGACGATCAGGTCGGCCTTGGTCTCTTCGGCGACGCTGAGGATCCCCTCGGCGGGGTCGCCCTCGACCGGGTGGGTCTGCACGTCCACCCCCTCTTTCTTGGCCGCGGCAGCGGCGGCGTCGAGCACGAGGTTGACGTCCTCGCGGGGGCCGATCTCGTACTGGACATCGGCTGGGGCGGCCTGCTGCTCGGATTCCAGGCGACGCTTGGAGACCGGTTCGTAGGCGCTGAC
>Ga0307470_10000761_pt1 | contig 13992 bp, 8 predicted proteins | sample atmos_gasesAM3C__FD_204565 | JGI IMG/M metagenome (GOLD analysis project Ga0307470, IMG submission 204565) | Hardwood forest soil microbial communities from Morgan-Monroe State Forest, Indiana, United States - atmos_gasesAM3C_05 | ecosystem: Environmental > Terrestrial > Soil > Temperate forest... | reverse complement strand
ATCCGAAATGGATTGTGGGCGGAGCCGCGGGCGGGGGCCTCTTACTTTGCGTCCTCCTCTGTCACGGCGGTGGCGGTTCGAAGCCCCCTCTGAGCACGTCGGCACCTTAACTGCCCAGTTCTGCTTTCATTCAGATTAAGCGCCTATCACAGAATTCTTTCGTGCGTGTAACCGGCGGATACCAAAGCCGCCAAAAGCTCGGCGATGTGATCAGGGCCGCGGGTCTCCATGGTGATGTCAATCGCAGTATCCCCCAGATTGACGCCGTGATAGGCACGGTCGTAGGCGGTTTCGACGATATTGGCGCGATGATCGGCGAGGATTCCGGTAAGGCGGTGCAGCGCGCCGGGATAGTCGGGCAAGTGAACGCGGAGGCGGACCAAGCGTCCGTCTTTCACCAGGCCGCGCTCGATGATGCGCGAGAGTAAAGTAACGTCGATATTGCCGCCGCATACCAGGACGGCGATCTTCTTTCCCTGCAGCGGCAGCTTATGGTTCAGGACTGCAGCGATGGCGGCTGCTCCGGCTCCCTCGGCTAGAGTCTTCTCGCGCTCCAGCAGCAGGAGAATCGCGTTCGCGATTTCTTCCTCTTCCACGATGACGATGTCGTCGACGTATTTTTGAACCAGCGGGAGGGTGCGGTCTCCAGCTCGGCGTACGGCGATGCCGTCGGCGATCGTCTTGGCGGACTTCAGCGTCACCGGCTTGCCTTCGGCGACTGCGGCCTTCATGGAAGGAATGCGGGCGGGCTGCACGCCGAAGATCTGCACGGCAGGACTCGTTTCTTTGACGGCGCAGGCGATGCCACCGATAAGTCCGCCGCCGCCGATGGGGGCGACGATGACCTCGATGCTGGGATGCTGCTGCAGGATTTCAAGGCCGAGAGTTCCCTGCCCTGCTATGACGGCGTCGTCGTCGAAAGCGTGAATCAGGGTGAGGCGGTCTTGTCTGCTTTGCTCGACTGCTTTTTCGTAGGCCTCGTCATAGTTGGTTCCATGCAGTACGACTTCGGCGCCGTAGGCGCGAGTGGCGGAAACCTTAGTGAGTGGAGTCGGTAGCGGCATGAGGATGCGCGCCCGGATCTTGTGACGTCCCGCATGATAGGCAACGCCCTGGGCATGATTGCCGGCGGATGCGGCGATCACCCCGCGGGTGCGTTCATCCGCCTTGAGGGTAAGGAGTTTGTTCAGGGCGCCGCGCTCTTTGAAAGCGCCTGTCCGTTGCTGGTTATCGAGCTTCAGAAAGATGGAATTATTGGTAAGACCGGAAAAAGTTTCCGAATGCGTGCAGGGAGAGATGCGGATGTCGGAGCGAATTCTCTCGAGAGCGGACTGGATGTCGCAGAGTTGGATCATGACACTGGCGCAGTCATCTTACCAAGGTCCGCGTCTGAATGTGCGCACGGTAGCCACCGGTCACGAAGCGATTTGTCGCACCGCGGAGGCCACGGGAACGACTGTACGAATCGGCAGCGCCTTCAGGTATTCATCGACTCCGGTGGCGGCTTTGCGGCCTTCGGAGATCGCCCATACGACGAGGGATTGGCCCCGGCGCATGTCTCCGGCGGCGAAGACTCCTGGAACGGACGACACGTAGTTCGGGCCGGTCGCGACGTTGCCGCGGTTGTCGAGTTGAACTCCCAGTTGCTCGATCATGCCGTGGCGCACGGGACCGAGGAATCCCATGGCGATGAGCACGAGTTCGGCATCCATCGTGAATTCCGTCCCCGCGATGGGCTCGAACTTCGGGGGAGGGCCAACCCTAACGGCATGTAGTTGGCGGACGTTGCCATTCTCGTCGCCAGTGAATTTTGTGGTAGCGATGCTCCAGTCGCGGATGCCGCCTTCTTCGTGAGCCCCTTCGACGCGCAGCTGCATCGGCCAGAGCGGCCACGGCGTCTGCGGAGAACGCTCGTCGGGCGGTTTCGGCATGATCTCGAATTGATGAACTGAAAGCGGCTTCTGGCGGTGGACCGTGCCGAGACAGTCGGCGCCAGTGTCGCCGCCTCCTATGATGACCACGTGTTTGCCGGTCGCGAGAATGTCGGAAGCAGGATCGAGCGTGTCGCCGTGGCAGCGTTTGTTCTGCTGCGGGAGGAATTCCATCGCGTAGTGAATTCCCTTCAGCTCGCGTCCGGGAACTTTCAAGTCGCGGGGATGCTCGGAGCCGCCAGCCAGCACAATGGCATCGAAGTCACGGCGCAGATCTTCGACGGGAACGTTCTTGCCAACTTCGGCATTGGTGACGAACTTCACTCCCTCGGCCGACATCTGTTCGAGACGCCGGTCGATGATGTGCTTCTCCATCTTGAACTCGGGGATACCGTAACGCAGCAATCCGCCGATGCGGTCATTTTTCTCATAAACCAAAACCGAATGACCGGCGCGACACAGTTGCTGAGCCGCGGCGAGTCCTGCGGGACCCGAACCGACAATGGCTACTTTCTTTCCGGTGCAAACTTTCGCGGGCTCGGGGCGGATCCATCCTTCGAGGAAGCCGCGTTCCACAATGTTCTTTTCGTTTTGCTTGATCGTGACCGGAGGCGCATTGATGCCCAGAACACACGAGGCTTCGCAGGGCGCGGGACAGATACGGCCGGTGAATTCGGGAAAGTTATTGGTGGCGTGCAGCTGGCGGACCGCGTCTTTCCAGCGTCCGCGATAGACGAGATCGTTCCAGTCGGGGATGAGATTGCTGACCGGACATCCCGTCTGGCAGAACGGGACGCCGCAATCCATGCACCGGGCGCCTTGTTTGCGCAGTTTTTCTTCCGGGAAGTCCTGATAGATTTCGAACCAGTCGTTGACGCGCTCGGCGACAGGGCGGCGCGGAGCCAGTTCGCGGGAGTAGTCCATGAAGCCAGTGGTCTTACCCATGTTGCACCTGTGCATGCTGCAGCGGCTCCATGGGCTCCAGAAGCGAAACGGGCTGGCTCGGAATGTAGGCCTGCTGACTGCGGCCGATTCCTAACACGCGCTTGAATTCATGCGGGAACACCTTGATGAAGCGCGACATCATGTCGTGCCAGTTGTCGAGAATCCATTTCGCGCGGCGGCTGCCAGTGAGATCGAGGTGGCGGGCGACGAGATCGCGGACAATCTGGATATCTTGGCCGTCGAGCAGCGGCTCAAGGTCGACGGAGTCGAGGTTGCATCGTTTCTCGGTGAAGTCTCCGCGCTCGTCGAAAACGTAGGCGACGCCTCCGCTCATGCCGGCGGCAAAATTCCTGCCGCAGGAGCCGAGGACCAAGACTAGTCCGTTGGTCATGTACTCGCAGCCGTGGTCACCCACACCCTCGACAACGGTGGTGGCTCCGGAATTGCGGACGGCGAAGCGCTCGCCTGCAACCCCATTGAAGAATGCTTCGCCGCTCGTGGCACCGTAAAGTGCGACGTTGCCGATGATGATGTTTTCTTCGGGAGCAAAGCTGGAACCGTGCGGCGGATAGACGCTGACCTTGCCGCCCGACAGTCCTTTGCCCACATAGTCATTGGCGTCGCCTTCAAGCGTGAGTGTGATTCCCTTGGCGAGGAACGCACCGAAGCTTTGGCCCGCAGAACCCGTGAGATGGATGCGAACTGTGTCGTCGGGCAGCCCGGCCGAGCCGTAGCGGCGCGCGATTTCTCCACTCAGTATTGCGCCGACCGAGCGATGCACGTTGCGCACCGGCAAATTGATCTCAACATTTTTCAGGTTCAGCAAAGCATCCAGGGAGTGCTCGACTAGCTGATGGTCAAGTGCGCGGTCCAGACCGTGATCCTGACTGTGCACGCAACGGCGCGCCACACGCGAGGGCACCGGCGGGTTGTAGAGAATCGCAGAGAAATCGAGGCCTTTGGCCTTCCAATGATCTTGCCAGTGATCGACAGCAGGTTCTACATCGAGCATGTCGACGCGGCCGACCATTTCATCGACGCTGCGGAAACCAAGGCCTGCCATGTACTGGCGAAGTTGCTCGGCGATGAAGAAAAAGAAGTTGATCACGTGTTCGGGCTGCCCTTTAAATTGCTGGCGCAACACCGGGTCTTGGGTGGCAATGCCGACCGAGCAAGTGTTGAGATGGCACTTGCGCATCATGATGCAGCCCAAGGCGATCAGCGGAGTTGTGGCAAAACCGAATTCTTCAGCGCCCAACAGAGCGGCAACGGCAACGTCGCGGCCGGTCTGCAGTTTGCCGTCGGTTTGCACACGGATGCGGCTCCGCAGATCGTTGAGCAGAAGGACCTGCTGAGTTTCCGCCAGGCCCAACTCCCACGGAATGCCGGCATGCTTGATCGAACTCAGTGGGGACGCCCCCGTGCCGCCGGTGTCGCCGCTGATCAGAACTACGTCGGCATGCGCTTTCGCGACACCCGCCGCGACCGTGCCTACGCCCACTTCCGCCACAAGCTTCACGGCGATGCGAGCCTGCGGATTGACATTCTTCAAGTCATAGATCAGTTGCGCGAGATCTTCGATGGAATAAATATCGTGATGCGGCGGCGGCGAAATGAGACCGACGCCGGGAATGGAATGCCGCAGCCGTGCGATCACGCTGTCAACCTTATGGCCGGGAAGTTGGCCACCCTCGCCGGGTTTGGCGCCTTGTGCCATCTTGATCTGCAATTCGTCGGCGTTGACGAGGTAGTTCGCGGTCACGCCAAAGCGCGCGGAAGCCACCTGCTTCACGGCACTGCGGCGCAGGTCGCCATTGCCGTCGGGCTTGAATCGCTCTTCGTCTTCCCCGCCCTCGCCAGTATTCGACTTCCCGCCGATGCGGTTCATCGCGATGGCCAGCGTTTCATGCGCCTCTTTGGAAATGGACCCGAACGACATGGCGCCAGTGGTGAAGCGCTTCACGATTTCCTTGGCAGGCTCGACTTCCTCGATCGCAACCGGCGTGTCGCTCTTCTTGAACTTCATCAGGCCGCGCAGCGTGCACAGGTTGGCATTCTGGTTGTCGATCAGCTCGGTGTATTCCTGAAATGTCTTGAAGCTGTCCTGACGTACGGCTTGCTGCAACTTGCTGATGGTCTGCGGATTGAGCAGGTGATATTCGCCGTTTACGCGCTGGTGATAACTGCCCCCGACCGCAAGCTCAGTCTCGAATTCGGTCAGAGGACGGAAAGCATACTCATGCTTCAGTTGCGCCTCAGCGGCAAGGACAGAGAGTCCGATTCCCTCGATACGTGAAGTTGTGCCGGTAAAATATGCGTCGATCAATTCCTTGTTCAGCCCGATGGCTTCAAAAACCTGCGCTCCCTGATAACTCTGCAGAGTCGAGATGCCCATTTTCGAGAAGGTCTTCAGCAAACCCTTCTTGATGGCCTTCATGAAATGCTTGACAGCGAATTCAGGAGTGATGCCGTCGCTCAACTCGCCGCGCCAGACCAGATTCTCAACGCTCTCAAGGGCAAGATAAGGATTGATCGCGCTGGCTCCATAACCGCTGAGAAGAGCGAAATGCATGACTTCGCGCGGCTCGCCGGATTCGGTAATGAGCGCAACTTGCGTTCGCGTTTCTTCCCGGACCAGAAGATTGTGAACGGCGGCCAGCGCGAGCAGGCATGGAATCGGAGCGTAGTCTTTGTCGACGCCGCGATCGGAAAGAATCATCAACGAATAGCCGGCCTTCACCGCCAGCGAAGCTCTCTGGCACAGTTCATCGAGTGCACGCTTGAGTCCCGCTTCCCCGTCGCTCGCACGAAACAGAGCAGGCAGCGTGGTCGCAAGCAGATCGCGATTTGAAACGCGGCGCAGCTTTTCCAATTCGCGATTCGAAAGCAACGGATGCGCCAGTTTCAGCATGTGGCAGTTTTCCGGCGCTTCCTCCAGGATGTTGCGCTCGCTTCCGATGTAGCTGATCAGCGACATCACCAGCTCTTCGCGAATGGGATCGATTGGAGGATTCGTCACCTGTGCGAAGAGCTGCTTGAAATAGTTAAACAATGACTGCGGCTTGTCGGAAAGACAGGCGAGAGGGGTATCGGTGCCCATCGAACCGATCGGCTCTTCGCCCTTCGACGCCATCGGGACGAGGATCATTCGCAGGTCCTCGTCGCTGTAGCCAAAGGCACGCTGGCGGCGGAGCAGAGTCTCGGCATCGGGAAAGTGCATTCGCGTGGGCTCGGGCAACTGGTCCATCGTGATCTGATTTTCCTTTACCCACTCCGCATAGGGCTGCCGCGATGCCAGCTTCTGCTTGATCTCTTTATCGGAGACGATGCGGCCTTCCACGGTATCGACGAGAAACATCTTTCCCGGCTGGAGGCGGCCCTTGCTCTTGACCTGCTCGGGAGCGATGTCCAGCACACCGGCTTCCGAGGCCATGACGACCAGATCGTCATGCGTCACGACGTAACGTCCGGGGCGCAGGCCGTTGCGGTCGAGGGTCGCGCCGATGACGCGGCCGTCGGTAAAGGCGATCGCGGCGGGACCGTCCCACGGTTCCATCAGACAGGCGTGGTATTCGTAGAAGGCGCGCTTCTCCGGCTTCATGTGGGGATTGCCCGACCAGGCTTCAGGAATCAGCATGGCCATCACGTGCGGCAGACTGCGTCCCGACTGAAGGAGCAACTCGACGGCGTTATCGAAATTTGCGGAGTCGCTGCCATCCGGAGTGATTATGGGATGCAGTTTCTTTATGTCGTCGCCGAAGAGAGGCGACTGCAGCAGCGACTGGCGGGCTTGCATCCAGTTGACGTTCCCGCGAAGTGTGTTGATCTCGCCGTTGTGGGCAACGTAGCGGTAAGGATGCGCGCGCTGCCAACTCGGAAAAGTATTGGTCGAGAACCGCTGGTGCACGAGGCACAAGGCGCTGACCGCGTCGGGATCGGAGAGCTCGCGGTAGAAATTCGTAATCTGCGACGCGAGCAGCAGACCCTTGTACACGATGGTGCGGCAGGAAAGCGATGGGATGTAGAACATTTCGGCATCTTCTATGCCAGAGTCCCGTATTTCATTTTCCGCGCGCTTGCGCACGACGTAGAGCTTGCGCTCGAAGGCGTCCTCATCCATCTCCGGAGCGCAACGCACGAAAATCTGCTGGATGTAAGGCTGCGAAGCGCGCGCCACGCGGCCGATCGCGGAGGCGTAGACGGGAGTGTCGCGCCAGCCGAGTAACGTTAGGCCTTCTTCGCGCACGATGCGTTCGAGAATTCCTTCGCATTGCAGGCGCGGATGCTTCTCCACCGGGAGGAACGTCATGCCGACACCGTAGGTCCCGGCCTTCGGAAGCGCAAATCCCAGCTTCTCGCATTCACGGACAAAGAACTTATGAGGAATCTGAATGAGGACCCCGGCGCCGTCGCCGGTTTCCGGATCGCAGCCGCACGCGCCGCGATGCGCCAGATTGAGCAACACCTGGATTCCCTTGCGGATGATGTCGTGACTCTTATTGCCGCCGATGCTGGCGACGAACCCGATTCCGCAGGCGTCGTGCTCGTGCGCAGGGTTGTAAAGACCCTGGGCGGGCGGCAGGCCATTTCTCGGGTTTAGACGCGTCGTCGTCATCGTGGAATCCGACTCTGTCCAGTGGACTGAATTCCCTTCGAATCACTCGTTCTTGGGCGCGACTTGCGGGCGCGACGGAGGGTCGCACACCTCTACTCAAGAACAGCCGTTCGTATTCTCGTGCCTCGTGGCGGGCAAGTACAATGCAGAATTTCGATGCAAGTCATGCAAATTTCAGGGCAGATGGTTGCGCGCTGGATTCGCTGTAATTAACCTCGAATCGCATTGACTCCGCTATAATTTCGCTCAACTTAATTTCGCTCAACCACCATGGACTTTGATCAGCTCACTACTTTCCTGGAAGTTGCCCGGCAAGGCAGTTTTTCCCGCGCGGGCGAGAAGGTTTTCCGCTCGCAGTCGGCCGTCAGCGCGCAAATCCGCCAACTGGAGCAGGAGTATGGCGACCGGCTGCTCGACCGCTCGGGCAAGACGGTAAAGCTGACCCCGGCTGGCCAGGTGTTTTTCGAATATGCCGAGCGCCTGAAGGCTCTGCGCGATGAGTCGTTGATGGCGGTGGCGGACCACAGCGGCACGCCTCGCGGCACGCTGCGGGTGGGCGCCAACGAGGCTACGTGTTTGTACGTTCTACCTGAAGTGTTCGGCGAATACTGCCGGCGTTATCCTCCGGTGCAGATCAGCATCTACCGGAACTTCAGCTACAAAATCGTCGAAAAACTGGAAAACGGGCAGGTGGAAGTGGGCATTCTTACCTTGCCAATCCAGTCTCCGAGCTTGAAAATCCAGCCGATTTTTCGCGACAAGCTGCTGCTGATGGTGAGTCCGAAGAATCCATTGGCCAAGTTCAAAGCCGTGCCCATCAGCGAAATCGTCAAGCATCCACTCCTCTTCCCGAAGACCGGGCACACGCGGAGGCTGCTGGACAAACTGTTTCGACCCCACGCCGCCGACTTGCAGGTTCGCATGGAACTGCCCAGCATTGGCATGATCAAGAGCTTCGTGGCGGCTGATCTTGGCGTGTCGCTCATCAGCGCCTCGTTCGCGCGAGACGAAGTAGACGCCGGACGGGTCAAACTGATTGAACTGGAGGACGCGGTACTCTATCGCGAACTTGGGCTTGCCTACCGGCGCGATCGCACTCTGTCGGTGGCTTCGACTGCCTTTGTCGCTCTGCTGCGTCAGTTCGCCACCAAAATGAAGAAGACTGACGATCAATGACTGGTCGGAGTTGAAATTCCGATGACTGCTATCGGAATTTTGAATTTCCTTCGGACGGCACCTCCCGATACCCTTACCGTGCAGTCGTTCTCGCAGTCTGCGCTGACCACTTTCGTGAAGACCCTCATCCAGAACGCCACGCGAATTACATCGACAGGCACAGGTATGTCGACACGAATTACTACGTGTCTTCTGGAGGACGGAATCGGATGAAGTAAAGCACTCTTAAGCAAAGTCACCCGAACCCACCGCCAGAAGCGATCTGGCCGTGGGTTTTTCTTTGCCCCGAAAACTGAGACGGAGCTGGACATATGAATCGATTACAGCGACAAAGCAGATTTGAGCGAAGCGACGACGTGGTGGTGATGAAATTTGGGGGTACGTCCGTTGAGGACGCGGCAGCGATCCGACGGCTCGTCGGCATCGTGCGGAGCAAACTCGACGCGCAGCCAATAGTCGTGGTCAGTGCACTGGCAGGCGTCACGGACCAACTGCTGGACGCGGGAAACGCAGCGGTGACGGGCCATCTGGGCTCAGCCCTGGCAACGGTTCGAGGTATCTACGTTCGGCACGAAGCGTTGGCGGACTCGCTCGTCGATGGTTCTGCCTATAGCGTTCTCGATCACGAACAGCGCAGTGAGTTCCGGGCGCTTGAATCGCTGCTGCACGACCTGGAATGTTCGCGCCAACTGGATCTGCGATCGCAGGATCATCTGCTGGGCTTTGGGGAATGCTTTTCCAGCAGGCTCGTGAGGGAAGCTCTTTGCCAGGCTGGCGTTAAGGCGGCGCATCTCGACGCGCGGACGTGCATCATCACCGACGCACGCCATGGTCAGGCGACTCCGGTCTGGGAGGCGACGGAGCAGCGACTTCAAGAAACCGTGAGTCCATTACTGGAGTGCGGCGAGGTGCCAGTGCTGGGCGGATTCATCGCTTCCACTTGCGACGGAGTGCCCACCACTCTGGGCCGCGGCGGCTCCGACTTCAGCGCCGCCATCGTTGGCGCGGCGCTGTGTGCTGCGCGGGTTGAAATCTGGACCGATGTGGACGGCATCATGACGACCGATCCCAAACTTTGTTCTGATGCGCGCGTGATCCGCAAGATGAGTTTTGATGAGGCTGCGGAGTTGGCTCATTTTGGAGCGAAGGTGTTGCATCCGGCGACGCTGGCTCCGGCAATGCGTGAGAACATCCCGGTTTATGTCTTGAATTCGAGGCGGCCGGAGGGCGAAGGCACGGAAATCGTGGCCCGTGCAAAGAGCTGCAACGTAGTGAGCGCCATCACCGCGAAGAGAAAAGTGGCGGCGATTGAGATTGAATCCACGCAACCGGTTGACTCGGAGTTGTTGCGAGCCGTGTACGCGGTGTTCGATCGGCATTCCTGTTCGGTGGACGTGATGGCAACATCGCTCAGCCGCATATCGTTGCTGGTGGGATCTACGGCGGCTCTGCCTGCGATTGCTGCTGAGCTGCGCGGTGTAGCCGAGGTGCGATGGGAGAATCACAAGGCTCTGGTGTGCCTGGTGGGAGAGAACATTCGAAGGCAGCCTGACGTGGCAAGCCGGGTTTTCGCAGCGGTGTCGGACATGGACGTGCGCGTTGTCTGCCAAGGCGCTTCGGACCGGACCATCTCGTTCCTGGTGGAGGAATCGAAGGTGGAAGAATCGGTACATCGGCTGCATGGAATATTCTTCCCGCAGCCGGAAGGCACGCACGATTGGGGAGGGACCTCCAGCGCTTTCTGCCAAGCTGGATGAAGCGCAGATTCAGTTGCCGAGTTTGGCAGCCTTCGACGCTTCCATGACAGACGACGCCGGAACCGGCTCGATGATGTGCAGACCGCACTCGGTCTTGGCGAATCCGGGCCAGCGCCCGGCGCGCGGATCTTCTCCCGGGCGGACAGCGCGCGTGCAATGGGTGCAGCCGATGCTGGGATAGTCCTGATTGTGAAGCTCGTTGTAGGGCACGTCATGGTCGTGGATATAACGCCACACCTGCTTTGACGTCCAGTCGACGATTGGATTGATCTTCACCAGACCGAACTTGGCATCCCACTCAATTCTGTGCGCGCCAGACCGGACCGAGGTCTGGTCGCGGCGAATGCTTGTGATCCATGCGCTCAACTCGCTGAGTTTGCGGCGCAGCGGTTCGACTTTCCGCAGATTGCAGCAGAGGTCGGGATCGCGTGTCCACAGCGCTGTCCCGTGAGTTCGCTCCTGTTCTTCTGGTGAGAGCACGGAGTACACTTTCTCGATCGCGATGCCGTACTTCTCTTCGATCCGGTCCATCAGATTGTAGGTCTCGGGAAACAGGAATTCAGTGTCGATGGTGAAAAGGCGGAAGTCTTTGCGAACCCGCGAAGCCATATCGATCAACACCATGCCCTCGGCGCCGAATGCCGAGGAGATGGCAACGTTGTTCTCGAAGGTGTCGAATGCCCAGGCCAGAGCGCGCTGCGGGGTCCAACTCTCGGCCGCATGCTGAATGTCCACGATCTGGTCTTGCACATGCACGTGGCGCTGAATCTGGTCTTTCACGCGAATGGCTCCTCGTTATTTATTCCGAGCGTTCTGAGCTCTTGGGAATCAGCAAGCAGCGCAGAAATGCCGGGCACTTCAAATTGCTGCGCGAGTGTTGCGGGATCGGCAAGCCGCACAACTTCGCCCACGACAAGCAATGTGGGCGCGGCCAGCTTCGGCGAACGGGGCAAGTCAGCAATCGTGGAACGATGCGTTCGCTGGTGTGCGGTGGTCGCACGCGAGATAACGGCGCAGGGCGTCTCTGCGGCAAGCCCGGCCGACTTCAGCTTCGCTGCGACTTCGGAATAGTTCTGTCCGGGCATGTAGATCACAAGGGTTGCTCCACTTCCCGCCAGCTTGCTCCAGTTTGCAGCGTCACTTCCGGGTGCCTGATGCGCGGTGATGAACACGAGCGCTGACGATGTGCGGCGATGAGTTAAAGGAATCTGCGCCGCTGCAGCCGCGCCGAATGCGGAAGTCACTCCCGGGACGACCTCGAATGGGACGTCGGCCCGGCGGAGGGCTTCCATTTCTTCGCCGGCGCGTCCGAAGATCAGCGGATCACCGCTTTTCAACCGGACGACGCGCAGTCCAGAGTCGGCTAGCGCAACCATGAGGAAGTTGATCTCCTGCTGTTGAATGTTCTTCTTGCCGCTGCGCTTGCCGACGTTATGAACTTGCGCAGTCGCAGGGATGAGTTGCAAGATCTCGGGCGATACCAGGTCGTCGTGCAGCACAGCCTCAGCCGTTTTCAGCACACGCAGTGCTTTCAGCGTAAGCAGCTCCGGGTCGCCCGGCCCCGCGCCCACTAAATAGACTTTTCCCTTCATGCTCCCTCTCCTTTTGCGGCCAGTTCCGGGATCTCTGCCAACGCTGCTTCGAGCGCTTCCCTGCTTGCCAGCGAGTGCAGTAGATCCAGCTTGCGCTCTTTGTCGAGATCGCTAGACAGAATCAGCTTTCTGGTCTCGCCCAACTCCGCGACCCACGCGGCGTATCCCGAGCCAAATTGTTTTTCGAGTTGCTTACGAATGATTTGAGCCAGCGATGGACTCTGCCCGGCAGTTGAAACTGCAATTTGCAGATCGCCGCGACGGACGACCGCGGGATAAAAGAAATCGCAAAGATCGGGAACATCGACAACATTGCACAGAACGCCACGCCGCTGCGCTTCGTCATAGACCCGTTCATTCAAGGTTCGCGAATTCGTCGCCACGATTGCCAGGAACGCGCCGTCGAGGTCGTCGGAGGCGAAGGCACGCAATTCGAGTTCGATTTTTCCGGCACGCGCCCACTCGCGGACCGTGGGACTCGCATCAAGAGAAACCACGCGGATGCGCGCACCCGTGTCGAGGAGTCCGCCGATCTTGGGTTCGCCGACCTTTCCAGCGCCCACGACCAGGCATTGCCTGCCTACCAGTTTCAGAAACATTGGAAACAAGCTAGTCACCGAGCCCTCCTGCTTGAGCCAGACTCCGAGTGTTATCGGGTAAATCGCGAGCCACCGCAGCGACAGATTCTCCGGCCAGAAACTCACGCAACTCAGTGTCGGTGTGGCGGACAAAGAAGCGGCGAAGATTTTCGCCCGGCTCGCGCTGCGCCAGATATCGCCCCAGCAGCCGTTCGAGTGCATCGGGCACTTCAGTCGCGGCGCAGCGATATCCGACGGGACGCGCCGTCGCTTGATGGAAGCCAAGGGCGCCTCCGACGCAGAAGTAGTAGGCGTCGACCATGCGGTCGTTAACTTTGATTTTCTTGCCCTCGATGCCGATGTCGGCGATCCAGTGCTGGCCGCAGCTGTTGGGGCATCCAGTGACGTGGAGCTTCAGGTGCTGATCGAAACCGGGCAGCCGCTCTTCGAGTTCTTCGACAAGCCAGCGGGAGAAGGCTTTGGTCTCGGTGATGGCGAGCTTGCAGAATTCCGTGCCGCTGCACGCCACCGTTCCGCGCCAGAAGGGTGACCCGCCGACTTTCAGTCCGATCGCGTCGAATTCTCTCGCCAGTTCGTCGGCGTTGAGCGTGAGAACGTTCACGACCAGCAGGTTCTGCATGTTGGTGGCACGCAGTTCGCCACCGGCATAGCGCTCGGCGAGGTCGGCCGCGGACTGCATCTGGTCGGCGGTAATTCGTCCGCGGAGCGCGACCGCTCCTACGTAAGAGAGGCCAGACTGTTTCTGCGCATGGACGCCGACGTGGTCGCGGTACACGTCGTCGGGCGGATGCTCTTCGACGGCGGGATCGAGTTGGAATCCGATGCGGTCTTGTAGCTCGCCAAGAAACCGGTCGGCGGTCCATCCGTGACGCAAGAAAAGAAATTTCAGGCGGGCGCGTTCACGATGCTCACGCAAAACATCGGAGTCGCGAAACAGTTCGGCGATGCCTTTGATGACTGGCACCACCTGGTTCCAGCGAACGAAGGCATTCAGTCGCGCTCCAAGATACGGTTCGGTCGAAAGTCCGCCGGCGACGCGCAGAGAGAAACCGATTTCCGGCTTCCCGCCGACAATCCGAGTAATTGCAGTCAGACCGATGTCATTGATTTCGGGATAGGGGCACCACACGCGGCATCCCGTGATCGAAATTTTGAACTTACGTGGGAGGTTGTAGAAATCAGCGTTGCCTGCCAGCAACCGCGACGTCTCGAGCACAAGCGGCGAAGCATCTACGATTTCGTCTGCGTCCACGCCGGCGACCGGGCATCCAGTGACATTGCGCACGACATCGCCGCAGGCGCCGGTTGTATTCAATCCGACTTGCCAGAGCCCGTCGAGAACCTCGGGCAACGATTCGATCGTGATCCAGTGCAGCT
>Ga0307470_10000760_pt1 | contig 13996 bp, 13 predicted proteins | sample atmos_gasesAM3C__FD_204565 | JGI IMG/M metagenome (GOLD analysis project Ga0307470, IMG submission 204565) | Hardwood forest soil microbial communities from Morgan-Monroe State Forest, Indiana, United States - atmos_gasesAM3C_05 | ecosystem: Environmental > Terrestrial > Soil > Temperate forest... | reverse complement strand
ATAGCCTGTATCGCTCAATAGCCGAGCCAGCGCTTCATCGGGCGTAAATTCTCCCTTCGCGCCGTTGGTGCGCAGAGATTTAAGTTCCTCCGTTACGTACACGAGCTGGAACTTGCGCTGTTTGGCCAAGATTTGCAGCGCGGGTCCGAGACCTTGGGCCGGAATATCGGTGCGCTGCTTGGCGGCGAGCGCGTGCACATCTTGAGCTAGGGAAAGTCCAATGACACCTAAGACTACGGCTACGGTCAGAACGACTATACGCATGAGATATCCCAGGCCTCTTGAGAGGCTGTTTATGGCCGTCGTCTGAAATTGCGACGGTCTCATGCAGTAGAAGAGTGATTTGTTTTCGATCGGTTACCTCTTTAGGGATTATTTTTTTCGATGCGGAATTCGGAGGCGGTCTCGACCACCCGCAATCCGGGACGCGCGCGCAAAAAGCGAATCAACGATGCGGGATCGGTCGATGAAAATACGCCGCTGATATGAAACGTCTCCAGTGCATGATCCTGGATGGTCAGCTGTCGCTCGTTGTAGCGATTGAATTCCTCCGCGACTTGCGACAGCGACGCAGATTCGAAGACGAGTTGCCGCTCCGTCCACGCGGTCGCGCCGGCGACGTTGGGATGCATCGCTCGTTGAACTTGCTTGGAAGTGACGGTCAACTGTTCGCCGGCAGAGACGAAAATGTTACCGACGCCAGCGGATTCCTTACCCGGGAATGGCAGATTCGTGGGCACCGGCGGACCACGGGTCGTGGGGATACCCTCGGGCGCAGGAACACTGTCGGAGACGTCAACCGGGTGGTCTATCAATACTGCCACGCGCCCCTCGACTACGGTCACGACGGTGCCGTCGTGCCTTTGATAGACGTCGAATTCCGTGCCTACCGCGCGCACGGACGTGGCTCCGCTGCGAACGATGAAGGGACGGGCGGCATCCTTGGCCACATGGAACAGCGCCTGTCCTTCGACCAAGTCCACGTCTCGCTCGCCCGCCGAATACCGAACTCTGATCTTGGAGCGCGAATTCAGGGCAACCGTTGACCCATCCTCGAGTTCCAAAGAGCGCTGCTCGCCTATTGCGGTCGCGTAGGTAGCGCCGCGAAGAGCATCCACCGCAAAGATGCCGCCTATACTCAAGCCAACCGCAGCAAGGGAGGCGGCGAGCACGTGAGCACGGCGCCGGGGCGCGATGGCGGGACGCAGGTCGCTGGCAGGCCCGGTACTGGCGAGCGTGCGGTCTGGAGAGCTGAGAGCTCCCTCTGGCACGGCGACGGTGTCGTCACTCTCCACAGCCGGGGCGGCGACTTGAGGCACGGTATCTTTCTTCGGAACGCGGGGTAGAGCCAGGATGTTGTCGCAGTCCATACCGGCTTCCGCGATCAGCCTGTCCGCGTCGAATTGCCCTGCAAGATCGAGCGACGGCCCTTCGTTCCAAATAGCGGCGATTTCGAGGTATGCGCTCAAATGCTCGGGCGATTTTCGCAGCCAGCGGTCGAGCTCGGCGCGCCCAGCGGCATCGAGATCGCCCGCGCGGCACTCGATGAACCACTCGCAGGCCTCTTCGTAGATCTGCCTGCTGAACTTGGATCGGCCTCGACGCTCCATGATGTTTATTCCGTTTTCTCTAGCTGCTCACGTAGGTATATCAGGGCCTTCATTAGATACTTTTTGGCCATCGAGCGCGAGATGCCGACACGGGCGCTGATCTCCCCGAAGGACAGGCCATCGCGGCGATGCAAGATGAAGGTTGCGCGCATTTTCGGCGGCATTCGCTCGAGCGCCTCCTGCAATCGCTCCAGGCACTGCAGCGCGTCCAATTCTAGGGCCGGATCAACATCGTGCGTAGCAGCGGGTGACTCAAGCATTCGCGACAACTCGACCGACGGTGCCGTCGCCGATTGAAGCAAGGTGTGCTGCTGCACCAGGTGTTGGGCCACGGTAAAAAGGTATGCCTCGGGTGAGCGGATCGACTCGATACGCGGCACCCGCAACATGCGGAGGTAGACTTCTTGCGCTATATCGGGGACGTCGGCAATATTTCGTACCCGGGCAAGCAGGAAACGCCGCAATTGCGTCCCGTGGCTCGTGACCAGGCCCGTAACCAAGCTCTGTGCGTCCGCCGCCAATGGCACTCCCGGATTCGGCTCTAGTACGGTTGAAGAGTGATTTGAATCGATTTGGTTACCCCGATGTTCCATATTTTTATGTCCTCATCCCGCCGCCAAGCGGTCAGTCTCGTTGAGCTCCTTCCCCAGCTTGTCGCCGATCATCATGCAGGCGGCGTTGGTGTTGCCGCTGATCAAGTCCGGCATGACGGAGGCGTCTGCAATCCAGAGGTTCTGCAGGCCTCTCAACCGTAGGTCAGGGGACACCACTGCCTCCCTGTCCGCTCCCATACGACACGTTCCGACGGGATGATAGGCAAGCTCGACGTGGTCCTTAAGATAGCTGTCGATGGATTCCGGGGTCTTTAGCCTAAGGCCCGGGCGTACTTCCTCCTCGATGAGCTCTGCCAAAGGCGCTCGAGCGGCGATGGCGCGAACCATGGCGATGCCTTGTGCCAATGTCTCGACATCTTTGGGACTCGCGAGTAACTTCGGCTCGATGAGAGGGGCCACCTTCGGGTCCGCGCTAGCAATACTCACCCGGCCACGACTCACGGGATGGTTTTTGTTGAGCACCACCGTCATGGAAGGAAAGGGAAGCATTTGCACCAATGGCCGGGCGGCGTCCTCGCTGCCTTCGAACCCCAGGGGTGCGACATGCAATTGCACATCGGGTTGGGGCTCTGCCGGAGATGTTTTCAGAAAAGCGATCGATTCGAAGCAGGCCGCGAGCGGTCCCTGCCTCTTAAGCAGATATTTGGCTAAAAAGGAAAGCTTCTGAGCAAAGCCCCCGGTCAAGTTATAAGTTGGGACCTTGATCCGATAGAGCAGCCGAATGAGCGGATGCTCGATGAGATTATCGCCGACCGCATTGCGGTCCAAGGCAACCGGGATCCCGAGTTTGTTGAGCGCCGCGGCATCGCCAATCCCTGACAGCATGAGTAATTGGGGCGTGTTGATCGCACCGGCACACAGAATCACGCGCCGTGCTCGTGCTTCATGCATCGATCCGTCTTGCTCGTAGAGTACTTCAGAAACCTTGGCACCCTGGACTTGCAATCGATGGACATGAGCGTTCGCGGCAATTTTGAGGTTTTTTCGGCGCCACGCTGCGTTCAGAAACGCATCGGCAGCGCTGCACCTCATGCCTCGATGTTGGGTTAGCTGAGCGTAGCCGACACCGTGTTGGACGGGGCCGTTGTAATCCGGATTGAACGGATGGCCCGCGGCGATCGCCGCGGCGATGAAGGCTTGGGTGACGGGGTGAGCATCCTTGACCATCCGGACGTGCACGGCGCCCGAGCGCCCTCTGACATCATTGGCCGGCTTGATGCTCCGGGGGTCGCAACGCTCCAGGTCCTGATAGAGGCGCATGATGTTCTGTGCACCCCAGCCGGTCAGTCCCGTACCCGCCCATCGATCGAAATCGCCCGCACTCCCGCGAACGTAATTCATGCCGTTGATGCTGCTGGTGCCGCCCATGACGCGGCCGCGAGGCCAGTACTCGCTTCGGTCATTGCGGGTGGGGTCGGGGCGTGAGTGGTAACCCCAGTCGTATCGGCTGATTTTGAATAGGCCCACGCCCGCGGGAGCCTTGAACAACATCGAGCGGTTATGAGGACCCGCTTCGAGCAACAGAGTCCGGTTACGGGCATCCTCGGACAGCCGGTTGGCCACGGCGCACCCGGCACTACCCGCACCGATGACTATGTAATCCCACATGGAGGGTCACGATTCGATGCGAATTGACCGCGTTCTTGGCTCTTGCCGAACCACGCTTCGACGAGCTTTACCCACATCGAGCCACCCACCGGTATGAGATCGTCATTAAAGTCGTAGCTAGGGTTGTGAAGTGCGCACGGCCCCATGCCGTGCCCACCGACACGATGGCTGCCGTCGCCGTTGCCGATCACAAAATAGCAACCAGGCTTTACCTCAAGATAGAAACTGAAGTCTTCGGCCCCGGTGGTCGGCTCGAATTCCAGTACGTTGTTCTCGCCCGCCCATGATCTTAGGAGTGCGCGCGCAAACGCGGTTTCCCCGGGATGATTGATGGTGGGCGGATAGAGACGATGAAACTGAAAGTCGCACGTGGCTTCAAACGCGGCGCAGGTGGCCTCGGCAATTGTGCGCATACGCCTCTCGATGAGATCGAGTACCTCGTAGGTCAGCGTTCTTACGGTGCCTTCGATCTCACACAACTCGGGCAGGACATTATTGGCCTCGCCGGCATGAATCATCGATACCGAGATGACGGCCGTATCCGACGGGCTTTTGTTTCTGGTGATGATGGTCTGGAACGCTTGCACCATTTGACACGCGACAGGCACCGGGTCGATGCCCGCGTGAGGGAATGCGGCGTGCGAGCCCTTACCGCGGATGATGATTTTGAAGGTGCTGCTGGATCCGAACATGGGGCCGGACTTGAGCGCGAACTGGCCGACACCAAGGCCCGGCCAATTATGGGCGCCGAAAATCGCGTCCATGGGAAACCGCTCAAAGAGGCCGTCCTTGATCATTTCGCGTGCACCGCCGCCGCCCTCCTCGGCGGGCTGAAAAATCAGGTACACCGTGCCGTCGAAGTGGCGATGCTGAGAGAGATATTTCGCGGCGGAAAGCAGCATGGCCGTGTGGCCATCGTGTCCGCAGGCGTGCATCCTCCCGGGGTGCACACTCGCGTGGGGAAATGAATTGTGTTCCGTCATGGGCAACGCGTCGATGTCGGCGCGCAGCCCTACGGCACGAGGGCTGTCACCGTTGGCGATGATCCCAACGACACCGGTTTTGCCCAGGCCACGATGCACCGGAATGCCCCAGCCAGTCAACGCGTTGGCAATGACATCCGCGGTTCGCTTCTCCTCAAAGCAGAGCTCGGGATGCGCATGAATATCCCGGCGCAGAGTCGCGATCAACGGTGCGTCGGCGCGGATGGCATCAATCGAATTCGTCGCTTCAGACAAAGTATTGCACCGCCGTCTTGGTTGTATATTCTGCGAGGCCCTCGATACCACCCTCGGCTCCGATTCCCGATTCTCGATGTCCGCCAATGCACAGGACTCCGACCCCGGGGCCGCCCAATGGCTTGTCGGTCGCGTTGACGGTTATCCAACCGGCCTTGATCCCTTGGGTCACCCGGTGGGCACGGCCCATGTCCTTGGTCCAAAGAATGGCCGACAGCCCATAAATCGTGTCGTTTGCGATGCGGATTGCTTCTTCTTCATCGCGAAAGGTGAAGACCGACAACACGGGCCCAAAAATTTCCTCTTGGGCAATCATCTGCTTGGGCGAGACATTGTCGAAAATTACAGGGGGTATGTAGAAACCTTCCTTATACGGCGGCGGCGCCTCTGAACGGTAAGCCACCCTCGCGCCTTCCTTCTCGCCGCTGTCGATGTAGTTCTGCACTTTGTTCTGGTGTCCCGCACTGATCAGAGCGCCGAACTCGGTCTGTGGACTCAACGGATCGCCGGGGTTGAGCGCAGCGGCTTTGCGGATGACGATGGGCAGGAGGGCTTCCTTAATGTCGTCCTGTATCAGGAGACGCGAACTGGCCGTGCACACTTGGCCCTGATTGCGGAAGGCGCGGGCGACGATGGCGTCGGCGATCGCGTCGAGGTTCAGGCTGTCGTTGAACACGATATTAGGCGACTTCCCGCCACACTCGAGGATTAGCCTCTTCATATTCGACTCACCGGAGGCGACCAGGAGCGCTTTGCCTGTTTTGCTGCTGCCAGTGAACGTGAGGAGATCGATCCCGCGGTGGCGCGCAAGCGCTGCGCCGACAGCAGGTCCGCCGTGGACCACGTTAAATACCCCGTCGGGTACCCCGGCTTCAAGCGCCAGTTCGGCAACCCGTGCCGCCGATAACGAGGTTAGTTCGGACGGCTTGAGCACCAGGGAATTGCCTGCCGCCAGGACCGGCCCGATTTTTTGCGCGGCCAGCACCAGCGGAAAATTCCAGCCGACGATGCCTGCGACGACGCCCATGGGACGATGCAGCTCGTAAGACAGGTTCGATTGATCAGCCGCGTATACCTTGCCATACAGTTTGTCGGCGGCTTCGGCGTAAAAACGGATGGTCGCCGCGGCGTACGGCACGTCGAAATTCACGGCATCGCTGATGGGTTTGCCGACATCCAGGCATTCGAGCAGCGCGAATTCGTCCCGGTGTTGTTCGATCAATGACGCGAGCTTGTGTAGGGCGTCTTTACGGAGTTGAACCGATAATTTCGACCAGCGCCCGTCCTCAAAGGCTTGCCCCGCGTTGGCGACCGCTTGATCGACTGATTTCGCGTCGCTGTTCGAGACCCGATATAGTATCTGGCCGTCTCTCGGGCCGTATTTGTCCATGCCTTCGCCACCCTCAGTGGCCAGCCGGCGGCCGCCCACGAAATTCTGGACGGATAACTTCACGTTTTTCGATTTGCTTACCCAGTCGATGGTCATAGTGATGCAGTCCTCACCCGCTAAACAGCGGCCTCGCCGCGCTCCCACAATTCGAACACGTTCCCATCGGGATCGCGGCCGTACGCCGCCGTCGCTTGCCCGGAAAAATCCACGGGGGCGCTGTGAAACGGCACGCCGGCGGCGTTGAGCCGCTCATACAGGGCTCGAATGTTGGACACTTCGATACAGAAATGCGTGATGCCGCGGTCGCACACCGGTCGATGCGGCTCGGCGGGCTTCGGGGCAGGATGCAAGAATTCGAATAGCTCGACTTGAATATTGGGTCCCTTCAACAATGCGACTTTGCCGCACGCGCCATCGAGCCCCAGAATTCTCTCGTATCGCTCACCCTCGAACGTCCCCATAAATGCGACCTCCAGGCCCAGTAAATCTCGATAAAACCCGAACGATCGTTCCAGGCTGGTCACGGAGAGACCGACGTGATTGAGCTTTTCAATCACCGGTCGGTCCGCCTTTTTTGGAGTAGTGCGTATTTCTCATCACCAGGTGAAAACTGTCGCAGCCGATGAGACCGCCGTCGACGATCACCTTGGTACCGGAGATTCGGCGAGCGTCGTCCGAGGCGAGAAACGCGACCGCCGCGGCGATATCCGCAGCCTCCGTGAATCCTCCCATGGGGCTGTTGATGGCTTGCTGCGCAATCACTTCCTGCGGGGAAATGCCGCTGAACTTTGCAGTTTCTTCGGCAATCTTGTCCCACAGCGGCGTATGTACATCGCCCGGATGCACGGAATTGCAGCGAATGTCGAGCTTCTCTTGCGCGCAGTGCTGCGCGACGGATTTCGTGAGCTGTCTCACGGTCGCTTTGGTGGCTCCGTACGCCGTGTTGTACGGGGTCGCGAGCAACCCGGCGACCGAGGAGATATTGATGATCGAGCCGCTGCCCGCGCGCCGCATGGCAGGAATGGCGGCCCGGCAACCCAAGAACACACTATCCACGTTGACCGCGAACAGCTTTCTCCACACCGCCAGCGGCGTGTTTTCTGGATTCGTAGCGCCCATCGGTCCCACGATGCCGGCATTGTTGACCAAAATATCGAGGTGCGAGTGCAAATTCTCGACCTTCTGAATGATCGCCGACCACTCTGCTTCGTCGCAGACATCCTGCACGTAAAAAGTAAGCCCAAGCTCCTTCGCCGTTGCGGCGCCTAGATCACGCTGGATATCGGTGATGACCACACGAGCGCCTTCCTCTGCCAAGCGCTGGGCGATTGCCTTGCCGAGCCCGGACGCGCCGCCGGTCACCAAGGCCACTTTGTCAGTCAATCGCCCCATTAGCCTGCCCCTCTCGGTCGCATGTGTTCGGGTTGCTCGATCCGCTTACGGAACGCGGAGAGGAAAACGGCGCTCACTGCGCCATCGATCGCCCGATGGTCGGCCGAGAGCGTCACTCGCAATACCGTGGCGGAGCGCGATTCTTTGTCTTCCGAGACGATGATTCTCGGCCGAGCGGCACCGATGGCCAGGATGGCGCATTGCGGTGGATTGATGATGGCGTCGAATTCGTCCACGCCGAACATGCCAAGGTTTGAGATGCTGAACGAGCCGCCGAGAATCTCGCCCATTTTGAGTGCTCCCTTTGCCGCCCTCGCGCTGAGCGCCTTGACTTCGCTGGAAATCTCCCACACAGACTTGGTGTCAGCGTTCCGGAGGATGGGCGTTGCCAGACCACCCTCAATTGCGGTCACGATAGAAATATCCGCCGATCGGAACTGATGGATGCGGTTGTCGACCCATTGAATGTTGACCGCCGGCGTATCCATGAGCGCGGCGGCGCAGGCTTTGATAAAGAGATCATTCAACGACAGGTTGGCTGCGGGACGTTGCTCCTTGAGTTCGCCGCGCAGCTTGATCAGCGCATCGATCTCGATGTCGATGCTGGCGCGATAGTGCGGTATGGTTCGGGTCGCTTCCGTCATGCGCGCGGCAATGATCTTGCGCAGCGGCGTCAACGGGACAACCGTGTAAGCCTCACTCATCATTTTCTTCGATCACACCGATTTCGGTATTGACGGCGGCCGTCTCACCCACCGCAACGAGGATCTTGACCAGGGTGCCGCTGGCGGGGGCTTCCACTTCTTGAGTCGCCTTGGCCGTCTCGATCTCGACGATGGGTTCGCCCTTCTTGACCTTGTCCCCTTCTGCCTTGAGCCATTGGACTACCGTGCCTTCCTCGAGCCCCATACCCCACTTAGGCAGATTGACCTTGGTGGTCATAAGAGCTTGCGAACTGCGGCGATGATCTTCTCCGAGGTGGGGAAGAGCAGTGATTCCAGGGCCGGACTGAAGGGCACGTGCACATCCGGCGCGCTCAGGCGGACGATGGGCTTCTTCAAGGTATCGAACGCCTCTTCGCTGACGACCGCGGCGATTTCGGCACTCACATTGCAAATGCGATGGGCATTCTCGACGAGCATCAGCCGGCCGGTCTTGGCAACCGAGTTGAGTATGGTCTCGGTATCCAAGGGCTTGAGCGTGCGCGGATCGATGGCCTCAACGGAAATCCCGTCCTTGGCGAGCGTCTCCGCCGCCTCCAAGGTCGTACGCATGGCGGCACCGATGGCGACGATGGTGACGTCCTTGCCTGGTCGCTTGATGTCGGCCTTGCCGATCGGGACCAGGTAGTCGATATCGGTCGGCACTTGATCCTTGGTGGGCCAAAGCTTCGTGTCCTCGAACAGCATGACGGGATCATCGTCGCGCACCGCCGACTTCAGGAGCCCCTTCACGTCGGCGGGAGTCGATGGACACAGGATCTTGAGCCCCGGCACATTCATGAATAGCGGGTAAGGTCGGTCGGAGTGTTGCGCCGCAAGCCCGGCGCCGTAGTACATGCAACAGCGGAACACGATCGGCACTTGAACTTGCCCGCCGGTCATGAAACGCAGCTTCGCTGCCTGGTTGATGATGGGGTCCGAGGCCAAGTACATGAAGCTCGCGATGGTCAAATCGACGATGGGCCGAAGACCCGTGACCGCCGCGCCGATGCCAACCCCCGTGAAGCTCGTCTCCGAGATCGGCATGTCCCAAATTCGTTTCGCGTCGAAGCGCTGAACCAGCTTGCCGCCGCCATAGATTGCGATATTCTCGCCCATCAAAATGACGCGTTCGTCGCGCTCGAGCTCCTCGATCTGTGCCTGAACGAGCGCGTCCAGGTAGCTGGCACGGACTTGGGCTTTGGCGTTTGATTTTTCGATTGCAGACATGCGCGTCCTTAAAACTTAAGCGTCCACGCGCGCGGCGGCATCGTGGAGGGGGTGGCTATACATGAAATCGTAGAGCGTGCCGGCGTCGGGCATCGGGCTGGCATCGGCGAAACGGATGGCCTCCTGAACGGCCTCGGCTACTTCTTTCTCGATGATGGCGAGCTCCGCGTTGGCGACACCCTCCGTTTCCAACACGCGCCGATACAGCGTCAGCGGGTCGCGATGCGTTTGATGGGTCTCGACCTCCTCATTGGAGCGATACGGCGTTCCTTGGATGAACAGCCCCACTTGGTGTTCATCGAACCGATAGGTTTTGGCCTCGATCAGCGTCGGGCCATCGCCGTGCCGCGCGCGCTGCGCCGCTTCGTTGGTCGCCTCGAAGACGGCTCGCAGGTCCTGGCCATCGACCGCCACGCCCGGCATGCCGTAGGCATCGGCCCTTTTGGCAATGCTCGGTTGGCCGTGACTGCGGGCGACGGAGGTCGTGATGGCATAGCCATTGTTCTCGCAGAGGTAAATCACCGGCAACTTCCACAGCGAGGCCATGTTGAGCGACTCATGAAACGTGCCTTGATTGACCGCCCCATCGCCGAAAAAACACAGGGTCACTTGATCGGTACCGCGTACCTTGGCCGACAGCCCACACCCGGTCGCCAACGGGATCCCGCCGCCGACGATGGCCGACTCGCCGATGATGCCGACGCTCTTGTCGGCGAGGTGCATGGAGCCGCCGCGCCCCTTGCAGATGCCGGTCACCTTCCCCATGAGTTCTGCCATCAGCGCCTTGAGATCCGCTCCCTTGCCAATGGGGTGGCCGTGCGAGCGATGCGTGCCGGTCATGAAGTCATCGTTCCGCAGTGCCATGCAGGCGCCGACAATGGCCGCCTCCTGGCCGATACTGGCGTGATAGGCGCCCGGAATCTTTCCCGCGGTATACAACCGGGTGCCCTCCTCCTCGAACCGTCGAATTCGCACCATGCGCCGGTAAGATTCGCGCTTTTGTGCCTCAGTCAGTGCCAATGGGATCTCCTCGCGGGCCACCTCGCGGCGCAGCGGCCGGAGGTCATCAGTGTTAGAACGCCCGGGAATTTAGCAAAAACACCCCTGTCGCCTGTTTGCGAGCGACCGTAAGGTGTTTGGCATCGTCACATTTTAGAGGCGATTCTTGCGCGCGGCCTGGGGCGTACAACCGAAGTAGGCGTGAAAAGCGGTGGAGAAATTGCAGGAGCGTGGATACCCCACGCTCTCGGCGATACGGCCGATGGTATCGCTCTCATCTTGGAGCATCTCGTAAGCCCGCTCCATGCGGACTTTTTGCAACCAGTCGAATACGGACATGCCGAATAGCTGCCGGAATCCGCTGGTGAGAGCCGTCTTATTCAATCCGACTTCCCGGGAAATGCGCTCCAGCGTCAGATCCTCGGCATATTGGCGCGTCAAAAGATCGCGGGCCTGGTGAAGCCGAGATTCCCGCCGGATGAGGGAACTACCGCCTTGGCCGTTGCGGCGCGTATCGGATTGTAAATGGTTGACCAGCAGGCACATGAGTTCTACGGCTTTGGCCTGTATATAGACGGGCTCGCGGCGCACGGCAAACGGCGCCGCCAAAATGGAGCGGGTGGCCCCGAGCAGATCGGAACTCAGCGCAAAGCGGTGGAAGGCATAGGAAGAGCGTTCTTCAGGAATGAGCATGCCGCGCAGCGGCTCGGGCAGCTGGTCCAATTCCAGCCCTAGGTGGAGCGGAAAGAAATCGCGCTTCAAACACACCGCAACTGCGGCCATCTGTGTATCGCGGTTACAGAGATCCACTTTGATCATCTCCCATGGCCCGGCGGTCATGAAAACCTCGGGCCGGTCGTGGTCATGCTGCCCAAAACCATCCAGAACCGTGGTGTGCTTTCCGCCCAGCCAGAAATTGATCTTGATGTAGTCTTCTTGGTGGGTATAGCTGACGGAGCTCGCGGTGTTGTAGCCTTCCAAGACACTCAGCAGGAACCTGTCGTGGCGCAGAACCTGCTGCCGTTGCCACTCCCTTCCGCGGCGGTAAAAGCGCCCTTCCGGGTATTCCAATCCTAAGGTCCTGACAACGACGGTATTGTGCGGCCGCATGTCCGAGGCCTTTGGAAAAAAGGACTGATTTTTCATAATCCTTCCTGGCGCGGCGGCGCTGGCGGCGGATACTGATGGTGAAACACTATACAGGCTGGCGCCTAGGCGTGGCCATGGCACGACGATGCAGATGGCTTCTACTCCAAGACGATCAGTAACCCCTTGGTATCGACCTGCAGGCCGTGCGCGGCGGCTCGGGCGACCCGGGCTTCGAGGCGCCGCTGAATGACCAAGTGCCTGCGCCGGGTGATTGGAGTGCGAAGAATCATCAACAAACCGAGCAGGGCAAAGCACGCCGGCAGGACGATGAATCCGAGTTTCAATCCCAGGATCGACGCCGAACTATGAATATGCTGCGCGGGGTTGAAGCCGAGAAGACCCGCGATTCCGAGTCCCATACCTCCGCCTATGCCAATTCCGAATTTGAAGATGAGCGTATTCAACCCAAAGTAGGTGGCGCCGCGGTCCCTATGAAATTTGAGATTCCCGTAATCGATGATGTCGCCCAGAATCGACAGTGCGGCGATATCGTGGCAGCAAAAGCACATGTGAGCGAAAATCACGAGCCCGAAAGCGAGCCACCATGCACCGCCGGGAGCCAGGAACAACATGCCGATCAGCTGAATGAGAAACACCAGGACACCCACCGCCCATGCCGTGGATTTGCTGGTCCTGTGAATGAGCGTCAGGCAGAGAGGCGTTGCGGCTCCAGCGACCACGCTGGCCACCAACAGCATCACTGCGACCCTCTCTCCGAGACCCAGATAGCTGTCCAGATAGAAAAACAGCAGCGCGCTCCACATGCCGACACTGAGTCCGATACAGCCGAACGCCGCGAAATAGAGAAGCAGGGGCTTATTGTGCGTGAGCGAACGAAGCAGTAGCCGCCAATTGTCTCCGGGCGCGATTTTGGGCGGCACTCCCGCGGGGGCCGCCGCGAGTGCCCAGATCAGGCCAATGGCGGTGAGCAGCGCGCCGACATGAATCCCACTCTGCAGCACCTGGGGTGTGTATTTCGCTGACGATGCTCCTCCAAGCAGCGGCAGCGCGTAAAAAACGCAAATCCCGGTTCGCGCGACGGCGTTGCGGATGCCGAAAACTCTGGCGCGTCGCCGATAGTCCATCGTCAGCTCGCTTCCCCAGGTCAGATGCGGTATCTCCGCAATCGTGAACGCCAGGAAGTAGGCCATCGACCATGCCAAATAGTAGGCAGTCCTGACCGGCATTGGCGGTACGAACAGGAAGTAACAGGCGATGACCGATCCTATTCCGCCCGCAAGCACCCAGGGCTTGCGCGAGCCCCCGAGGGAGCGGCGCCAATCCGACAGGTATCCAATGCTGATGTCGATCACGCCGTCGAAGAGGCGAATGATCAGCACCACGGCAGCAATCGATGTCAGCGGCAGACCGAAGTACTCGCCGTATACGCCCGGCACGATGCTCCACATTGCGATGTAAAAGAAATAGGATCCGGCGGATGGAGCGGCGTAGGCAATCGAGCTTCCGATCGTTACATGCTTCGTCATGCGATCGCCCCTGCGCCGCGGCAAAGGGTCGGCACAGGCTGCGATAATCCGGGAGAGCGCACCTGCCCTCCCGGCCGCATCATCATTGCGCGCGTTCCTTGAACGAGTATTCCAGTTGCACGCCGATCGTGCGCGGGCGGCTGCGTGGAATCAGAGATGGGGAGGCCGCGTCGCTGGTCGCAATCTCAGGAGAGCCATCGTAGCGATTGGTCAGATTGTCCACGAACAGCTTGGCCGTCCAGCCGCGCGTCGACATCACCGCAAAGCTCGAGCGCACGTTCACGAGACTGTCGCCGGTATTGATGAGGACGCCGCTGCCGGTCATCAGGTGAACCGCCTGCTTGGAAATGTAGTTCGCCGACGCCGACAGTTGTCCCTTCAGTCCCGTGGAGGCAAGCGGAAAGCTATAGTCGGCGAACGCGCCGTCGGTATTCTTGGATGAATAATTGAGCCGATCGCCTTTCGCGAACAATAGCTGACCTCCCGAATACGTGGGGCCATCGAACGCCAAATCGTTCCAATTGAAATTGATGCCAAAGTCCAGTCCATCCGTCGGGCGGACGGTCAATGCACCGTCG
>Ga0307470_10000759_pt1 | contig 14004 bp, 16 predicted proteins | sample atmos_gasesAM3C__FD_204565 | JGI IMG/M metagenome (GOLD analysis project Ga0307470, IMG submission 204565) | Hardwood forest soil microbial communities from Morgan-Monroe State Forest, Indiana, United States - atmos_gasesAM3C_05 | ecosystem: Environmental > Terrestrial > Soil > Temperate forest... | reverse complement strand
CGAGGCTATTGTCCCAACCGCCTCTTTCTCGCCACTTGCTCCACTCGATGTAATCGCAATACTTGCTGTGAGGATTTCCCGGATCCCTCGTCGCACAAAAAACGCTCTGAATGGGTTGCGCTCCACGACTGTCAATGTGCCGTGCCATCGCAGGTCCTGCCTGTAGATAAAAGAGAATTGCGGCGAAGCCGATGAGTCCAGATCTGGTCATTCGTTCCTCCTTTTGGGTCGTAACGCATAACACCAAACATCAGGAGGAATTTCATCCCTGGTTCCTAAAAGATAGTTGAATCTGCCGTAACCATGTCCGATTTTGGGGAAACTAGGCCAGGGCACGGTGCCGCTCGACTTCCGCTTACGACCCCGAAACGGACGTCCGGTGCCAGGGATGCCTGCTGGATTCGGTGTAGCATCCGAATTTTCGAATGCGCATTTTGGAGGATGGGGTGAACCGTCTCCGCCGTAAGTTCTTGCATTTCCTGGCGGGCGCGGCCGCCATACGTGCGATGCCGCATTTCGCTCGGGCAGAGGTCTCAACGACAGCTTCTCAAAATGTTCGAGTCTCAACCGGGCTGCTCGCCATGTGGCAGAGTACGGCGTGGCTCGGAGCCGAAGCAGGCGTCTTCAGAAAGCGAGGGATCGACTTGACCTTGCCGGCGATTGCGGTGGGTGGACCGGAGGCTGCAGCCGGGCTCATTCGCGGTGATTGGGAGTTCGCGCACACGGGAACGGTGCCGGTCGCTGAAGAAGTTCTCAAAGGCCATGATGTCGTGATCTTGGCGACGCCGACCTCGGATTTCCCCAGATCGTTCGTCATGACCAGAAAGGAAATTACCGAACTTGCACAGCTTGCCGGGAAAAAGGTTGGGGTGTTATCTCCTGGACCTATCCGACCGATACCCTCGTTGCGCTTCACAAGCAGAACCAGGCAGCGCAGGAAACCGAAGAACGCATCGCCGATCGCGGTGTACGGCCGGACAATCTAAATTTTCGCTACCGCATTGAGGGTGACGATCCGCCTTGGCGGCCGTTGCGCGCTTTTGACGACGGCCACAAGGTCTTTATCCAGATGCCTTCCGGGCTCGCGCAGGGAGAGGCTCCGCCGCTGTTCGTTGCAGGTAGCGACGGGCGGCCGAACCTCGTCAACTATCGCGTGCGAGGCTCCTACTACGTCGTCGACCGCATGTTCGGTGTCGCAGAACTTCGGCTTGGAGAGAACCCACAGCGTATCGTGCGCATCGTGCGCACAGATGCGCGCCCGGTCTCGCAGGCGCTCAGCACCGGAGGCGCATCGTGACGGACGAGTTCGACAAAGCTGCGCCGGAACGATTGGAATTGCGGGCACGCCCACGCCCAATTCGTCGCCTCAATAAACGGGCATTGATAATTGGCTGTGCCGTAGCGGCGTTGTTCATAGCCGGGGCAACGATCATTGCGCTTAGCCCAGCGCGCATCCTTAAACCCGGCGAGAAAACGGAGCTCTACAACACTGACCGCAAGCAAACGGCTGATGGACTCTCCAAGCTGCCCAAGTCCTACGAGGACTTGCCGCCCAGGCTCGGACCGCCGTCGCCCGGAGACCTTGGCCGCGCCTTTGTCGAAAGCGAGAAGAAAATCGGTACACCGTCATTGTCCGAAGCGCCATTTCGGGCCGATATCGAACGGCCATTTTACGAGATGAAGAAGAAGCCCGATCGGACGCTGGACGCCGACGCCTTGACCCGGGCTTCCTATCTCGTCGGCATCTTCAAGGCGCTCAATATTCTCTATTCCGAAAAGCTTGCCGACGCGTGGATACAGCGACCCAACAGCAACCGGATTTTCGGTGGTCAAACGCCGCTCGCCTACATGGTCAAGGGCGGGTTGCCGGCCATGCAAACCGTGCGTCGCCTTCTCGATGCGCGACGGGGCGGTATGTGATCCCGCCGAAGGTTCTCGTCCGTCAAAACGATACCCATCGCCTGATCCCCTCGAAATATAGCGAAGGGGGCGACAGCGTTCTCGTGCGCATCGCCGATGATGATCAACATCTCAAAGAGATCTTCGATCTCGACAACGCCACTAACGACCGGCTCCTTGCAGAGAACAATTTGTTGCCGGGGATCGGCATCCACGAACTCGTGTTCGGTGTGCCGTATTTTCGGATTGGGAATGCCGCATTCTGCCACGCGCATCCTCTAGGCAGCCGTTTCAATGGACCGGATCGGGGCGCGTGGTATGCCGGCTTTGGAATTGAAACCGCACAGGCCGAGGTTGCCTATCACAAGTGGATCGAATTGGCGGAAGTCGACTGGTTCGACGAAGAAGTCACCTACGATGATTATCTCGCGGATTTCAGCGCGGAATTCCATGACATTCGCAACCTCAAACAGTTCAGCAAATGTCTGGATCCGGACAGCTATCTAGCGTCGCAAGCTGTAGCCCAACAATTGCTCGATACTGCGTCACTTGGCGTCCTCTATCCGAGCGTGCGGCATAGGGAAGGGACATGCGTCGCATGTTTTCGACCAGCGCTCGTCATGAACGTACGCAAAGGGACGACCTACCGGTTCGCTTGGAAGGGAAGGGCAGAGCCGGAGATTTCGATCTTCTAGATTGAAGTTTGGCCTTTGTCGCTTGTCATTTGACTGATGGCACCCTTCACCAGCGTGACGGAATCCTCAAGTCGCCGCAAAAGCGTACCCAGATCTGCAACGGTCGCTTCCTCCAAGCGGAGGTTGTCTGCATTTACTGCCCTTTGAACTAGCGCGTCGATCGACGCAACGTCGGTAGATATATCTGGAACGTTGCCGTTTGCCTGCGACATATGGGAAATCACTGTGCCGTCAGGATCAACTCTGGCAGCTAATGATGCTCTCGTCAGCACCGCTCTCTCGACGATGGACGTCGGCACATCGATGGTAGAAAAGTAATCATCGGTCCCGATTGCGCGATACCCAAACCGATAGGCATCGCCCGTAATCTCAGCAAATGGCTCCAGCTGACGATGATTCATAACGACGTACCTCTGCGCTGCCTTTTGTTGAGTATACTCAATTGATGGGTATGCTCAACAAGAAGCATGCCGTCCTTCATGGACGGGATGCGAGATATCGTTGCAAGGAACCTTCGGCGCCTCCGCCATGAAAAGGGTTGGAGCCAGGAGGAGCTTTCGTTTAAAGCGAAGGTTGATCGAAGCTACATTAGTCAGCTTGAAACCAGCTCCTATAGCGCGTCGGTCACGATGCTGGGCAAGTTAGCCAAAGCACTTGGCGTTGATGCGAGCGACCTGCTGAGACGATAGTTTGGGCAGCGAGCCTTCGGTGCCGCCTTTCTAGCGCGGTGAACTCCTACAAGTCGTTTCCGCATCATGACGGCTTGTGAGTTTTCAAATTGGATAGCTTTGTCGCAGACCCTCGTTAGTCGGCGACTGAAACCTATACAGTTATGAACGGGAGACATTCTGGCAGCAGCCTTCGATGTTAGCAGGGCGCGTATTCGAGCCCTGGGTCACATCGATGCATATGATTCTTTCATCACTTCATCCGCATTCGGATCGCCCGGTGCCGTCGTCCAGGCTGGTTCGATGAGCGTCACAACTCGCCGACCGAAGCCGTCGAGTTCACAAACCGCAAGTCCTTGCTCTTCGATGTAAGCTAAAGTTCGTCGGGCGCGGCGGAGCGAGTGCGTGCCGTAGGCGCGCGCAATTGCTGCATCGCTGGGGCAGGGTAAGTTTTCTTTTGCGGCACGAGCAACCAGCAGAAAAACGCCTTGCATATCCTCGGGCAGGATCTGGGCACGGAGCGAAAGATCTTGCCAGTCGACATCCTCGTTCATGTCACTCGGAAGCCCAGCCCGAGCGCATGTCAGCATGCGTCGGAAACCGCTGAGGGTTGGAGCTGCGGAACCGAGACCCTCAATTCGGCAGCGGACCGCGAACTCTTGGTAAAGAATATCGACAGCCCGGAATCCAGCGTCGGGTTCCGCAAGAATGGCGCCGAGAATGCGGTCCAAACTTTTGCGCCGATCCGCCTGTTGTTCCGGCGTGAGTGGTGGCTCAACCTGTTGGGAAAATATCTCAGTTTTTGTAGCCGCCGTAAGTTGGTTGGCTATGTCGGTGGAAGGTCTGCGTGCAGGCCGATTGATCTCGCGAGAAGGCGCTGCCAAGATTATCGCGCGCGCGTCCGCTACCGGTGCGCCGGGCAACGGCATTAGCCGCGGCGACGCATTCCGCGGTTGTGTGTCGGTTGGGCCTATTTGCAGGCTAATCGGACGGCGAGAAAGAGCGGACCCAAGCGCCATAAACTGCCCGCGTTCGAGATCTCGAAAGGCGTCTGCTTGTCTACGCTCCATGCCAAGCAGATCGGCTGCCCGCGCCATGTCGATGTCGAGAAACGTTCGACCCATCAGAAAATTGGCAGCCTCGGCTGCCACGTTCTTGGCAAGTTTTGCGAGCCGCTGGGTAGCTATGACTCCCGCGAGCCCGCGTTTGCGACCACGGCACATGAGGTTAGTCATGGCACCGAGAGATAGCTTACGAGCCTCATCCGAAACTTCCCCGGCGGCAGCGGGCGCAAACAATTGAGCCTCGTCCACCACCACGAGCATCGGATACCAGTGGTCACGAGCGACCTCGAAAAGGCCGCCAAGAAAGGCCGCCGCACGGCGCATTTGATTTTCGGCGTCGAGCCCCTCCAAATTCAGAACAGTTGAGACCCGATGAACGCGTACACGCTCGCCTGCGGCCTGTAAGCCTCTCTCTGTATGTTCTTCCGCGTCGATGATGAGATGACCAAATCGCTCAGCCAGCGTCACGAAATCACCTTCGGGATCGATGATCGTTTGCTGTACCCAAGGGACGCTCTGTTCGAGGAGCCGGCGTAGCAGGTGAGATTTTCCGGAACCGGAATTGCCTTGCACTAGCAGGCGCGTCGCGAGGAGTTCCTCAAGGTCCAAAGTCGCAGGCTCACCCGTCGCAGTTAACCCAATCCCGATAGCGACGGTCATTTCCCGACTCAGATCTCACTTTGAGAGATAGCGTTTATCAATCTGACCGTCTTGGGTCGAGCGTTCGGCCAGAGGAAACAGTGGAAAGTGGACGTTTGCCGACGACCGGTCGGCATTTGCTGGAATGCGCTTAGAGTAGGCCAGCCCGCGCAAATAGTATGCGTAACGCTTGTGTCGCCTGGATGTTTAGCATCGCATTCTTGGCCGCTGCCTCCAGCGCGGCCTTGGCCTCAGCGTGCAAAGACCGATACTCCATCCATTCCACTCGGCTGAGGCTGGTAATGAACCGGTATGCCTGTCCAATGGTGGCGATGATGACCGGCTCGCCGTTCAATCTGATCTTGAACGATGCTCTCAAGAGAGTGGTAGAATCGGATGCACGATCATGCTGCATTACTTGGCAAAATATCCAAGTCAAGTGCGGCGCGTCTAGTCTTCTTCCGGAGAACCAACACGGAGCGTATGTTTTTGCCCTGGTTGCAGCGGTTACTCTCTAAGCGAGAGAGACTATTCGTCTACTTTCGGACCTTGGTCGACAACTGATAAGGTTTTGGCAGAAAGCTGATCAGTTGCAGAGAAGGCGAGTCTCGACAACGGTCTTGTCCTTGCGTTCGCGCGCTGGGGGCAGCCACCCGTTTCCTATTTAGCTAAGGCTTGGATATCACGCCGTCTTCCTCCGTAAATGATTCACGCGGTCTGCTTTTGGACCCGAGACTGGAGCCTGCGATGTTCGACCTGCGGATCTGCCGTGAGCCACTCAGCGGCGTCTGTAGTTTTGCGTCGATGCCAATTTACGGCTGATGCCGTCGTGTGATCGCGACTTGCGCTGCCTGAGCATAAAGGCTCGACACCAGCGCGAGATGTGATCCTGCCGCCTCCGATTTTTCTATCCAGCACTCCAGCGCCTCCAACATCGGCGGCAGGGTCGTAGCGCGCAACGCTGCGTAGGCCTCGGTGACGGAGCGGCCAGTCACAGTCGCGCGGTAGCGCGTTTCCTTGCGCGATGACGAGCCTTCGGTTTCGATCAGGCCGGCTTTTACCAGCTTTCGCGTGGCGTATTGCAGGTTGGGAACGTCGACGCGGTTGAGCAACTGGCCGATTTCGGAAAGCCGCTTTGGTTCGTCACCCATCCGCACCACATTGAGCACGGCGACATCATCGCCGGTCAGCGGCATATCGCAGACCGCGGCAAAACATGCGGCCTTCCAGCGATAATAGGCCTGTGCCAACCGCTCCAGCCTGAATTCGAATTCCGACAGCCGCCGCTCGGTCTCGGTGCGTGCCAAATGCCAGGAGCCCGTCCGCTCGCTGGTGCCCGGCTGTTGTTTTGGCTTGACTGCCCCGCCGGTTCGCTTCGCTGCAGCCTTCTGCGTCTTCCTCAACGTCGTCTCCGATTCCGTTTTCGCTCACGGCCTAGGCAGGCCGTGCCCAATCTATGCTATTTACAAGTTTGATTCTTACATTAAAAATTCAATTAATAAAGCATGATGAAAAGGCAGAGGCCTGCCGCTTGTGCAAACGGATCGTGCGATGCGCGTCGGAACGATGCGGCATAGGGGACGGCTCAAGAGACTTCAGCGAAGAGAGGGATTACAATGGCGGGACAATGGATCGACATCGCTGCCAGGGATGGCGGCACGTTCAAGGCGTATCTCACCGTTCCCGCTTCCGGCTCAGGCCCGGGCATTCTGCTGTTGCAGGAGATCTTCGGCGTCAACAAGTCGATGCGCGAGGTCGCCGACTACTACGCGGAAGAAGGCTATGTCGTGCTGGCGCCGGATCTGTTCTGGCGGCTGGAGCCCGGCATCGAGCTCGGCTATTCCGAAGCCGATTTCAACAAGGCGTTCGGCTACTATCAGCGCTTCGATGCCAACCAGTCGATCAAGGATGCGGACGATGCGCTGAAGGTGCTGCGCGCGCGGCCTGAATGCAAAGGCAAGGTCGGCGCGCTCGGCTTCTGCCTCGGCGGCAAGCTTGCTTATCTCGTCGCCGCGCGCACGGATGTGGATTGCGCGGTCAGTTATTACGGGGTCGGCATCGAGGCCGATCTTGCGGAAGCCAGCAGCGTCAAGGGACCGATAGCATTTCATTTCGCCGAGCTCGATCGCTTTGCGCCGGCCGAGGCGCGCGAGCAGATCAAGTCCGCATTCAAGGACCGCCCCGACGTCGAGTTCTATCTCTATCCCGGCTGCGATCACGCCTTTGCCGCGCCCGAGCGCACCAGCTTCAACAAGCCTGCGACCTTGATGGCGCATTCGCGCTCAATCGCGCTGCTCCGCAAGGTATTGGGACCGCACTACGATCTCTCGGCGCTGTGGGACCGGCATACCGAGCTCGAATTCGGTGTTCGGTCGGCGGAAGAGACCATGACGACCATGGTCGCTGAACCCTACGTCAACCATATCCCGACCATGACGGGCGGCGTCGGTTATCGCGATCTCCTGCGTTTCTACAAGCATCACTTCATTCCGAAGACGCCGAAAGACACCAAGCTCGTGCCGATCTCGCGCACGATCGGCGCCGACCGAATCGTCGACGAGATGCTGTTCTGTTTCACCCACGACATCGAGATCGACTGGATGCTGCCAGGCGTTACGCCGACCGGCAAATATGTCGAGATTCCGCTGATCGCGATCGTGCGCTTCCGCGGCGACAAGCTCTACAACGAGCATATTTTCTGGGATCAGGCTTCGGTGTTGGTCCAGATCGGACTGCTCGATCCGAAGAAACTTCCGGTCGCCGGCATTGAGACTGCGAAAAAGCTTGTCGATGAGTCATTGCCGTCGAATACGTTGATGGCGCGCTGGTCCGAGAGCGCCAGCAAATAATCGAAACGAGTCGGCGGCGCGGCTTTGCGCACGTGGCTCATAGCGTTGGGGTACTGAACATGATGTCTTCACTGTCTCGTCGTTCGATCCTGCAACTCGCCGGCGGCGCGGCCACGCTGCCGCTCGTGTCCGGTCTGCTCGGTGAGGCGGCGCATGCCGCGGCCGGTACGCTGACCATCGCCTATAACGTCAATCTGCCGTCGTTTGACCCGACGGTTGGATTGTCGGCGGTCAATCCGACGATCCAGTCGATCTACCAGTCGGTGTTCGATCCCTATATCGGCCAGGCGCCGGATCTCTCGTTCAAGCCGGGGCTGTTGACCAAATGGGGCTGGAACGACGACCGCAGCAAGGTGATGCTGGAATTGCGCAAAGGCGCCACCTGGCATGACGGTTCGCCGGTCACGGCGGAAGATGTGGTATGGTCGTTGCAACGCGCTGCCGATCCGAAGGGCGGCAATCCGATCCAGTTTGTCTGGTCGAAGGTCGGCAACTACAAGATCGATGGCAATACCATCACCGGCGACGTGCTGGAGTTCGAGCCCACGCTGTTCAAGTGGATGGCGTTCCTCACCGGTTACATCCTGCCGAAAGCCTATTACGAGAAGGTCGGCGCGGAGGGGTTCGAAAAGGCGCCGATCGGGTCGGGTCCCTACAAGGTCGATGCGTTCGAACGCAACGCGTTCCTGCGGCTGAAGGCGCATCCCGGATATTGGGGCGGCAAGCCGGCCTTCGAGACCGTGGTTTTCAAGTTCATCACCGATCCTACCAGCCGGGTCGCGGAAATGGAATCCGGCGGCTCCGATCTGACTTTCGAAATTCCTTACGAGGAGTTCGACCGGCTGAAAAGCAAGCCTGGTCTGGTCGGTCAGACCAAGCCGGTGTCCGACATCGCGATGATCTTCATCACCGACATCGATCCGATGCTCGACCGCAATGTTCGCCTGGCAGCAAACCATGCGATTGACAAGAAGGCGATCGTTGACCGGCTCCTGAAGGGTTATGGCGTTCCGATCTCGACGCTGGAGGCGCCGGGCTATGCCGCCTTCGATCCCTCGATCAAGGTTTCCTACGATCCGGAGTTGGCCAAGAGTCTGCTCGCCAAGAGCGGCTACTCGCCCGACAAGCCGGTCAAGTTCACGATCCAGACCACACGCGGCTTCAAGCCGAAGGATTACGAGATGATCCAGGCGATCGTCGGCATGTGGCGCAAGGTCGGCATCGACGCCAATATCGAGGTCTACGAAATCGCCAAGCATTTCGAACTGCGCGCGCGTCACGCGCTGGCGCCGGCGGCCTTCTACAATTGGGGCAACGCGATCGGCGATCCCTCGACCTCGACCGGCTTTGCCATGTTCGGCCCGTCGCCGCATTGCGCCTGGAAAGGCAAGGATCTCGTCGAGCGGATCGGGCCGCTATGGGGAGAAAAGGACGAGGCCAAGCGCATCGCCGGCTACAAGGCGGTGTCCAAATATATTGCCGAGGAAGGCGAGGTGATTCCGCTGTTCCAGTATGTGCAGCCGATCATTCACAAGAAGAACCTCAAGGTCGTGGCGCAATCCAGCGGCATGATTCTTCCGCAACTCATCACGCCCGCCTAGGCGGCGGCAGAAAACGGTGGCGTAGCGATGCGATGGGGCGAGATCATCCGGAGACTCGTCCTTGTGCCGCCGACTTTGTTCGGCGTGGCGGTGATCGTGTTCGTGCTGCTGCGCGTCGTGCCCGGCGATCCCATTGCGATGATGATTCCACCGGGCGCGTCGGAAGCCGACATCGTCAGGCTGCGCGCGCTCTATGGCCTCGACCAGCCGATCCTGCACCAGTTCGTGACCTGGTTCGGCCAGGTCGCAAGCGGTGATTTCGGCCGATCGATCAGCATACGCCAGGGCGTGCTCGACCTGTTGCTGACACGTCTGCCGGCCACGATTGAGCTTTCGCTGCTGGCGGCATTGATTGCTGTTGCGATCGGCGTGTTGGCCGCGCTTGCCGGCATCCTCTCGCGCGGCCGCCGCGCCGAGTGGGCCGTCGACGGCACGGTCGGCGTGCTGCTTGCGATTCCGGACTTTCTATGGGCACTGATACTCTTGCTTTTGTTCGGTGTGCTGATCCCGTGGCTTCCGATCTCCGGCCGTATCGATCCGCAGGTCGAGATCGGTCTTCGCAGCAACTTTTATCTGATCGAAAGCCTGCTGACCGGCCGCTTCGATATCGCCTTCGCCCTGCTGCACCACATGATTCTGCCGGCGCTGGCGCTGGCGCTGCCGTTCGCGGCGATCATCGCGCGCCTTCTGAAGGCGTCGCTGGCCGAGGCCGAGGACCAGGACTACGCGCAGATCGCGCGGGCGAGGGGCTATTCGCGGCCAGCCATCCTGCTCCACGAAGTGTTTCCCAACGCGCTGATCCCGACGGTTGCGCTCGGCGGCGTGCAGGTGACGCTGCTGCTCGGCGGCACCGTGCTGGTCGAGCGCATCTTCTCCTATGAGGGCATCGGCAACATGGCGATCGATGCCGTGATCAACCGCGACTTCCCGCTGATCCAGGGGCTGGTTTTGACGTTCGCGGTCATGTTCATCGCGCTCAATCTCGCCGTCGACCTCATCGTGGCGCTGCTCGATCCGAGGCTGCGCCATGGTTGACATCGCGGTCACGTCCGTTGCGACACCGCCGTCGCGAATGATCGCCGGGTTGAAGCGCGGCGGCGCACGACTGTGGATCGGCGCGGCCTTGGTGGCACTATTGGTGCTGACCGCGCTGCTTGCACCGATGATGGCGCTGCACGATCCGCTCGAACAGGATCTATTGTCGGCACAGCTGCCGCCGATATGGATGCAGGGCGGCGATCCGGCTTACATCCTCGGCACCGACAGTCTCGGCCGCTGTGTGCTGTCGCGCCTGATCTATTCCGCGCGAACGGCGGTGATGGTGGCTCTGATCGCGGCGTCGCTCGCGGCCCTGATCGGCATCGCGCTCGGCCTCTTCGCCGGCAGTTTTGGCGGTTGGGTCGATCAGTTGACCTCACGGTTGATCGACGTCTGGATGGCGTTTCCGCCGGTGCTGCTGTCGATCGTGCTGGCAGCGGTGATCGGCGCCGGTTTGACCTCGGTCATCGTGGCCATTGTCGTGATCGACTGGACCCGCTTTGCCCGCGTGGTGCGTGCCGAGACCATGGTGCAGTTGACGCGCGACTATGCCTCCGCCGCGCGCGCGATCGGCTTGAGCCGCGCCAAGGTGCTGTGGCTGGAAATCCTGCCCAACCTGGTTCCGCTGCTGGTCACGCTCCTGGCGGTCGAGATGGGGATTGCGATCCTCGTCGAGGTGATCCTGTCCTTTGTCGGAATTTCAGTCGCAGGCGACACGCCGACCTGGGGAAGCATGATCGCGGAAGGACGCCAGATCGTCTATCAGGCGCCCTGGATCATGGCGCTGCCGATCGGTTGCATCATCGCAAGCGTGATCGGCCTCAATCTGCTCGGCGACGGTTTGCGGCTCGCGCTCGATCCGGTGCAACGCTCATGACCGCCACGCTCACTGTTGAAGGTCTGAAAGTAGCCATCGGTGACGCCAACGTGCTGCGCGGGATTAGCCTCGATGTTGAACCGGGCGAAGTTCGCGGACTGGTTGGCGAATCCGGCGCCGGCAAATCCATGCTGGGCCGCGCGGTGCTCGGGCTGTTGCCGGCGAACGCGACCATCACATCCGGCCATATCGCCTTCGAGGGCCGCGATCTTCTTGCGATGCGCGAAACAGAACGGCGTAGCCTGCTTGGCCGCCGCATTGCGCTGATTCCGCAAGATCCGATGACCTCACTCAATCCTGTGAAGCGCGTCGGCGCGCAGATCGGCAGCTTGCTGCGGCATCATCTGGGCTTATCCACGCCGGCTGCGCTGTTGCGTGCCACCGAACTCCTGACCGAGGTCGCGATCCGGGAGCCGGAGCGGGTGCTGTCGCTTTATCCCCACGAAATCTCCGGTGGCATGCGGCAGCGCGTGCTGATCGCGATGGCTTTCGCCTGCGATCCTTCGCTCGTCATTGCGGACGAGCCGACCACCGCCCTCGATGTGACCGTGCAGCGTCAGGTGCTGCAACTCGTCGAGCGGTTGCGCCGCAGTCACGGCAGTGCCGTCCTATTCATCACCCATGACCTCGGCGTGGTCGCCAAGATCTGCCGCAGCGTGAGCGTGCTGCATGCGGGCCGCGTGCTCGAAGAGGGCGAAACTGCAGACGTGTTGATGCGCCCGCGCCATGCGTATACGCGCGCGCTGCTGGCGGCGACGCCGCGGGCCGACCGGCCGGCAGAGACATTGCGGCCGGTACCGCCCGCCTTGATCGAGCAATTGTGGTCGGAAGCGCGCAGGCTCGACCGTCCGGGCACGGCGGGGCCGGCATGAGCGATATTCTGGTTCGCACCGGCAGCCTCCGTTTCGCCTATCCGCAGCGCCGCGGCCTGTTTCGCAAGCCGGCCTTGCGTGAGGTGATCAGGGGCGTTGATCTCGCGGTGCCGCGTGGATCTGTGCTCGGCCTTGTCGGCGAATCCGGCTCCGGCAAGACCACGCTCGGCCGCCTGCTGGTTCGGCTGCTTCAGCCGACCGCCGGCGGCATCCAGTTCGATGGCGTCGAGATTGGCGGGCTCAATGATGCGGAGCTGCGCCCGTTGCGCGCACGCATCCAGATGATTTTCCAGGACCCGCAATCCTCGCTCAATCCGCGGCTGCGGCTCGGCACCACTTTGACGCGGCCCTTGAGCGCGCATGGGCGGCTTAAGAGAAAACGAGATCAGCGCGAGCGCGCAAGCGCGCTGCTCGATCTCGTCGGCCTGCCGGTCGAATTCGCCGACCGTTATCCGCACGAGCTTTCGGGTGGCCAGCGCCAGCGAGCCGGTATTGCGCGGGCGCTCGCGCTCGAGCCTGATTTCATCGTCGCCGATGAGATCGTGTCGGGCCTCGACGTTTCGACCCAGGCGCACATTCTGTTGCTTTTGAAGGAATTGCGCGCCCGGCTTGGCCTCACCATGGTGTTCATCAGCCATGACCTCTCGCTGGTACGGGTGCTCTGCGACGATGTCGCGATCCTCTACCATGGCGAGGTTGTCGAATATGGGCCCGTCGCGCGTGTGTTCGACACCCCGCAGCATGCCTATACACGGCAGTTGCTCGCCGCGATTCCATTGCCTGATGTCGAGCCGGGTTGGCTCGACGATTCACCTCCGATTATCACCCAACAGCAGCAAGGATCAGCCGCATGACCGAGACCATCAAGGGTTCCATCGTCCTCATCACCGGCGCCACCGGCGCGATCGCACAAGCGCTCATCGCCGAACTCAAAGCCAGGGGAGCCGCCAAGATCTATGCGGCGGCGCGCGATGTCTCCGGTCTCGCGGCATCCGATCACCTGGTACCGATCAAGATGGACGTTGCCATGGACGAGGATGTAGCGAAAGCCGCCGCTTTGGCGGGCGATGTGACGCTGCTGATCAACAATGCCGGCATCAATCACAACACGTCGTTTATGACGGCGCCGGATATCGCGATCGCTCGCGAGGAGATCGAGATCAACTATCTTGCGCCGTTGCGCGTGACAAAGGCTTTTGCGCCGGTGCTGATCAAGAACAAGGGCGCGGTGCTCAACCTCCTGACCATTCTGTCGCGGGTCAGTTTACCGTTCATGGGTTCCTATTGCGCGTCCAAGGCGGCCAGTCTCAGCCTGACTCAGGGCCTGCGTGGCGAGCTGACCCCAAAGGGCGTGCGTATTGTCGCTGCGCTGCCCGGCGCCATCGACACCAGCATGACCGCGATGCTCACCATCCCGAAGATGACCACCGCCGAGGCGGCCAAGGAAATCCTCGACGGTTTCGAGGCGGGCGAAGAGGAGATTTATGTCGGCGAGATGGCGCGTGGGCTTGCGCGGGGCCTGGCCCACGATCCCAAAGGGGTCGAACGGCAACTCGCCTTACCTGGCTAACGCCGCCCATCGAGCTAACGCCGCCCATCGAGTTCAGTTGCTGTGAACCAAAGGGAACGATCATGACCAAGTTGAGATTACTGCTTGTCTCCGCGGCGCTTGCGTTCGGCGCCTCTGCAACGCCGGCCTTAGCCGATTCTATTCCCGGCCTGCGCGGCCACGATCACACCGGCATCACCGTGCCGGACGTGAAGGCAGCGACAGCCTTCTTCACCGATGTGCTCGGCTGCAC
>Ga0307470_10000758_pt1 | contig 14007 bp, 8 predicted proteins | sample atmos_gasesAM3C__FD_204565 | JGI IMG/M metagenome (GOLD analysis project Ga0307470, IMG submission 204565) | Hardwood forest soil microbial communities from Morgan-Monroe State Forest, Indiana, United States - atmos_gasesAM3C_05 | ecosystem: Environmental > Terrestrial > Soil > Temperate forest... | reverse complement strand
CTCGATCAGGCGCTCCGCCTGCAGCTTGCGGATGGCGATGGCCACATCGTTGAGCACGCAAAATCCCTCGGCATGATCGGCGAAGGCGTGATGAGTGCCGCCGGCCAGGTTGCCGGCCAGCCCCCGCTCGAGCGCCGCACGTGCCGCCATCAAGGTACCGGCCGAGGCGAGACGCGATCTTTGCCAAAGGGCCTGTGACCAGGGCAGGCCGAGCCGCCGTTGCTCGGCCGCGGACAGCCCCGACGACGCGAGCTTGGCCAGGTACTCGGGCGTGTGCACGAGCTCCAGAGTTGCGTCGTCGAGCGGTTCCGGCTGCAGAATGTCGCCCGCCGAGAGTATGCCTTCCGCCAGCAACCGATCCTTGAGCAATAGATACTTGCTCATTGGAAACGGATGGCCGGGCGGCAGCGCGACCTGGTACGACGGGTGATAGACACACTGCATCGTTCTCGAGTATGGCCGTTCAGGGCGCGCTCGTCGAACGGACTGCGGCGGAATGTAACAATATTCACCTTGTTTTCATGCTGCTGATACATCGTGAACATAGTATCGGCCGCGGCCTCGAGTGTAGCCGCATCATCAGAAGCCACAGCCGCGCGGGAGAATTCATGCATATTCGGAACTTGACGGGATTGGTTTTCGGCGTTGCGTCGGCCGTATGCAGTTCCGTTCCTGGTGTTGCCGCCACGGTTACCAACATCGACAGCACGATCACTAATTCCGGCGGCTGCACCCTCGGCAACAGCTGTCCCGAAAGCTACCTCGTTGCGGCCTATCCCGGCAGCACCACACAGGTGGTGAACGTACCTCCGGCTGCAAGCTTCGGATTCACCAATTCATTCAACCAAGGCTCGAACGTGTCGACCGGGTCGAACTTGGGCGTATCGGCGACTGGCAGCGGCGCCCCCTGGAACTTTCAGGACAATATTCTGTTCGCAACCAACGGCGCGGCCGTTCAGGCACAGGCCATTGCTCAGCTGACCAGCGTGTCGGACCTGCAGATTCGCGTCATCGCCCTGAACAATCCAGCGACCGGCAATCCCTTCGATGTCACGTCGAGCGCGAATGCCGGTGCACTGCTCGGCGGCAGCGGAGTCGTCACCATTGAAAACGGGTGGATGAATTTTGCCACGCCGCCGGCGGGCGTCGATTATACGGCGACCATGCTCAACTCGATCGCTGCCGGAAACTACATTCTGCAAATCCGCGGTGAGGCGGCCGCCGGATCTACCTACTCCGGAACGATCACGTTCACGCCGGTGCCGCTGCCCGGGACGGCGATCATGCTGCTGTCGGGCCTCGGACTCCTCGGCGCCGCCCTGCGCCGCGGCACGGCCGGGGTGTCGATCCTGCCGGCCTAATTCTTGGGGCGATGTTCTGCGGCGGCCGCGCCTAGGACGCGTGTCCGGCGCGCCAACAGGCACGCACCCAATATCCCGAACAGGCCGAAATCGAGAGCGCCGCCGCCTCCGCCCGACTTAGCCGGTGCAGCGGTCGCGGTTACGCTGACCGATTTCTCGGCAGAGCCGCCCGGTCCGATGCAGGTCAACGTCAATGTTTCCGTGGCACCGACGCTCACGGACAAGGTGCCGCTGGTCGTTTGAGAACCCGTCCAACCCGAGCCGCCGCTTGCCGTGCATGACGTGCTGTTTTGACTGCTCCAGGTGAGCGTCACCGCATCGCCGGCAGTCACTGACGTGGTATTCGCGGTGAGCGTGACCACCGGCGCCGATGAGGCGACGCGCACCGAATACAGACCGTAGCCCAGCACGGGGCTCGGCGTCGTCGAGGAACTCGGTGCCGTCGAGATGGGCGTCGCGACGAAGGTCAACACATATTGACCGGGCGTCACGCTGAACGAGAACGTGCCGCCGCCGAAGATCTTTCCGTCCACTTGCCCACCGTGCGATACCACGACGGCCAGGTCTTGAAATGCCGCAGGAAATCCAAGATCGGTCAGCGTCGCGTCGTAGGCGCCGGAGATTCCGACGTTGATCGTTCGAGTATCGAACACCGCGCCCACCGCCTGCGTCTGATCCAGCAGGATTTGCGGCGATCCGCCGCTGGTTTGCACGGTCACGTCGAATATCCCGTTGCCGCTTTGCGGCGGCTGGGCGTTGACGACGATGATTGCGACGCCCTTGGCGGCGGTGAAATCGCCGTTGGCGGATTGCTGAAGAACGGTGCCGTTCTGCGCGATCGTCGAAGCGAGAGTCAACCCCGATGGAAATTGGAAATCAGTGACGGCCAAATTGTACGTGCCCGCCGCCGGCAGGGTCACGACGAATGCAAAGCTCAGCGAGGACGCCGCGGCCGGCGGGCTGACCACCTTGGTATTCGAGAACAGGCTGACGGTGCTGTTCGACAGGGTCACGTCGTAGACGCCGGGCGAGGCGCCGGCAACCGCGTACTGCCAGATCTCGAGGCTGCCGGCCGGCACCGTGAAATTGGCCAGGGTGCCGGGCGCCGTCAACTTCGCCAGGGATGCCGACCCTTCGGTCACCGCGACGCCGACACCGGCCAGTGCGGCCGGATATGCGAGATCGGTCAGCGTCAGGCCGACCGACTGTGAACTCGCATTGTTGACGATGGTGGACGCCGGCATGGCCCCCACCGGCAAGGTGCGGTCGAAAATCACTGCGCCGGAAGGGTCCGCGATGCGGATGCCATAAAGGCCTGCCTGCGCGGCGGCGTCCGCCAGGGCTCCGATGATCAGGGTGTAGGTGGTTCCTGCCGCGAGTGTCACCTGAGTGGTTCCCGCGGCCAGGCTGCTCACCGGCGTGGTGCCGTTGGCGATGCCTCCGGAAATGGATTGCAGCGCCGCCGGAAACGCGTCATCGGTAATGGTGACCGTGTAGCTGCCGGCAGCCGTCGACACGAAACTGGTATTCAGCGCCGACGACGGGGTGGTGGACGGAATCGCCGGAGTCTGAATATTGCCGGAGAAGGAATAAGCGGCCACGCAGGGCCGCGGTGTCGGATCCGCATTCCGGGTCACGCACGCGCCAAAGCTGCCGATGCCCTGAGTGGCGTCGGGTGCGCCGACGACCCGAATCACATAGTTGCCCGCGGCCGCGGGCACGGGCAGTGTCGCGGTGTGGCTCGCAGGATCCACACTGGCCGAGCCGACCAAGGTATCGCCGAGCGTAACGGCCACTTGCAGCGACACGAATGGCGCCGGCACTTGAATATCGGTCAGGGTTACCGTCAATGCTTCCGCGGCTGATGCGGTGAACGCATGCTCGGACGGCGGTGCCACCGCGGGCAGGCCGATCAGATTCGTCTCGTCCAAGAGCACATCGGCACGCGCAGGCCTCGCGGCCAGCTGGGCAATTCCGGTCGCGGCGAGCAGCAATATGAGCAGCGATTTACGCATGCGGCCGCTACGACCTGGGCGCCGCGTCGGCGGACGGCAATTTAGCGAGATTCTCGAGGGTCGCCTTCGCCTCGGCCATGCCGGCGAAGTCCTTGCCCGCCTTGAGCGAGCGGGAGAGGTTGTCGCGAGCCGCGTCCGCCTGGCCTGCCGAGGCTTGCGCCATACCGAGATGGTAGAGGGACACGGGCGAATCGGGCGTTTTCGCCAACACCGTCTGCAGGGCCGCCACTGCGGCCGCGGACTCGCCGCGCTTGTACAGCACCCACCCGTAAGTATCGAGGTAGGCGATGTTGGTCGATGTCGAAAAGCGCGCCGACAATTCCTTGGCACGGTCCAAGCTCGGCTGATCTTTCCTGTACGTGATCAGCAGCATGGCGAGATTGTTGGCGATGATGTCCGAGTGGGGATCCTCGAGCAAAGCCGCCTCGTACAGGCGGATCGCGTCCTCAGGCTTGCCGGTGCGCTCGAACAGCATCGCCAGGTCGAGCTGCAGCGGGCTGGGATTTTCGACCTTGGGAATGCCTGCCTGCAAGGTCGCGATCGCCGCCGCGGACTTGCCTTGAGCCGATTGTGCAAGCGACAGCCTTTGGTAGGGAATCCACCAATTCGGCGCGCGCTCGATCGCAGTCTTGAATGCCGGCTCGGCGTCGGCCGGATGCTGTGCGGCAATCAGCGTCTCGCCCTTGATGTTCGCGGCAAGCGGCAGCGCGGGATAGCGCGCAATGGTCTCGTCCAGGCGCTTCAGAGCTTCCGGCGCGCGGTTCAATCCGACCAACACCCGCGCCAGCGCCTGCAGCGGTTCAGTCGCCTCCGGCTGGACCTCGAGCGCCTTGGCGTAAAGGCGCGCGGCATCCTCAGGATGCTTGTCCGCTTCGGCCGCGGCGCCTTGATAGTAATATCCCAGCGCCAACTTGGGCTGAAGTGCGACCAGCGCGTCGGCCGCCGACCTGGCCGAGGCCACGTCCTTGGTGACCGCCGCAATTTTGAACTGAGCCTCGAGAGCAGTCACATTGTCGGGATGCTGTTTGACCAGCTCATCGATCACCGGCTTGGCCTGTTCCGGCTTTCCCATCTGCGCCAGAAGCTGCGCCAGATCCAGACGCGCGCCCGTGTCCTGCGGGTTGGCATCGACGGCGCGGCGTATGGTCTCTTCCGCCAATGCCGGTTCACCGTTCGCAAGATGCGCCCGCGCCAGTGCGCGCATCACGCCGGTCGCATTCGGCTGATCGCGCAGGACCGCCCGCAGGTCGACGATCGCCGCCTTTGGATCCGATTGAGCCAGCGCCAGATTGCCGCGCAACACCAACGCTTCGTTGTCGCGGGGGTTTTTCGCCAGCACTTCGGCCAGCAACTTCTCCGCTCCCGGCACATCCTTTTTTCTGATCAGCAATGCCGCCAGACGATTGCGCGCCGTGATGCCCGCGGGGTCCCCATCCGCATCGGCGATGACTTTCTTGTAGGCGCCCTCCGCCTGAGAGTCCTCCTTGCCCTGCTCGTAAAAGCGCGCCTGAGCGAGCCGTAAATCGTAATTCTTCGGGTCCGCCGCGATCATCGCATCCAGCTCTTTTGCGGCGGCGTCCCGGCTGCGGCGCTCCGCGAGAAAATCCACCAGCCCGGTCTTGAGGTCGCGTTCCTCGGGCAGCGCCTTGATGGCGTCGCGCAACACCCTCTCGGCCTCGTCGGCATGGTTCGAGCGGGCGTAGTATTGGGCGAGGCGCAGGCGATGAGCCCTGTCCTTCGGTTTCAGCCGGGTCAACTCGATCAGCAACTCCTCGACCTTGGGTTCGTCGCCGAGAGCGGAATAGATCTGCGCCAGGGCGAGACGCAAGTCGACGGTGTTGGGGATTTTCTTGATGGAGTCTTCCAAGAGATCCCGGGACTTGTCGAGTTCATTTCGTGATTTGTAGATTCCGGCGAGCACCGCCGCGGCATCCTCGCTGGCCGGAGCCAGATTCACGGCGCGTTGCGCGTCCAGCAGCGCGCCATCGGTGTCTTTGAGCTGGACTCGGGCCGCGGCACGCACGGTCAGCAAGCCCGCATCGTCGGGATGCTTCAGCAAGCCCGGCTTGATGGTTTCCAATCCCTTCTCGGGGGCGCCCGAAAACAGGTACAGCCGGCCGAGCGCCGCGCGTGCCCTCACATCGTCGGCGTCGACATCGATGACGCCCTGATAGAACTGCGCCGCCTCGCGCGCGTTCCCCAATCTTTCGTCGACCAAGCCGTTTTCGTAGCGCGCGTCGGCATCATTGGGCGCGATCTGCAGCGCATTGCGAAACTCTACGCGCGCCTTGTCGAAATTGCCGGCGGCGTAGAACTCGTGGCCCTTTTCAAGATGCCGCGCTTTGCGCGCCTGAGCTCCGCCGCAGCCGCCAAGAGCGAAGACGGCGAGACACGTCGCGGCCAACACCAACAGGCTCTTCGTGGCCCGTACAGACATATCCAATCACCGCCGTGTATCCCAGGGAGACGCGATTCTAAGAACCGTAGGTGACGTTCCCGTGACACAGGCTAAAAAGGCATCAAGGGCCTCACCGCGAGTCCGGCCAAGATCGACACGATGCCGATGCGCACCCAGACCGCGCGGCCTTCCGAGCGGCTGACCAGCACTTCGATGGCATAGAACAGGATCACGAGTTTCGCGATCGCCAGCACGCCGCCGTGCGGCAGATTGAATGTGCCCGGGAGGCTCGGGACGATCAGGGCCATGAACAGCACGATCAAATCGAGCGGCGTCACTTGAAAGCGCCGGTCATTGTGCAGCCGCAGCCTGATGGTGGTTGCCACGGCCGCGATCGATATGGCCACCCAGGTCAAGGTCGACGTGAGCCTGTCGGCAGGCAACGCCAAGGCGTCCAGATAAACCAAAACCGTTGCCGTCACATAGAGCGCGGCCTTTTCGACGACGCTCAATGGGCCTGCCCGCAGAACGCCGAGAAAGCCGATCATGACCGCGAATAGCGCAATGATGAGAATGCGAACATCGCTGCTGAGCGCGCCCGTCTCCAGCACGATGAGCGCGGCGTAGACGGCAAGCGCAAGGACGATCGCAAGGTAGGAGTACCACGGCAGGAGTTTCGGTTGCTGGACAGCCGCCAGAATTCGCGACAATGCGGACGCCGCGGCGGCGCCGCCCGCGCCTCGCAAACGCCACCCGGAGCGGGCGGCGAGCTGCAGTATGGTAATCGAGACCACGAAGAAGGTCGTGACGAAGGCGATGATGGTGAGGTCCGATTCAAACCTCATGAAATAGGCGGCGACGAACAGCGTTGCCTGCATGGTGTAGATCACCATCACCGCTTCGTGGTGGCCGAAGCCGAGCGCCAACAGCTTATGGTGAATGTGATTCTTATCGGGACTGAACGGCGATCGGCCCTCGCCGATGCGCTGCGCCATGACGCTCAAGGTATCGAGGATGGGTATGGCCAGCAACAGGATGGGAATGGCGGCGCTGAACTGGCTGGCGGCGCTCTGCGTCGCGCGGATGCTGAGGACGCCGATCGTGAATCCCAGCAACTGACTGCCGGCATCGCCCATGAACACGGTCGCCGGGTAGGTGTTGAAGCGCAGAAATCCGAGCACCGCGCCTGCGAAGGCCAGGCACAGGGCGGTGCCCGCGTGCTGGCCGCCGACGCTGGACAGCAGCAGCGCCACCGCGCACAGGCACAGGAACGTGGTGCCGCCGGCCAGGCCGTCGAGGCCGTCCGCCAGATTCACGGCATTTGTGATGCCGACCAGGAAGAGGATGGTGAGCGGCAGCGAGATCCAGGCGGGCAACATCACCCGGTCATCGAGGGTGATGGCGCGAATGTGCACGTCGCCCAAGACGACGACGGCGCCGACCGCCAGCAATTGACCGACGAGCTTGACTCGATAATCCAAATCGAAACGGTCATCCAGCGCGCCGAATCCAATCAAGATGGCGGCCGCGCCCAGGAACCAGCGATCCTGGACCTGCAGATCGATCGCGATCACCGCGGCGACGAACACACCCATCGCCATCGCCAGTCCGCCCACGCGCGGAATGGGCGCCGAATGAACCTTGCGTCCTCCCGGCTGATCGATGACGCCCCACTTGGCCGCCACTTTCGCGAGCAGCGGCAGCCACGCCATCGCGACGACCATGGCGATGATGAAGGGCATTGCGTACGGCATGCAGGCTAGTTCGGTACGTAGCGCGGCAGGTCGGCGGCGATGTGCGACGCGAATTCAGCGAGCCGGCGGTCCGCCTCCGACTCGTCGGTGCTGAGCGGCACCGTCGTGATGATCCTGACCAGCGCACCGTCGGTGCGATGGCGCGTCACGGCGTCCCAGAACAGATACCATTTCACGGCCAATTCGTTGGTGACGATGCGGCCGCGCTGCTGAAACCAGTAATACACGAGCTCGCGCTGGTTGCCGAGTTGGATCAGCGTGCGGTTGACCCGCAGCAGCTGCCCGTTGATCCGCACGCCGGCGAGCCCGCGTTGGCCAAAATCCCGGAGCTGCCAGCCGCCGCCCGGCAAGCAGGCGCGCGGCGAATGCACGGCGTCGCCCTTGCGCTGCGAGTTGTAATAGGACATGTACAGATTGATCGGCCGGCCGCCGTCGTCGGCATAGTCGGCGAGCAGATAGTCGTCGAGCTTGAGCTGATCGAGATAGACGCCTTCGAGTGCGCTCCTACGGCCCGACCAGGCGCCGATTCTCATCGGGAACTCGACGAAGCTCGATCTCCCGGGCACGATTTCAGCCGGCCGCGGCAGCAGCAAGGCGACCACGACGAAGGCGAACAGCACCCCGGCCGCGGCGAGAAATGTCCGCGGTATGGGCCGGCTGCGCAGCATCGCACCCTGCGGTGTCGGCGCGGGAAACTCGACGCCGAACAGCTGACGCCAAGTTCCGGGTTCCCGGCCCACGCCATTCAATAGTACAACCTCTCCGAGCAGCAGGGCGGCACTCAGCATGAACACCATCCACCCCTGAAATTCGTGCAAGAAGCCTTCGGCCATGCCGATGCCCCAATGCTCGACCATCAGACCGATCGTGCCGATGCGCCAGCTGTTCATCACGATGGTGATGGGGATGCTCGACAAGAACAGCACCGCTCGTTTCCACATGGCTCCCTTGTAGAAATGGGCCATCAAGAAGGCGAGCGTCATCAACGGAAACAGGTACCTCAAACCATTGCAGGCTTCGGCCACCTCCAATTTGTAGCCTCCCAGGTCTATCACGTTTCCCTCGACGAAGACGCTGATGCCGAACAGCCGCATGAACCACACGCCGAGCTCCGAGGACAACAGCTGCAGCTTCGTGGAAAGGTTGTACAAGACGAATTGCGGCAGAGGAATCATGAAGGCCAAGATCAGCATCGGCACAGCGAGCAGACGAAAGGCGCGCCGGCCGGTGAAGGACAATATCAGCCCATAGAGCGTCACCAGGTAGGCGTACTGCACCAGCGTGTAGACGGTTGCGAGCTGGCCCAATAGCAACAGGCCGCCGCCGAGCAGCACCAGGCCCACGCCCAGCCAGCTACCTTCGAACGGTATTTGCTCCAGACGATCCTTTTGCTGCCAGACCAAGAACGCGGCGACGGGTGGTATCAATACACAGTAGCTATATTCGGGATCGCTGGTCCACCATTCGCCCAAGATCGACAGACCGTCCCAGAAGAGCCAGAGGCTCGAGCCGACGACGGCGGCTGCGATGAGAATCGGACCCCACGACAGGCGCCAAACGAACCCGATTGCGGCACCGCGGTCGACCGAACTCGCTGACATCTGCTTATCTCCGACGCCCCAAAAAAAGGATGCAGCCCGAAGGATGCAGCCCGAACGCGGCCGGCAGTTTCCGCTTCGAGCAGCCGGTGGCGACCGAGCCGGCTCATGTAGATACCGGCCTTGTGTTGCAGCAACGTGACGCCGGCGATTTTTTGGCGTGTCATGGAAAGCACACATTCGGGTGATTTACTCGGCGTCGTGCCTCGTTGCCCCGCCGCGGGCGGACGATGCTCCACGAATGCATAAAAATGCGATTTCGATCAAATCCACGGGAAACTCTGCAAAGGACACGGGCCGCGCCGGGATCGTTTGGAACCCGAATGGTGCACATGACGAGCGGCGGCAGTGCGGATTCGCATGCCATTGGGTATCGAGCGGACATAGATGGGCTGCGCGCCATCGCGGTGCTGTCGGTGATATTTTTCCATCTGTCGGGCCGGGGCCTGCCGGGTGGCTACCTGGGCGTCGATATGTTTTTCGTGCTCTCGGGATTTTTGATCTCTGCGATCATTTGGCGCGAGGTGCAAGAAGGGCGATTTTCGATCGTCCGGTTCTACGATCGAAGGATCCGCAGGATCATGCCTGCGCTGCTGCTGTTGCTCGTCGTCACGACGCTGGCTTCGGCGGTTCTACTGCTGCCCACCGATTTGATGGGGTACAGCCGCAGTCTTCTGGCAACCCTGGTCTTTTCAGCCAACCTCTATTTCTGGCGCGATACCAACTATTTCTCGCAAGCCGCCGAAGAAAAGCCGCTGCTCCACATTTGGTCCCTCGGCGTGGAAGAACAGTTCTACGTACTTTTCCCTTTGGTCCTGCTCCTTCTGGCGCGCTGGTGGCCGCATCGCGCCCTGTTCGTGATCGTCATGCTCACAATCGTCTCCTTCGCCGCAAATATTCTTGTGGTGCACATGGGCGGCAGCGTGCCGGCCTTCTTCCTGCTGCCGACTCGCGCGTGGGAGCTCGGAGTCGGAGCGGTCCTGGCGCTGCTGCCTCACCAAGCGGGGCCGCGCGCCGCGACGGCGAATCTGCTCGCACCCATCGGCGCACTGGCGGTCGCGGTCGGCATCATCCACCCTGTCGATTCCTACTGGTACGTTCCCGCAGCGGTGCCCGCAGCCATGGGCACTGCGCTGATAATCCTTGCGGGAAAGCACGGCTCTACGTCGATCAATCGAGCGCTTCAGTGGCGGCCGATCGTGTTCATAGGACTCATCTCCTATTCGCTCTATCTCTGGCATTGGCCCATCATCGTATTCGGTCGATACTATCTGGTCCGAGCGTTCACGGTTTCGGAAGAGCTGGCGGCGATGGCACTGATGGCGGCATGCGCAGTCCTTGGCTGGAAATTCGTCGAGCGTCCCTTCCGCAGCCGGCAGGTGCCCATCCAAGCGGTGCGCGTCGCCGCAGGCGCCGGTGTCCTCTTCCTGGCCGCTGCGGCGGCTGCGCTGCTCGCGGCGCGGGGGTTGCCGAGCCGGCTGAGCGCCCAAGCGTCGGCTATCAATCAAGCTGTTGATACCAACTACAGATGTCCGCTATCGCAATACCTGGCGTTCGGCGCCTCTCGCGGCTGCCTGATGAATCTGCCGTCCCGCGAGCCCGCGGATGCCGATGTTATCTTGTTGGGAAATTCTCACGCGCAGATGTACGAGCCGATCTGGGCATCGATTCTCGCCTCGCGCGGCCAGACGGGGTTGCTCGTGCCGGTCAATGGCTGTCTTCCAACCGTACAAGCCAACGTCAATCGTGAGTGCATTGCGATCGCCGAAAGAAATCTTTCGGAGATCGCGAATCTCGAGCGTGCTCGTACCGTGATTATCGGGCTGAACTGGCGGCATGCGGCCGCCGAGTTGGTCGATCCAAGCGGCCGAACGGTCGATAATGCGGATGACCGGGCTTTGGTGAGCGCCTTGGACGACCTCATCGATAGGCTTCGTCACGCCGGCAAGCAAGTGGTCCTCACTGGTCCCGTAGCCGAGCCCGGTTGGGATGTCGCCTCGATTTTGAGCCGCCAGCTGGCCTTTGGGCGGCACCCCGATCACCCTACTTTTCTGCCTGCCTCCGATTTCGAACGCCGTTTCGGATCCTCGATACGGCATTTCGAAGCGCGAAATGACATCGACTTTGCGCGCCCCGACAAGGTTCAATGTCCGGCAGACCGCTGTTACTACGTGATGGATGGACACACGTTGTTTTCAGACAGCAATCATCTTGCGACGGCGGAATTACCGCGGTTTCGCACGGTGTTGGAAGCTGCGCTTCCTCGAAATCCCTGATCTTTTCCGGTTCATACGGTTGCCTCCATGCTATTGAAAAATATATATGATCGTTTGCCGGGTTCGATTCGACGAATCGTCGATGGCGAAAGGTTTCGACTGGGCATGCCGACCATGTTTGGGTGCATAGCCAATTTGAAGCGAAATGGGTTCGTGCCAAATGCGATCATCGATGTCGGCGCCTACGAAGGCCGGTGGACCCAGGAGGTAAAGACCATATTCCCGGCGGTTCCGACCCTCATGATCGAAGCAAACCCCGACAAGGAGGACCGGCTAAAGGCCGTCCAAAAGAGATTGGGTTCTACAGTCTCCTTTGAGCGAGCGTTGCTCGGCGCCACGGTTCGGAAAGATGTCACTTTCTACTCCATGGAGACGGGATCCTCGGTCATGCCCGAAGTGACCAGCGTGCCGCGCACGCCCATCCGGCTGGATATGCAAACGCTCGACGAGGTGGCATCCAAGGCCGCCATTGCCGGCCCGCTCCTGGTCAAGTTGGACGTCCAGGGATACGAACTGGAGGTGTTGCGGGGTTCCAAACGCGCACTCGAGTCCACCGAAGTCATGGTGCTGGAACTGTCCTTGCTCGAGTACAATCGAGGGGCACCGCTCGCGGCTCAGGTTCTCGCCGAAATGGGCGAATTGGGCTACGCACTCTACGACATTTGCGGGCAGCATCGCAGACCCGCAAGCCGAGTATTGCTGCAGATGGATGCGATTTTCGTCCGCGAGTCGAGCCCGCTTCGGACTTCGCAGCGATTCTAGTCCCGAATTTTTTCGAGCGAGGCCGTCACGCCTGACTCCACGGACGCACCTATATCGGCTTGCCCGTCGCCAGCCGGTAGGCCCGATACAGATACGGATTGGAGACGAGCTTCATCAAAGCGAGGGTCTTGAAGCTGTGTTCGCCGATTCGGCCTCGCAGGAGTGCAGCAGTCTCTTCCGTTGATACGGAAGTGCATAGTTGCGGACGCGCAAGGAGACGCCTGTGAAGCTGCACGGGCGGCAGCCCTTCCGATACGAGTTGTGCAATGTCGATGGCCGAAGGTATCAACGTCTCTGCGCTGAATCTCTTGACGATTTCCGAGGCCCCCTGATCCGCATAGCGGCGGCGCAGTTCCGGATCTTCGAGTCGACGCATGGCTTCAATCATCCCGGCGACATTGGCCACCACCAGGCCGCCGCTCTCGTGACCGACGATCTCCAGCTGGCTGTTGTCCTTGTCGGGCGTGCTCAGAGTAATGACGGGCACGCCGCACAGCAGAGCTTCCGCCAGGACCATGCCGAAGCTCTCGCCAATCCTTGCGGCGTGCAGAAACACATCCATCGACGCATAGACGTCGATCAGCGCGCGGTCGTCATTCATGAAATCGACCAGTACGACGCGTCGACGCACGCCCTCCGGCACTGCCGTCAATGCGGGCCGCAGCGCCGCGGGCATTCCGACGAGCAGCAACCATGCCCGCTCATGGGCCGCCGCATAGGCGGAGAACGCGTCGAAAATGATGGGCGACCACTTCGGTTCGAGCAGGGAACCAACGCGCCCAAACACCAGAGCGTCGGCCGGAATACGCTGCGCTTCACGAAATGCTTCGCGGCCATCGGACGACCGGCGTGAGAATTCCGCATGCATGACCAGATTCGGCATTACGATGCCGATTGGCCGCGGTGAGAGAATCTCAGACCACCGTTGCCACTTCCAGAGGCACCAGCGCGAAATGAGATAGTGAATGTCGATGCAGCCGCGATCGGCGCTGTAGTCGACCCGGCCGAAGACATTGGTCTCGACGATTCCGACCGGCGCCGCCGTGCCCCGGCGGCTCGATGCTTTGGCGGCCACCAGCATGGCGGAGAGCCGCGCATCGCCGAAACCGTTCCGGTGAATATGGACGACATCGGGCCGCCAATCGAGCGCGCGTTTCAACGCGGCGCGTTGCTCGATATCGTCGGAAGCTCCGGTGAAGACCGCTACGCCCCCGTCAATGAGTTGCTGCGCAAACGACCCTCCTCCGCGATAGCCGAAATAGGCGGATTCGACTCCGAAGCGGCGGTAGCCGAGAGCAAAATTTCGGGCCACGCGTTGCAGACCGCCGGCCTGTAGATCGGGCGCGATCGTGAGAATTCGTATTCCCTGCCCGCGCTCACTCAAGTGCGCGGGGTCCATAGCAGAGTCGAGCCCACCAGACGCGCCGACGCCCATCTTCCGCGGGCGAGGTGACGCAGCATTTCCACGAACAGCTGGCGCCGGGCGGCGGCCATACGATCGGGCAAAAATCGGTTCACGAAACGCAGCCGGCTTCGATAGTAAAAGCCGGCCGTGAACAGAGGCATGATCTTGCTGCTGTTGGCGCCGGACTTGTGGAACACGACGCTTTTCGGCGCAAACCCGAGCCGAAAGCTATCCCGTCCGCGCATCGCCCAATCGGCTTCTTCGTAGTACAGAAAGTAATCTTCCTGCATCAGGCCAATTTCGCGAACAAATGCGGCCGATACCAACATCGAGGCGCCGCACACCCATGCCAATTCATGTTCGACCGCAGATCCGTCGGCCGGGACCTCCGATGACGGCAATGTCCCGCCAATCTGCGTGCCGGCGCCGTTCAGGCGA
>Ga0307470_10000757_pt1 | contig 14018 bp, 13 predicted proteins | sample atmos_gasesAM3C__FD_204565 | JGI IMG/M metagenome (GOLD analysis project Ga0307470, IMG submission 204565) | Hardwood forest soil microbial communities from Morgan-Monroe State Forest, Indiana, United States - atmos_gasesAM3C_05 | ecosystem: Environmental > Terrestrial > Soil > Temperate forest... | reverse complement strand
GCCGCTGTGACGGGTGAGTGCCTGCGTCAATGCTTGATTGGGATCGGCGCCTGGATCGGCTTGGCTGGCATCGTGGCCGGGGCCGCACCGGACACCGAGAGTACGGCGTACAGAATGGCACGTCATGATCCGCTGAGTGCGGCGGCACAGGTGGGTCAACAAATGTTCTTCGACGAGAACCTGTCCGCATCGGGCGAACTATCCTGTGCGTCCTGCCACGACCCCGACCACGCCTATGCACCGGCGAACGCATTGTCCGTGCAGGCGGGCGGCAAGACGCTCTCGCAATCCGGCACCCGAGCGGTGCCGTCCTTGCGTTACAAACAAGCCATCCCGCCATACGCGGACCTGCTGGACAACCCCGACGGAACCAGCATCCCTGGGCCCGGCGGCGGGTTCACCCAGGACGGCCGCGCGCCGACCCTGGCCGAACAAGCGAAAATCCCCTTGCTTGCGGCCAATGAAATGGCGAATGCCGACGGTGCGGAAGTGGTTGCGAAAATTCGCCGCGCGCCATACGCACGACTGTTCACCCAGGCGTTCGGCAGCGACGCCTTCGCGAACCCCGCGACAGCGTTTCAGCGCGCCACCGAGGCGCTGCAGGCATTCGAGCTCGAGGACTACAGCTTCCATCCCTTCAGCAGCAAGTACGATCTGTTTTCCGCCAACAAGGTGGGCGGCTCCCTGACGGAGGCCGAGTTGCGCGGCTTGAAGGTTTTCGTCGATCCGAAGAAGGGAAATTGTGCGGCATGCCACTATGCGGGCCCGGGACTGCAAGGCACGACGGCGATGTTCACCGATTATTCGTATTCGGCGATCGGTGCGCCGCGCAATCCGTCGATTCCGGCCAACCGCGATCCCCGCCATTATGATCTCGGGATCTGCAACCGTCCCGATCATCCGCTACCCGCAAATCGCGCCTACTGCGGCATGTTCAAGACGCCGACTCTGCGCAATGTGGCCACACGTGCCGTGTACTTTCACAACGGGCAGATCAAGTCGTTGAAGGAGGCCATTCGCTTCTACAACACGCGGGATACCGAGCCCGAGCGGTGGTACCCCACGGTGCACGGCGTGGTGCAAAAATTCGACGATCTGCCGCCGCGTTTCCGCGGCAACGTGGACAAGCAGGCCCCGCTCGACGGCCGTGCCCGCGGCAGCGCACCGCCCATGAGCGCGCAGGACATGGACGACCTGGAAGCCTTCTTGAACACGCTGACCGATGATTATCGCCATTAGCCGGAGTGCATGAACATGAACAAAATCCCGCTCACTTGGGTGCTGGTTTCGGTGTCGTGCACCGCTCTAGGCGCGTCGCCCGAGTTGAACGAAAAGACCTTCAGACCCGCGGTCGAACGGTATCTCAGCGCCAAGGGGGACTTCTGTCTCGGCAAATTCAACTGGCCGATCGTGGTTACCGACTCCGACCGGCAACATGCAAGTCGCGATGCGGTTCAAATGCCGGTCCTGGAGAAGCTGGGATTGGTCGCTTCCTCGAGCGGCCCCGACGATCCCAACGCGCGCTTCTATGATTTGACGCCGGAAGGGAGGAAGTACTACATTCGTAAGAAGACCTATACGCGGGGGCCGCTCGACGCGCCGGTTGCACACCCCGGCGATTTCTGCGCAGCGCGGCTCAAACTGGACCGGGTCGTCAGCTGGCTGCCGGTCACCGTGGTGGATGGGCACGAGCAGACCACTGTGAGATACACCTACAAACTGGCCTTTGTGGCGCCATGGGCCCGGGACCCTGGGATTCAAAAGGTTTTTCCGATGGTCGACCGGATCGTGGCCGGCGAAGGTGCTCAGCAGTTGGTCCAGGTGTTCGCGCGGGTCGAGGGCCGGTGGGTGCCGGTCACTCCCGGGAGCTGACGCTACTCAGTCTTTCCCTAAGATCCCCCCAAAAAATCCAAATGAAAGGAAGCAGACATCATGAGCACGAACAATACCTATCTCGCAGTGTTCCTCGGCAGCAAATCCAGCCCCCGACGAGCGGCCTGGGACGCGCTTCCCGAAGCCGAACGCCGTGAAAAGGAACGAAACGGTGTGGCTGCGTGGAAGGCGTGGGTCGAGAAACACCAGGCTGTCATTGTCAGCATGGGAGGACCCTTAGGGAAAACAAAGAAGGTCACGCAACTCGGGATCGAGGACACGAGCAATGCCATGGGCGCTTTCACGGTGGTGCGCGCGGATTCGCATGAGGCGGCCGCCAAGCTCTTCGATAACCATCCCCACTTTTCCATTTTCCCGGGCGATGCCGTCGAGATCATGCCCGTGCTGCCCATTCCAGGGACTTGAGGGGCGGAGTGCGCGCGATGTTCGCATCCAAGCCAAGTCTCTTGAATCTCGACGCACGGTATTACGCCGATCCCTCGTTGTTTGAACGGGAACGGCACGCGATATTTCGCAGCCACTGGCATATGCTCGGACCAGCCGCGCAGCTCAAGGAGCCGCGAGCCTATTTGGCCGTGGATGCCGCAGGATGGAAGCTCTTTGCGCTGCGGGGGCGCGACGGAGTGCTGCGTGGGTTTCACAATGTGTGCCGCCATCGAGGCGCTCGCTTGCTGGGGGAGGGCGCCGGCACGTGCCATACCCTGCGCTGTCCCTACCACCACTGGGTGTATGGAGAGGACGGGGCATTGCTCCAGGCACCGTTTTTTGGCGAGGATGCCTCCTTTGATCCGCGGGACTGGCCATTGCAACCCGCCCAGCTGGGCGAGTGGCGGGGGTTGCTGTTCATCGCGATCAATCCGGAGCTGAGCCTTGCAGACCAACTCGGCGACCTGCCCGAGGAAGTCGAGCCATTCCCCTTGGAATCTTACGTCGCTGTGGAAGAAAGGAGCTTCCTCATGCGAAGCAACTGGAAGACCTACACCGACAATTTTGTCGAGGGCTACCACATTCCCGGGATCCACCCGGGATTCATGAAGGTCATCGATTTCAAGAACTTCGAAACCGTCGCGCGTACCGGCTTGGTGCGCATGACCTCGCCGCAAAGGAACGGCTCGATTTACGGCGGCAAGTGGCTATGGATGTGGCCGAATTGGACGCTATCGCTATTTCCCGGCGGGATGAATACCAGCCGCATCAATCCACTCAGCGTCGATTCGACCCAATTGCACTATCACTTTTATTTCTCGGATCTATCCGCCGGCACCGAGGCGTCACGACGAGAAACCATCGAGGTTAATTGCGGCATCGTGCGGGAGGATTTCGGAATCTGTGAATCGACGCAACTCAACTACGCCTCAGGCGCTTACACGCCGGGCCCCTTGAGTCCGCGGCATGAGCAGTCGGTGGCATACTTTCAGGGTAAAGTAAAAGCAGCCCTGATGTAGACGTGCCGGGCACAGGGAGTCTGCGCATAAAAGATCAGCGGACGAGGCAACGCGCCTCCGGCGCGCGCAGGAAGTCGATCAACGCCGCGGCGGTTTGCGCCGCCGCCTCTTCTTGGAGCGTATGACCGCAGTCGAGCGCGTGGCCTTGCACCTCGATGGCCTTCTCGCACCACGTCGCCAGTACGTCGTATAGCTGTCCCACGACGCCCCGGGCTCCCCACAGCGCCAACAGAGGTACCTCGACCCGCCGATCCGCGTCGGCGGCGTCGTGTTCCAAATCGATGGTTGCGGCGGCCCTGTAGTCCTCGCAGATGGCGTGGATGGTGCCCGGCAGGCGATAGCAGCGCAGGTATTCCTGGATCAGCGGTTCGCTTGGCGCACCGGCCGTTCGGCTCTGTGCGGCGAGATGGTTGCGCAGAAAGAATTCCGGATCCTTCTCGATCATTCGTTCCGGTAGAGGCGCCGGCTGAATCAAAAAGAACCACCAAAAATACCGGGTGGCGAACTCCCGATCCGCCCTGGCATACATCGTGGCGGTAGGCGCGATATCGAGCACGGCGACCCGCTGGAGCGACGTGGGGTGGTCCAATGCCATGCGATGCGCGACCCGGCCGCCCCGGTCATGGCCCACCACTGAAAAGCGGTCATGACCCAGAGCCCGCATGACTGCGATTTGGTCGCGCGCCATGGACCGTTTCGAGTAGTTGATGTGATTCTCGCCTCCTGCGATGCGCGACGAGTCGCCGTACCCGCGTAGATCCGTCGCGACGACGCAGTAACCCGCCTCCAGCAATCGGGGTGCAACGTCGTTCCAGGTCGAATGTGATTGGGGATGTCCATGCAGCAGCAATACGGCGGGCCCTTTCCCCGCCCACACGCCGTGAATGGCGACTCCCTCGTCGGTCGCTACATCGAACCGCTCGAACCCGCGCATGAAAGCGTATTCCTGCATGGCGTCACTCTATCGATGAATTCGCTCCGGATCCACGAACAGGCACCGCATGCGGCGGCAGGCACGGCGGATTGTTGCTGCGTTGATCGACAAGGGCGTGCTGACATCGGAAAGCGCGCGCGCCGTTGCGGCCAGCCTTCCCAGCCGCACTGACGCCGCGTTGGATGCCGGGTCTGTTTCCAGAAAAATCGGCGCCACCTTCGCGATCATAGCTCCCGATCAAATCCCTTGGCCGCCCAATAGGCGGGTTCACCAATGGACTGCCGCAGCCAGGCACTCAGTGCCTGAATTTTTCCGGACGAGCGTAGATGCTCAGGGTAAGCAATATAGATCGTTGCTCCCTCTGCCTCAGCTCCGATATCCAGAATTTTGAGCGTTCGCTTCTTTAGCGGGGCTTCGAGCAAGAAAGTCGCCAACAAGGCGATTCCCAACCCCGCCACGGCGGCGTCTCGCATGAGCAAACCATTGTTGACGCGTAGGGCCACTTGCGGCCGAGCAATCACCCATTTGCGGCCTACCCGAAAGCGCCAGTCCGCAGCGCCACGATTCCCATACATGATGCCTCGGTGCTTGCTCAGTTCTTGAAGCGAAGCGGGATTGCCGAAGCGCTTCAGATAGCCGGCGGATGCGACCAACACTCGTCTGCTCGCAGAGAGCCGCTTGACGATGATGCGGTCATCGTCCACCGGTCCGTGACGCACGATGGCGTCGTAGCCCTCACCGTGGATATCCACGAATCGATCATCGAGTTCGAGCGTGAGCTCGATTCCAGGATACTTTGCGAGAAAGCCGAATAATGCCTGCCCGAGGTGCAGGGTGCCGAAACTCACGGGGGCAGAGATGCGAAGAGGGCCGGTGAGGGTGCCCCGCCGCTCAGTGAGCTCAGAGGCGGCGTTTTCTACATTTCGCAGTATTTGTTTGGCGCGTTCATGGAATGTGCTGCCGTCATCGGTCAACGACAGACTACGCGTCGTTCGGCGCACGAGCGTGGTACCCACGACGCGCTCCAGCTCTGTGAGGCGCTCGCTGACAACCGACTTGGATAACGCCAAACGTCTGGCGGCGCCCGTAATGGAGCCGGCCTCCGCGATGGCGCAGAAAGCGGCAATGGATTCGAGTTTGAGCATTGTTCGGTATTTCCGAAATCTAGATCGGCTGATTATCGGCTATCGCGTACAGTATACGGAGACTATAGTGCTGCGTGACCATACACCGGTAACCGCTGAATATTGGAGGGTTCATGTTCAAGAATCTGGCGGCCATCGCGGCCGCTGCTGTTCTCGCCGCGCCGGCCTCGGCGCGCATCGAAGCATTCCCCGGCACTTTTCATATGCAAATGGTGCAGACCAACGGGACGAGTCTTTTTGTCCGCGTCGGCGGCCAAGGGCCGGCGGTCGTCCTGCTGCACGGTTTTGGGGATACGGGGGATATGTGGGCCCCGCTGGCGGCCGTATTAGTCAAGGACCACACCGTCATCGTGCCTGACCTTCGCGGCATGGGCCTGTCGGCGCATCCTGATTCCGGCTACACCAAAAAGAATCAGGCTCTAGATATCGCGGGGGTGATGGACGCGCTGCAGGTGAAAAAAGCCGATCTTGTGACCCACGACATCGGAAATATGGTGGGCTACGCGCTGGCGGCCCAATTTCCGCAGCGCATTACGCGATGGGCGGTCATCGATGCGCCGCTACCCGGTATTGGCAATTGGGAGACCATTCTACGCAGCCCTTTGCTGTGGCACTTCAACTTCCGCGGTCCCGACGAAGAGCGACTGGTGCAGGGACGGGAGCGTATTTATCTCGATCGCTTCTACAACGAGCTATCGGCCGATCCGAACAATATCGATACGGAAACGCGCGATCACTATGCTGCGCTTTACGCGAAACCACATGCCATGCACGACGCCTTCGAGCAGTTTGGCGCGTTTTCCCAAGACGCCACCGACAACCAGGCGCTGTTGGCTCAGGGAGGGAAGCTGACGATGCCGGTGCTCGGCATCGGAGGGGAGAAATCCTTCGGCACCGGGATGGCAGATGAGTTGCGGTTTGTCGCGGATCATGTCGGCAGCGGAATCGTTCCTCACTCCGGTCACTGGATCATGGAAGAGAATCCGCAGGCAACCGTCAAGATCGTCACGGAGTTCCTTGCCAAATGAGAACGCGCATCACCACAGTTTCACTGGCTCTACTGTTCACGGCAGCCTATGGCGCGCCTCTGCTCTCCCCTCAGCTGCGTCTCACGCCGGGTGAGGTCGACTCGATGCCGGCTCACGATTCGGGCGCCGGCACCTCGGGGGTCGCCGGAATTCGGACCACCGTGATGTCAGGGGACCCAACCCAGGACGGTCCTTACACGATTCGCCTGAGCGTTCCGGCAAACACCAAGATCCAGGCACATACGCACCGCGACGATCGCACCGCCGTTGTGATCTCCGGCGTCTGGTATTTCGGTTACGGTCCAGTCGCGGGCGCTGCCGCCGAAAAGGCTCTGCCGGCCGGAAGCTTCTACACCGAGCCGAGTGGTGTTGCGCATTTTGCGGAAACCAAGGCGGATCCCGTGGTCGTTTACATCACCGGACACGGGCCGACCGACACCGTCTACGTCAAGTGAGGCATGGTCTCTGCCGCGTTCGTACATCGATCCCAGACAGGCCAGGAGCGGGCAGTCAGCACACGGGTTAGACTTGGGAATGATTGACAGCAGGTGGATCTGGTGCGTGGCCGTGCTCTTTTCCCCCGAGCTCGCCTCCCCGGCTGCGCAACCGCACGTGCCCGTCTCGGACTCGGGGCGGGTGCAGGAGCATCTGACCGAGCTCGCGCGCTTCGGCGCAAACCCCGATGGCGGAGTGAGTCGGGTCGCATACAGCGATGCGGATATCGCCGGCCGCGCGTACATTAAAAGTCTGATGGACGCTGCGGGACTCGATGTGCGGGTCGATGCCGCAGGCAATCTAATCGGGCGTCGCGAGGGCACCGATCGGAAGCTAGGCACGATCGTCGTGGGCTCGCACACGGACTCGGTGCCGCACGGCGGCAACTATGATGGCGATGTTGGCGTGATAGGCGGTATCGAAGCTGCGCAGCAGTTGCACGATCGGCACGTCCGGCTGCGCCATGCAATCGAGATCGTGGACTTCACCGACGAAGAAGGCGGGCTCGTAGGCAGCAGGGCCATGGCTGGCGACCTGTCCGCGGCAACCCTGGATCTCGTGAACAGCAGCGGCCGCAGTGTGCGCGATGGGATCCGCGCCCTCGGTGGTGATCCGGATGCCGTCGATCGTGCCCGACGGAGTCCCGGCGATCTCGCTGCCTACCTGGAGCTTCACATCGAGCAGGGCGGTACGCTCGAGCGCACTCATACAGACATTGGCGTCGTCCAGGGCATCGTCGGCATTCACTGGTGGGAGGCGACCGTTACCGGCATCGCGAACCACGCGGGGACCACCCCGATGGACCAGCGCCACGATGCGCTGCTTGCGGCATCCGAGCTGGTGTTGGCAGTGAATGCTGCGGCGACAGAACTTCCCGGCCGACAGGTTGCGACAGTCGGTCGGATCCGGGCGGAGCCGGGTGCCCCGAACGTGATCCCGGGCAGGGTCGCACTCAGCATCGAAGTGCGGGATCTCGATGCGGCACGGATCGAGGCCGTGTTCGAGCGGATACGTGCGCGCGCCGGGGAGATCGCCCGGGCACGCGGCGTCGGCATCGAATTCCGGGACCTCGAAGCGACCGCGGTACCAGCGCTGACCGACTCCCGCATCCAGCGCGTCATCGACAGCGCGGCGCACGCGCTCGGGCTGACGACGATGGCAATGCCGAGCGGCGCCGGGCACGACGCCCAAGACATCGCTCGCATTGCTCCCATCGGAATGATTTTCGTGCCGAGCGTCGGCGGTATCAGCCATTCGCCGCGCGAATACACTGCGCCCGCAGACATAGCGCACGGCGTGAACGTGTTGATGCGTGCGGTACTGGCGATCGACGCAGGCGAGATCCGCTCAGCCGAACGTAACCGAGAAAGCTTCAGCGCCGGAATCGAGAAACTCGATTTGGAATTGGTGCTCACCGACCGGTGAGGTTTGCCTGACCAACTGGTATAGGCGCTGCTTGGAAATGCTGCCAATGCCTTGATCATCGACATCGAGCCCGTGGCTCTCGCGCGGTGGCTGTCCATCGATGAGCACGCGAAATCGAATTGTTGCCCCGATCTTCGCCGGACCCATCACCAAATGAAGATCGCGGGCGTGAAATTGGTAGACGATGCGTCCTTCGGGTTTATTCAAGACGATCGATTGCCTGCCGATGGTCCAGTCACCCACGAGCGCCCAGTGATTGACCCTCAATCCGGAAGGGGCGACATAACCGTGATGCTTGTCTTCTATCGTGCCGTCGCGAGATACGAAGTTCTCGGTGCGCTCGTAGCCTAAATAATTTTCCGGCGATTTAAGATTGCCGAGATCCGGCGCCGCTTCCAAGCCATCGGCCTTCACCGATACCAGAGCACTGCCGGCGGCCCCGCCGCCGGCCTCCGCCAGCAATTGTTGGATGAATTTCTCCGATTCGCCGTAGGCGCCCTCGCCGAACTGATGATGGCGAATGTTCCCAGCCGCGTCGATGAAGTACAGGGCCGGCCAATAGTCGTTCCGAAATGCCCGCCAGATCGCGTGATTGCTGTCGACCGCAACCGGATATTCGATATGCATATCCTTTACGGCCCAGCTAACGTTGCCGGCGTCCTTCTCAAATTCGAATTCGGGCGAATGAACACCGATCACAATCAGTCCGTGATTCTTGTATTTCTCCGCCCACGCGCGAATGTAGGGCTGGGCTCTTCGCCAATTGATGCAGGAATAGGTCCAAAAGTCGATCAAGACAACTTTGCCGCGAAGATTTGCGGCAGTTAAGGGCGGTGAATTCAGCCAACCTGTAGCTCCATCAAGGCTTGGGAGTCTGCCCTCCGAATGAACGTGGGCGAAGAATGGCTTGGACGCGCTCTCGTCCTCCGTGAGTGCGAAGAGAGACGAGGGCGCCGTCAGGGCGGCAATTGCCATTAGAAACGCTCTTCCGACTTTCATGGCGAAGATCTCCTCAAAGTGAGTCCCACGTGCTCGCTCACCCCGCCGATTCGCGGAAGGCTACAGCTTAGGTGCGACGACTTCGACCAGCCAGTCGATGAAGACGCGCACGCGCGGCGAAAGCTGGCGGCTCTTCGGGTAAAGCACCGAGATCGGCGTGGGGGAGGGTGGGTGCCGGTGCAAGACCTCCACGAGCGTGCCGGCGGCCAGGTCTTCCGCGTAGCGATATCGAGGCGCCTGCATCAGGCCGAAGCCGAGACGCGCGAGGTTGGCATAGGTGTCGGTGTTGGTCACGGTGATGCGGCAGGACAGCATCATTGTCCGGTCCGCGACAAACCCGAGGTGAACAAAATCGTTGCCGACATGACCGCACTGGGGCGGGCTGGATTGCCCGATGACATCGGCCCGATGATCGCCTCGCTGCTGTCGGAGGACAATCGCTGGGTCAACGCTCAGCGCATCGAGGTTTCGGGGGGTATGTCCATCTAGCTTTCAATGCAACCCGCGTCGCCAGGCGTCTTTGAGGGCAAAGTAGTCGGCGAGCAGCTCTTCGAGCGGTTCAGCGTCCTCGATTGCGGCCTCTTCCGGCCATTCGGTCTTGCCCGCCGGGACCGGCGACTTGTGCTCGACGGTGACAGGCACCCACTGGAGCTGTTCGGTTGGCCATTCGATCTCGGGCGTAAATGTGGGCTTGGGTTTACTAGTAGTCATGGTAGCCTCATGGATCGTTGCTATACATGGGCCATTCTGTCGAGGCAAGGTTGCTGCGGCATGTCTGGTAGCGGCGTCAAGATTTCAATTGGAATGAGCCGACACTTCCGGGGCGGCCTTCATATCGTTGCGCTGCGGTGTAGGATACATGGTGATTGTGTAACGCAGCGCAAACAGGCGACCCCGACCCCGGCCGAGGCAGGCGAGCTCAGGTCACGGGTGAGGGCTTCAAGTTCCAGATATCGTCGGCATATTCCTTGATCGTGCGGTCGCTCGAGAATTTGCCGGAGGACGCGACGTTGATGACAGCCTTGCGGGACCAGTTCTCGCGATCGGCGTAGCAGGCATCCAGGTCGGTGTGCGCCCGGGCATAAGACGTGAGGTCCGCGAGGTGCCGATAGTGATCGCCGCCGTCCAGCAGCGCGTGGCGGATGGGCGTGAAAATGCCCGGTTCGCTGCGGCTGAAGTGGTCCGAGAAGATCAAGTCGAGCGCCTCCCGGGTCTCGGGCTCGTGCGCGTAGTGCCAATGAGGATCGTACCAGCCGGCGCTCTCTTCCACCTGCTGCGCGGTCAACCCGAATAGGAAAAAGTTTTCCGCTCCGGCCTCCTGAGCCATCTCGATGGTGGCGCCATCGCGTGTGCCGATGGTGAGGGCGCCGTTCATCATGAACTTCATGTTGCCGGTACCGCTCGCCTCATAGCCGGCGGTGGATATCTGTTCGGACACGTCACTCGCCGGAATGAGGCGCTCCGCAAGGCTGACGTTGTACTCGGGCAGGAACAGGATCTTGAGACGGTCGCGGGCGATCGGATCCGCATTGATGGTCTTCGCGACGTTACTGATCAGTTTGATCGTGAGCTTGGCAAAGGTGTAGGCAGGGGCGGCCTTTCCGGCGAAGAAGAACGTATGCGGCGTCAGGGCCGGGTTCGGATCTTTCAGGAGGCGATTGTAGAGAATGACCACATGCAGAACATTGAGGAGCTGGCGCTTGTATTCATGAATTCGTTTGATCTGGCTGTCGAAAATAGAATCCGGATCCACCACTTCGCCGCCGTTGACTTTGAGCCAATCGGCAAAGGCCGCTTTTGCCGCGCGTTTGGCAGCACGGAATCGCTCGCGGAAACCCGCGTCCTCGGCGAGCGGCATCAGCGTTCGGAGCTTCGACAGATCGGTAACCCAACCTTCTCCGATCGTCTCGGCGATGAGCCGCGACAGGTACGGATTGGCTTGCTGCAGCCATCGGCGCGGCGTGACGCCATTCGTTTTGTTGTTGAAGCGCTCGGGAAACATTTCGGCAAAATCGCGCAGCACGTGCGTGCGCAGGAGCTCCGAATGGATCGCCGCCACGCCATTCGTGCTGTGGGACCCGACGACCGCCAGGTGCGCCATGCGCACGCGGCGCGCCGGCACCTCCTCGATGAGACTGACCCGCTGAACCCGGGCCTCGTCGCCGGGATAGCGGCGGCGAACTTGCGCCAGGAAGCGCCGATTGATCTCGTAGATGATTTCCAGCTGCCGGGGAATGATCGTCTCGAACAAATCCACCGGCCACTTCTCCAGGGCTTCCGGGAGCAGGGTGTGATTGGTATACCCCAGCGTGCGTTGTGTGATGCTCCAGGCATCGTCCCAGGACATGTGCGACTGGTCGAGCAAGATTCGCATCAACTCGGCCACGCAAAGCGCGGGATGCGTGTCGTTCATTTGCACGCTCACCCGGTCGGGCAGCGACGCCCAATGGGCGTTTCCTGTATGGAGGAACCGGGCGCAGATGTCCTGCAGGGAGCAGCTCACCAAGAAATATTGCTGCAGGAAACGAAGCGCCCGGCCGGCGTCGGTCGAGTCGTCGGGGTACAGCACGCGCGTAATGGATTTGGCTGCGATTTTTTCGAGCACGGCGCCCGCGAAATCTCCGTGGGAGAATTCCCCCAGATCGAATGAATGGGGCGCGGTGGCGGCCCACAGCCGCAAGGTATTGACGCAGTTTGCGCCATATCCAACGACCGGACGATCGTAGGCGATTCCAAGCAGCCCGGACGGCTTGTTGCGCGTAAATTTCAATGAGGACCCGCTGAGTTCGAACGTCGCGTTCAGCGGCACGACGTAGACTTTCTGCGGCCGCGCAATTTCCCAGGGATCGGTCTGGAAAAGCCAATTATCCGGTTGTTCGACTTGAAAGCCGTTGCAAATCGACTGCCGGAAAATGCCGTATTCGTACCGCAGACCATAGCCGATGGCCGGATACTGAAGCGTCGCCAGAGAATCGATGAAGCATGCGGCCAGGCGTCCGAGGCCGCCATTGCCGAGGCCCGCGTCCGGCTCTTCGTCGATCAATTCATCGAGGTTCCAGCCCTGCTGCTGCATGGCCTGCTGCACGATCGGTTCCGCGGCGAGGTTCATGAGATTGTTGCGCAGCGTGCGGCCCAGCAGAAACTCCATCGACAAGTAGTGGATGCGCTTCGGATCCCGCAGTGCGCGTTCACGGCGCGTCATCACCCAGCGATGAGCAATCAAGTCGCGTATGAAGCGGCTCGTGGCTTCGAACTTCTGCCGCGTATTCGCCGATAGCGGATCGACCAGCCGCTCGCACAGGAGGTACCGTTCGGCCCATTCGCCCGGCTTGTCTGCGAGTCCCAAGCGCTCGAGACGCCGCTGCATCGCGGGGTCCAAATGAGCCCGGAAATCGACAGTCGATAAATTGGGGACGGCCATTCAATAAATCTCCGGCACCAGCATTTCCGCAGGCACGGCCTGCCGCGAGTAGTGCTCGTGATGTTCGCGCTGCGGCAATACGACCGTCGGCCTTGGCGTTTCATGATAGTCAAATTGCTTCAGCAGATGATCGATGCAGTTGAGCCGAGCGCGCTTCTTGTCCACGGCGTGGACGACCCACCAACGCGCCTCGGGAATATGTGAGCGCTGCAGCATCAGGTCTTTCGCCTGCGTATAGGCTTCCCACCGGCGGCGCGATTCGAGATCCATCGGGCTCATCTTCCATTGCTTCAACGGATCATGGATGCGACCGAGAAACCGCACGTATTGTTCCTCGTCGGTAATGGAGAACCAGTATTTCAGCAAGCGGATTCCGGAGCGAACGAGCATCCGCTCGAACTCCGGCACGGAGCGGAAGAATTCTTCGTACTCGGCCGGCGTGCAGAAGCCCATTACTTTCTCAACGCCTGCACGGTTGTACCAGCTGCGGTCGAAGAGGACGATTTCGCCGGCAGCGGGCAGGTGCGACACATAGCGCTGGAAGTACCACTGCGTCCGTTCGCGGTCATTGGGTGCAGGCAGCGCCACGACTCGAGCGACGCGCGGATTGAGCCGTTGAGTGATGCGTTTGATCATGCCTCCCTTGCCGGCGGCATCGCGTCCTTCGAAGAGGATCAGAACTTTCTCCCCCGAAGCAATCACCCAGTCTTGGAGCTTGACCAGTTCGGCCTGAAGGCGAAAGAGATGCCGAAAGTAATCTTGCCTATAGCCGCTTTCCGAACCGTTCTCCGCGCCGGGCTGTACGTCCGGCAGCGGATGACGATCCTCGATCTCCATCTCCAATTCTTCATCGTAGCCGTCGGCGAGATCGCGGCTGATGCGGCGGATGATCTCATCGTGATCGATTTGTGGCGGTGTTGCCATGGACAGCCCTTGCGTTCACAGGCGACGATGGTCGCGGCAACTGCAAATCGTCTCCGATATATGTTGCAGTTGTTGGACGCCGGCGAAAAATGCTCCGTTCCGGGCGGATCGGCGATTACGCAGCCCCGGCCTTGGAGAATGGCAGCACGTAGTTTCGTTTGCCCGTCGCGGCGAATATGGCGTTGGCGACGGCCGGCCCCAAGGGCGCCACGCCCGGCTCACCCACGCCGGTCGGCGCCTCCGTCGACGGCACGATGTGCACTTCCACCTTCGGCATTTCGTTCATCCGCAGGACCCGGTAACCGTTGA